>Ga0172379_10000450_pt1 | contig 103929 bp, 84 predicted proteins | sample GrowelOW334metaG_FD_119756 | JGI IMG/M metagenome (GOLD analysis project Ga0172379, IMG submission 119756) | Groundwater microbial communities from an aquifer near a municipal landfill in Southern Ontario, Canada - Groundwater well OW334 metaG | ecosystem: Environmental > Aquatic > Deep...
CACCCGTTTGGTAGAATATATTTTGGAATGAAAATGTGTGTAGTAACTTTGATTTTTATAAAGGTTGGTTAAAGTAAAGACCCATCCACTTGTCAAGGACAAGAAGCGATGGGTCTTTTTAAAAAACAATTCCACAATGAAAATTAAAAAGGTAATTTTAATGTTGTTGACAATATCAACCATAAAAGGGTATTCACAAAACTATATTGTAACCGAAGAGTTAGGTGTTGATGAAATAAATGGGCTGGAATTTCCATTTGAAAAAATGGCTTATGATAAAAACACAAAGATGATGTATTCCATAACAGCTAACGACACCAACCTGTTTTTTCACCTTCGTATAGCCGACGAAAAGGTGCAGCAGCAATGTTTGAGGCATGGGGTAACCTTTTGGATTGATACCAGCGGGCAAAAAAAGGAAACCATGGGATTCACACATCTTGGCATAAAACCTCATGAGGGGTTTTTACCTTTTGAAAATCAAGGAAGAACTCCCCAAGAACAAAATGGTAGCAACCCGGAAGTAATTTTGGAGCCTTTTATAATGAATACTCAAGATGAGATTCAGCTTATAGGAATAGCGGCGAAAGGTTCGGCGGTTTTTGTACCCAATAGCAACCCATTTGGAATTTCAGTTCAGAGTCAGATAACCGATAAAAGGGTACTGTTTTATAAAGGTACCATCCCGCTGAAATACTTGGGAACCATGAAAAAATTAAGTATAGGCATTACCTCTAAAATCAATGAACAGGGCGTAAAACAGCACTCACCCGGCAAGAATGACCAGCAGGAAGGAGATTTTGGTTTTTCAACAGGAGGGCCACCAGGGGGAAAGGGCCCGGGAGGTGGTGGTCAATATAGAAATAATCATGCAATGTCAGAAAGTAATACTGCCAACATCAGGATTTGGATAAAAAATGTAAAAGTTATCAAGCATCAATAAGCACACTAATGTTTATATAGGCAAGTTTAATATAGTTGTTAATCAGATTAATTGAGCCGGATCAAGCTGTTCCGGCTTTTTTTATACCCCAGTTTACAAAGATTTCTTACCTTTGAAAAAAGGTTGATTTATGTCGGGGATTTACATTCATGTTCCATTTTGCAAGCAGCGATGCTATTATTGTGATTTTTTTACCTCTACTCAAATCAAGCAAAAGCCAGAGTTGGTATTGGCGTTAATTCAAGAAATAAAACTTCGAAAAGATTGGTTGGCCGGCGAAGAGGTAAGAACTATATATTTTGGTGGGGGCACCCCTTCGTTACTTTCTGTTGATGAAATTAATAGTATTTTGACAGTTATTTTTCAGAATTTCGAAGTCATTCAAAATCCCGAAATAACCCTGGAAGCAAACCCAGACGATCTCTCGTTAAAATATATTACCGAACTAAAGAGTACCAGGGTAAACAGACTGAGCATAGGGATTCAGTCTTTTAATGATGCTGAGTTAGCAATGATGAATCGGCGGCATACTGCGCAGCAAGCAATTGATTCTGTAATAAACGCACAGAAATGCGGATTTAACAACATCAGTACCGATCTTATTTATGGACTGCCCGGCAGTGATGAAAAGACCTGGCTGTTGAATCTGGAAAAAATGGCATCGTTGAAAATACAGCATTTATCAGCGTATCATCTCACCTACGAAAAAGGTACTGTATTTGAAGACCGAAGAAAAAAACAAAAACTATTTCCCGTTTCGGAAGAAGAGAGTCTTTCACAATTTAACCAATTAATGGATTGGGCAGCACAGCATAGTTTTGAACACTATGAAATCTCCAATTTTGCAACTGAAGGTTTTTATTCAAAGCACAACACCAATTATTGGAAACAAGAAAAATATCTGGGCATTGGCCCTGCAGCACATTCTTATAACATTCAAAGTCGGGCATGGAATCCATCCAATATCAGCCAATATATTAATGCAATAAAAAATTCAAAGCCAGAGTTTGAAACAGAAACACTCACCTTGATTGACAAGCACAACGAGTTTTTGATAACCTCGTTGAGGACTCAATGGGGAGTTGATTTGAACGCGTTTGAAAATCAATTTGGCAAGGAATGGAAAGAGCGTTTGATGCAGCAGGCAAAATCATTTATTGAGAATCAAAAATTGAGAATAAAAAACCAAAGTTTGGTGTTAACCAAAAATGGTGTTTTTGTTTGCGATGCTATTTTAACGGAGTTAATTATTGAATCAGAATAGAAAAGTGAAATACAAATTATTGATACTTTGTTTGTTAAACGGATTAGGATTTGTAGGCCTATCGCAACCAAAAAAGGCAGTTATCCAAGCGAGTAACGAGGAGTTTGCCAACTTAATAATGGAGTACAGCAATGAGATTATTATTGATGTTCGGGACACGGCATTTTACAACAACCAAATTATTCAAGGAGCAATCCTTGTTCCGACGCAAGCGCAGTTAAATCAACTAGTAGATTCGTTGGATTTAGATACTCCACTATTGGTTTATTGTTCCGTAGGAATACGAAGTAAAAAAGCTTGTGAAGTTTTGGTAAAACTAGGCTTTAAAACGATTATTAATTTAGAAAAAGGTCTTGATAAATGGCGGGAAAAACAATTTCCAGTAGAAACAATTCCATAAAAAGATAGCAGCCATGGTAAAAAAGAATTTAGTAATACTAACTGGTGCAGGCATGAGTGCCGAGAGCGGGATAAGCACCTTTCGGGATTCCGGTGGATTGTGGGACAAATACCGGATTGAGGATGTGGCAACTCCTGAAGCATTTCAAGCAAACCCAAAATTGGTACTTGATTTTTACAATGCCCGGCGAAAACAACTGGACGAAGTTGAACCAAACGAAGGACACCTTACGTTAGCCCGTTTGCAAAAATGGTTTAATGTGCTGGTAATTACCCAAAATGTGGACAATCTGCACGAGCGGGCGGGAAGCAAGAATATATTACACCTTCATGGCGAGTTAACCAAAGTAAGGAGCACCAAGTTTCCTAATTTAATTTACGACATTGGCACCAAAGGCATTCATTTAGGCGATGTTTGTGAAAAAGGGGCTCAATTGCGACCGCACATTGTTTGGTTTGGCGAGGCGGTTCCGGCTATCGACAAGGCGGTGGAGATAGCGGCAAAAGCCGACATTTTTGTGGTTATAGGCACATCATTGAATGTATATCCGGCAGCCGGGCTTATCATGTATGCTCGTCCAGAGGTTCCGAAATATATCATTGATCCTTCTTCTATTGAAATTCCATTGGGAATGAATTTTACTGTAATACAAAAAAAAGCCGTTGAAGGATGTATAGAGCTTGAAGAATTGCTAAAAAAACCCCATTAACATGAATAAGAGACTTATCTTAATTACTTTAGGAATTCTATTAATTATCCATTTTGCAACAGCTCAAGAATTTAATTCCGGAGTTTATGGAGGAATCACGGTTTCGCAACTCGATGGCGACACCTTTTCTGGGTATAACAAAGCCGGTATTGTGGGAGGAGCATTTGTAAACCGATATATGTCAAAAAAAATGGGCTGGCAGCTAGGCATCCGCTATATAAGCAAAGGAAGCAAACATGCTGACTCTGAAGCCGGGGAGTATTATAAGTCGGTGCTTCAGTACATAGAAAGTCCTATTACAGCCCGCTATTTTATTCGCAAAGACATTGATTTGGAAGGTGGATTGGCTCTTGGGTATCTTATGAAGTCGCTAGAGGACACCGATGGAAATGGGTTACTGGAACCGAAACCCCCATTCAACAAATTTGAATTAAGTGGGTTGGCGGGCATTAATTATCATTGGAACAAGCAGTTTAGTTTTGGAGCTTTTTTCAGCTATTCGCTTACACCCGCCCGACCCTATTCAAGTGGTTATTCGGTTCCTATGGACCGGGGACAATACAACAACGTGATTTATTTTGCTTTCTGTTATACTATATCATCCTGGAAATAAAGGATGCCTGTTGAGGCAAAAAGTGCTAATTATCAAAAACAGAGCGAGAAAGACAGGAAAAAAGCATAATTTTGCAATCAGAAACAGGAATATAGAATAGAATCAATGAAAATTAGCAAGCTTTTTTTTGGGATAGTTTTGGGGTTGATTTTTTTAACTAAATTTTTACATGCCACGGGCGATGATACGGCCAATGACATGAAGAAATTGGTTAATTACCACAAAATGAACAAAAGGCATTATGCAACGTACAAAAAACAGAGGGAAGCCCAATTTGTATCGTGGCAAAAAAACCAGATTCCCAAACGGTTTCAAATTCCTATTGAAATGCAAAGCTTCCGCGACGACTACTCTACACGATACTATGTAATTTATAGCCCGTCGTACAAAACAGGGGTTGGGTATATACCGTCGAACTTAGTGCAGTATTACGAAGAAGAAGCCTGGGCGGCCTATCAAAAATTAGGGGCCGATGCCCCCAGTCTAAGCATCGTATTAGCACAACAGTTTACTGAATCGGCTTTTAATCCGCAAGCAATTGGCGACGAAAAAATGAGTATTGGGTTACCTCAGTTATACCGTAAAACAGCAAAACTTCTTTACAAAACCGACAGAGAAACTTGGAAGGAATATTTTTATTTTGATAAGAAAGGGAGGCATCATTTTAAGAGTAACCGGGCAATGGTCAAATTCCCCTTTGTTTTTCTTGGGAAAGTTAAAAATTACGACTTTGAACATAAATTTGAAGGGATAAAAAGTTACAATGGAGCAGGGGAGGAGGCAATTAAATATGCGGAGAAAGTAATGAAGCGGAGTTTGTTTTATGAGGAATTATTCGCTCAATACAACAGTATTCCCTTAGATACCACTCAATTTAAGGAAAACCTCTATGGCATGATTAATTTAACCTTTATTGCACGTGAAGAAAGCCCAATTGACCATGAACTGATGGATCAGATTTTTGCTAATGCGCTGGCTGAATTTTATTCCGGGTATGTGCGCACCACCTATTTGCAACATTATCAGATTCCAGCTTATGAAAACCAGCCGATGTTTGCCCAGCAAAAAGAAGATTACTTAATACCCGTTGATGATAAGGACTATTACCTTATTGTTGAGGATGGCGAAGTGGTGTACAATTATTTTATTAATTCCGAAGAATTATTGAAAACCATCAACCACCCAAAAAACAAGGAGTTTTATTTATACTATGTGGAGAATAAAAAAAGAGTTCGGATTACAAGTTTTAAGTCGGTAGGTAAAAAACAAATTTATTCAAACGTAAAAGCGGGCGACAAAATATTTATTCCGCCCGGAACAATTATAAAAACCCCAAAAGCCAACCTGGCAGTTATGATTCGGTAGTTAACCGCTTAACGAATAGCTAGTTTCTTTGATATGGTTCCTTCAGTAGTTTCTATTCTTACGTAATAAATGCCATCCGGTATTTTACTTATGTTTACTTCTATTTTTTTTGATTGGTGCGTATATTTTTCCTGAAATAATTGTTTTCCTGAAACATCAACAATTTCAATACCGATAATAGGAGTGTTTTTCCCCGATTTTATTATCAGCAAACTATTGGCCGGGTTGGGAGCAATGGAGATTGTTTTTTCTAGCTCTTCATTAGGAACACTTACAACAAATGTAGCCGGATGGGGTGCAATAAGAGTATAATCCGGATCAAATTCAATACTGGTCACAAAGAAGCCCGGTTTGCATGTAAAGGATTGGTTATTTTGGGTATTGTGAAATACCACAAGGCTTTGGTTTTCGGCACCTTTTAACAACAAAGGAACTTTCATAGCAAAAAAGGAGATAGAGGGATGGGTCGTTTTTTGAGAAATGGTTATGTGAACGGTATCATTCACATCTTGACGCCACTCCAAACTATACTTAGGATACCCTTGGCCATAATACCAATCGTTGAAATAGGTCGTTAAATTGGTGTCGGCGGCGGCTTCTAAAAACTCTTTAACTTGCGTTGCTGAGGCAAAACCAGCTTTCGTATCAACATGATTAAGCAGGTTTTTAATTCCGGAAAAAAAAGCAGCATCACCCATTTGATTTCGCAATTGGTGAATTATTAATCCCCCTTTTTGATAGGTTAAAGCATAATTAAAAATTCGATTTATATCGGTGGTGTCTTCAACATAGATACTTCCTGATTTGGCATTGGATATTACATATTCCATCCGGCCTTTTTTCCAACTTAAATAATTTTCCGGATGTAGATACTCCTGACACAGACTTTCACAAAACACAGCAAACCCTTCGTTAACCCAGATGTCGTGCCAATTGGAGCAGGTAACATAATCGCCAAACCACTGGTGCGATAATTCATGGGCAATTAAATCAGATGAAAACCCTCCCATGAACGACATGGTTTGATGCTCCATACCGCCGCCCCAGCCAAACTGGGCGTGGCCATATTTTTCTTTGTAAAAAGGATAAGGAATAAACAAGGAACTATATAATTCAATGGCATCAACCGTATATTTAGCCATCGGCTCTGCCCATTCCAACGATTCTGGATACACATAATTAAGTATCTCAACCGTATCGTTTTGTTCATTTACTTTTGCATAATCGGAAAAGGAGGAGTAATTGGTAACCGCTATGGCAACCAAATAAGCAGCAATCGGAAACCGATGTTTCCAATAGGTTAGCTTGCTGTCTCCCGATATTTTTTCAAAAATAAGTTTACCGTTTGAACCCACTTTATTAACGGCTGGGGTTTTAACATAAATATCAATGGAATCTATTTTATCGGTTAACGTTTGCTTGCAAGGCCACCATTCCTTTGCTCCATAAGGCTCCGATAAAGTCCAAAGGATTGGCTTATTATCATGCATGTTGATTTCGAAAGAACCAAATCCGCTCCCCGACATTGGGATTCCCTGATAAAAAACGGTTACCGAATCAAGAATGCCGGCATTAAGCGCTGAAAGCAAATTAATTTTGAGCACCCCGGCTTGGTGGGTGAAGGATTGTTTTGTGTTATGATATAGAACACTGTCAGTAGTTAATTCATCAATCATATCAAAATGGATGGCAGAAAAACTATTGGTAAGTGTTTTAAAATAAGAAGTAATGGAACCTTTGATATATAATTGGGAAGGGTCTACCTCCCAATAAATCCGGTGGTATATAATATCATAATCAGCATGATTGTTGATTGCTTTAAAATTCATTTTTTGAGAAAAGGAACGCTTTTCACTTCGCTGAAGCGTATTAAAGTAGCTATTTTGACCGATCACAACTTGAAACAAAAAGGTAATTGCAAATAGGAGCTGGACACGGATTTTCATAGCTTAAGAATTAGAATCATAAATATAGCAAACATTATAGTTTGGCATCAATAAAAGGATTAAATTTTATTAACCCTTTTATATAACGCCTAAATCAGAAGAGGAACTATTATTTTTCGATTATTTTTGCTACAATTTTTAAAATCATTTAAAAAGCAGCACATGGTTTTTGTAACCGGAGGAACAGGCTTGGTAGGAGCACGCCTGATTGTTGATTTAGTGGAAAGGGGTGAAGAGGTAATGGCTTTAATCAGGCCGGGAACTTCAACCACCAAATTTGAGCAAATGGGAGGTTTTTACACCGACCAAATTCAACAAATAAGTAAAAAGGTACAATGGGTTGAAGGCGATTTGCTTGATATGGAAGGCTTACTAAGCATTATGCCTCAGAAAGCAAAAGTATATCACTGTGCTGCAATGGTTTCTTTTAATCCTTCGGATGCAAAAAAGCTTTTTGAAACAAACGTTGATGGAACGGCTAATTTGGTAAACGCGTGCTTGGCAAAAAATGCAGTGAAGCTTTGCCACGTGAGCAGTATTGGGGCTCTGGGAGGAAAAATTATTGGTCAACCGATTGATGAAAACACACCTTGGTCGGCAACCGGCAAATCAGCCTATTCAATAAGCAAGTATAATTCTGAATTAGAAATATGGCGGGGAATGGCCGAAGGATTACCAGCCGTAATTGTAAATCCGGCGGTAATACTGGGTCCTGGATTGTGGAATCACGGAAGCGCCCAGTTTTTTAAAAGGGCGTATAAAGGGCAATCGTTTTATACGCTTGGTTCAACAAGTTATGTCGATGTTCGCGATGTAACCCGCGCCATGATTCTTTTAATGGAAAGCACCATTGAATCGGAACGGTTTGTTTTAGCCTCACAAACGCTCAACTACAAGGAATTGTTTGTTCAAATGGCAGAAGCTTTAAATTGCAAAGCACCAAAACATTATGCCAGCAAACAGGTTACATGGGCTACTTGGCAAAGTTTATGGTTGTGGGAAAAAATATCAGGGAAAGCATCCTCATTTACAAAGAGCAATCATCGCAGTGCACATGTAAAAGATAATTATTCCGGAAAAAAAACCACGAAATTTTTCGATTTTGAATATAAGCCAGTTGCAGAAACCATTCAGTTTGTTGCTGAAAAATTCAAAAAAGATCTCAACTTATAAAAGAGGGAGTGTTTTACAATTCAAAACAGTTTTCAGTGAAAGCATTGTTTTTAGTTACCGGTATTCTGTTTTTTACTGCAACAATTAGTATCGCACAATGCTCGGTAAACAATACGGTATTTAATTCGGGCGAGGAAGCATACTATCAGGTTTATTATCACTTAGGATTTATTTGGTTAAATGCTGCCGGTGTTTCTTTTAAAACAGAACCGCTTAGTTACGATGGGAAAAAAGGCTTTCATTTTACCAGTATTGGCAACACACACCCGAATTATAGCTGGATATATGAAGTTCGCGATCGTTTTGAATCGAAAGCCGATTCAGCTACTTTAAACCCAATCTGGTTTTCGAAAAACACCAGTGAAGGTGGAATACAAGCATACAATAGGTATGTGTTTGACCAAAAATATAGTAAAATATATACTCAAATTAAAAATGGCGATGAACCAATGAAAGCAGACACCCTTTTAATGAAGGGATGCGTTTTTGATTTGCTAACTGCTATTTATGCCTGTCGCAATTTAAACTTCGAAAACAAGAGAATTAACGACACCATTCCAATCAATTTGGCGATTGAAGATAAAATATATCCCTTGCATTTGCGTTATTTGGGGAAAGAGGAAATTTCAACCAATGATTCCAAAAGATACCGATGTCAGAAGTTTTCCATTTTGTTGGTCGAAGGGACGATTTTTAATGGAGGTGAGGATATGTTTGTTTGGGTATCGGACGACAAGGCGCGGGTTCCAATCCGCATTGAGGCAAAAATATTGATAGGTTCCATTGAGGCAAATCTTGATAATCATAAAGGAAATAAATGGCCAATTACCGCCATCGTAAATCAAGAACAATGAAACTGGATTATCAGGCTGTAAGCCTGAAAGAACTCAGCCCGGTGCGCTGCACCGGGTATAATAATGGCAAGCGATTGTCGGCGCAAGCAGTATATCTAAATTGGAATTATGAAGAATCCATGTGCCGAAAACGGGAATTTCAAATTTCGGTTCTTAAATGCGGTTGCCCTGACCGGGTTTTTTTAACACCGTTGAATATTGTAAAAAAGTAATAAATTTGTGCCCAAATAACGCCTAAATTTTAAAAACGTGGATAACATTAAAGAATTCAATTCTGCTTCAGGAAAAAACACCGGACACATTATTATTATTGTTGTTTTATCAATACTAGTATTGGGGCTTGGATACCTCTACTTTAATCAGAAAAAAACAACCGAAGTAAAAATAGTTGAGCTTACCCAAGTGAGCCACGAAAAAGAAACAGTTACGTTTCAATATCAAAATTTATTGGATGATTACAACAGCTTGGAAACATCAAATGACAGCATCGCAAAACAGCTCAGCAGCGAGAAAGAGCGGATAAAAAAATTAATGGATCAGCTACGCACCACAAAAGCAGACAATAAAGAGCAAATAGAAAAATACAAAAAAGAGTTAAAAACGCTCCGCGACATTATGAAAGGGTTCATTCATCAGATTGACTCCCTAAATACGGCAAACATAGAATTGACGGAAGAAAACACTCAAATTAAAAAACAAATTACCACAGCCAAAAAGGAAAATAAAAAGCTGAATGAAAGATATGAGGAGGCCGCAAACAAAGTAGCTATTGCTTCGGTTATAAAAGCCATTAATGTGAGTATGTTGTCGTTAAACAGCAAAGGAAAAGAAACAACAAGGGCAAAGAAAACAAAACGGTTTGCTATTGCTTTTGAATTGGATGAAAACGTGATTGCGGCAAAAGGAACAAAAAGCGTATATGTCCGGATTACAAACCCGAGTGAACATATTCTGATTCAGGATAACCAACCTGTTTTTTCGTATGAAGGGGAGGAAATTGCGTATTCGGCAGTACGTCAAATTGAATACGATGGAAATACTACTAAAGCAATTGTATATTTTGAGAACACCGAAGAAGGGAGCCTAATTGAAGGGACTTACCGGGTCGATATTTTTTGCGATGGGAGCATGATTGGAACCGCAGCCAGTAGTTTAAAATAGGAAAAAGGATTTTAGTCGAGTAATTAGGGGGATTGCTCCCTCGTCCTCTCTCCCCTCTGGAAATGATCTTGTATAGGGAGGGTTTCTTAAATTTTTTATCTGCCCGTAATTTAATGATATATAGTTACCGTACAAAATAGAACAACAATTCCTATATAAAAGAACAGAAAGACTACATCCACGACAACATGGTAGCCTGTTTAAATCTCAGTTTTATCAATGCCAGCCTGTTTAAGGAGGGAAAAGAAAAGACCTTTAGACAGGTCTTTATTGCCGTGTACAGGAACTATTATAGTTTTGTCAGTTGCAGCATTGTAATATAAATGGTGACTGCCATTGGCACGTTTAAAATAATAGCCTTTTTGTTCGAGTACTTTGATTAAGTTCTTAGCCGAAAAGTTCATGCCGTTTGCAAGTTTAAAGAGTATTCCAAAGTTTCGCTATCATCGGGAATATCTTCGCCTCGCTCATGAAGCTCCTCAATATAAAGTTCAATCGCTTCTTTTGCCATTTGAATGGCATGTTCTACCGTCTCGCCAAAAGTCATACAGCCGGGCAACGCTGGCACCGAAACAGTATAAGAGCCTTCCGGTTCTTTGCGCATTAATATTTTATACGTTAGTTGCATATTGTTATTTTTAATGAGCTATTTGTAACGCATTTTGTAGTTTAATTATTAGTTTTTGTAGGTAACGGTTATTGTTTATCTAAAAACCCAACCAAAATTGATACGCAACCACTTTTTATTAGTTCCCCGGTATTTGATTCCGGTACGCTAACTTCAACCACCAATTGTTGTGTCGATTTGGTTCTAAAATCCCAGGTTTCAGTAAAATCGTGATCCTTGTTGGTAAATAGTTCCTGACCTTTTTCGTCAACCAAACGGAATACAATTTTTCCCAACTCTGGTGCAGCGCATACCACAATCCGGTAATCCTGATTGCTGTAAAAAGTTAACATTAACTCTGCTATATCACCTTCGTTGAGCACGGCGCTATTTAGCTGACCATTATAAATATACGGCTCAAGACGTGGTTTGCAGTCGTTTTTAGTAAATGTTTTACATTGAGCCGATGCAATAGAATTTATTCCTATCAAAAAGCCTAAAAGGAGAATAAATGTATGTACTGTTTTCATAGTTTCGGTTTTTGAATTCTTGATTAAAATCGGGAATTACGATACAATTTTTGTTCGGATTTCACCGATAAGGTTTTTTATTTCATTCAGCTGTTCTTTGGTAATTTGTATATTGGTTTCGCTTTCAATCGATGTAATTTTGGTGTCCTGATCGGTTACAATTACTGATTTATCGCGGGTTATGGTTACGTTGCTATAAACCAACACTAATTTTTCAAAAAAGGGATAAATCTCGGCAAAAGCGCCGTTATCTTTATATTCTTCAATTAAGGAAATCAAGTTTTCAAGTGAATATTTTTGTTCGGCAATACTGCTAATTAACGCTTGATTGTTTTGATTGCTTTGAAGGTTAACGGCAAAATGCATTCCCTCTACCCATCCGCCAATAAGAATTAAGGCAGCGGTAAGTTCCCGATCGTTTTCTTTTAAATAACCATCAGCTTCAGAATATGTTTCTGATATTATTTGAAAGATGGAATCGCGGTTTCCAATATTCTCTTCTATGCGGTTGATAGTCTCGGCTCCGGCATCTTCCGGAATTTGAAGTTGTGTGGTTAATTTACGGATAACCGCTAAATAGGCAATAGCCGATTGAAGTTGATCGTAAACACGGCAATAGCACAAATCGGCACCATAAACGCCAAAGTTTAAAGCTAAATCGGACGACGAACTATAATTGCTCAAATTGGAAACAGGATTGAGTAGTTCTTGGTTAAAAGCACTTTTTGTAGCCAGAATGGTTTGAGTTATTTCAATGGGAGAAGGCAAATTAAAAAACACCTTTTTTACCGTTTTTTCATTATCCAATTCTTTTTCAGAATCAAAGGAAAGAACATCCTTTTTTTGTGTTTCTTTTTTATTGTTACAGCTTGAAACAATGAATGCTGAAAAAACCAATAAAAAGAGAATTTTTAAGTGCTTCATATCATATAGGTTAATTAATTTATTTTAAAAAAAACCATCATTTGTTCAAAAGTAAGGAATTATGTTGTTTTATTATAATCATTTATCGAAAAAAAGAAACTTAGCTGAAAACAGGATTAATTTATCTTGTTCAATTGCCTATTCCATCAAAACATAAAAACCTGATAACCATTAAGCTGATGGTTTTTTTAAAACGCTTAGGGAGCAAGAATTTATTCTGCGATAAATAAAATGAGTCGTGATTCAATAAAACCAACAAACAACTCCTTAAATTCCGGCTTGGGTTAAAAAGAAAAATTAAGATTCAACCCAAAAATGTATTCTTTTTTAGGTTTAATCAGAGAATAGGATTTTTCATTCAAACGATAGTAAGTCTCCACGGTACAGTATTTGGTTATTGGATATCCCAGCCCGGCAGTATATCGGACTTTTTGAATGCTGTTTTCAACCGGATTGTTTAAACTTTCGTACAGTTCAATTTCTGCAAAAGGGTATAAAGGAGTTTTGGCAATGTTATATTTTACCGAAAACTTATGCCTCAAATGCTGGGGATAAAAGGTGCTGAATTTGTCCTGTGAGGGCGGCTGAAAAACGATTTGATAACGCACCCGATAACCTAATGTAAATCGTCCGGGTTATAACGAAAGTTTAAATCGGTATAAATGCGGTGGTTTGATAGGGTTTGTTCTTCTATATCATACCCTAAAGTATATCGGTAGGCTGCTCCCACGCGAAACCAGGAATTAATTTTGTATTGCAACCCAACAACCGTGATATAGGAACTCAATTGACTGGCATTGTTATCAAAACGGATTTCCTGTTCACCAGATGCTGTTAAAGCATCAGTCAATTTCCAATCAATAGAAACCGCGTTCCAGCTTTGAAAATCCTTTATTTGAGCAGTTAAAACCGAGGATACAAGGCACCAAAAAAACAAGAATGTGAGGGTTAGTTTTTTATTCATTGGTAATGGTTCTGTAATCAATATCTTCTTCGGATCCCCAAGTTTGATTGCTTTTCATAAAATAGACGAGAATTTTAGCGGTATCTCTTTGAAAATTCACATTGCTGATTGAAACCCGTGATATTTTCATTCCTAAGCGAGCTTCTAAATCGGCTATCAATTCAGCTTTCCTATCGGGAGTTACCAGTTCAATTTTTTCATAATTAACAACGGTATATGATTCGTTAGCAATGTTTTTAATCTTTTCAATAAAATAGGAAATTCCAAAAATAACAACATTTGCAAACACCAATTCGGCATAGCTGATTTTTTTATTCGACAATGCATTAATAACCGATAAACCAATAACTACAAACAAATAGGTCATTTCTTTAATTGGAATGGAAATGGTACGATAGCGGATGATTCCGAAAACGGCGAATAACCCAAGGGCAAAACCCAATTGCAGTTTTACGCTTTCAAGCAGGTAACAAAGTAAAAAAATGACAATTCCAAATAAGAGAAAAGTAAATAAAAAATCGCGGCGATGTGTTTTTGGATAATAAACGTACCGTACTATTATAAAAGTAAAAACAAAATTGAACAAAAAACGGAGGATTAATTCAATAAGCGAATTAACGTTGAGCAACGGAACACCAAAAATCTCCGATGCCTGACTAATTTGTAACAGGTTCATAATTCAATTTATTTAAATAAGTTATAGTAGGTTTGAATGAGTTTTGTTTAAGTTTTGGGTTTAGTAAAGCCACGCCAATGCAATATTTGCTGAACCCGCGCTGATAGATTCGGTTTGTTTTAAGAATCTTAAAGAAAGGGGAACTTCCGGTTTGCTTTTCCCGTTTCACTTCGGCAATGGCAACATGGTTAAGTGAGGTTTTTCCAAATTGGTTTTCCATGGTTAAGCCAAAATCAAGGGTAATGCGCTCATTGCTTTCAAAAGAAATTAAGGTTATCCGATTAAAAAAATTGGTTGACGAAACATGCAACGATCGTTCCTTTAATGGCACAACCGATTCAATAAACTGATAATGTGGTTCGCTAAGTTGAGACTCTTCGCACACCTCAATTCTACTTTTTAATGTTTTTTCTTTATTGGTTTTTCGCTTAATTTCCAAAAAGGTGGTTCCCGATTGAGTATAGGTTCGATACCGAATTTTATATCTACTGAGCCGCTGGTTATGATGTTCTAAGTATAAGCTCATTTCCGGCGAATCAAGGTATTCGGTTTTATACAAAAACGATCGTTGGTTTTCTATTTCCAGAATTTGATAAAATGCGCTGGCTTCTTTTAAAATGATGGGCAATAAATGAATAGGCAATACAAACTTGCTGTCCATTCGGTTCATTAGCTTAAGATGATTAAGCTGGTTGAGATTTACCGGACGAAATAGTGTTAACAGTTCCGAATAGGAATTGGCATTCATTATTACTTAAAGATGTTGATGGTGGGAATAACTACAACCTGCCCTTTATCGGCAACGGAGACTTTAACAATCACCGGTACTCGCCCCGAAGGTGCCGTTAGGGTACTGTCTTTTGAATACACAAAAACGGTATAATCTCCTTCCTGCAGGTATTCAAACATAAATGCCCCATTGTAAGTAGTTTCTGTCTTATCGCTGTGTATGGAATCGGTTCCGTACACTAAATAAACATCTTCTTCTTCAGCCCAAAAAGTGTTAATTAATCGCGAAAAATCGGCATTATAATCTTTCACCCAAACGTTACCTATTATTTTTGCAGTACCACCAGGACCTTCTTCTTTCTCGCAGGAAACAAAAACTAAAAGGAGGACTAAATTTAAAAGGGAAAAAAGGAGTTTTTTCATTTGTATTATAAGTTTAAAAATGAATTGCAGATACATTTATCAAGAGATACAAATGTAAAGGAAGTGTTTTATTAACACATTACAAAATTGTAACAGTTATAGCACCGTAAATATTCTATAGCTTTAAAAAACAGGTAATCATTTTTCAGTTAGTGTGCCGGATTTCAATTTGGTGTTTATCTTTGCAACAAGATAAGAAGAATAAAAACCAAGATTATTGAAGAGCAAGAAGAATGGCTCATTAATGAAATTAGAAAACAATTTTAAAGACATCGAAAAGGTTACTACGATGAAAAAAACAGGAAACAAGGTATTAATTGCCACCCTTTTGCTCATTTCTTTTGCAGGAAAACCCATTGATGACAATGGAAATAATCACTATGTGTTGATTGAAACCGGTTATGGAACCATGAAAGTAAAGCTCTATAATGAGACGCCATTGCACCGCGACAATTTTGTAGCATTGGTTGAGAAAGGTTTTTACGATAGTTTGCTTTTTCATCGGGTTATTAGCAATTTTATGGTGCAAGGGGGAGATCCGGAATCAAAGAATGCGCCAGCCGGAAAGCAATTGGGAAACGGTGGTCCCGGATATGAAATTGATGCCGAGTTTATTCCAACACTGATACATAAAAAGGGAGTTATAGCCGCTGCACGAGAAAGCGATCAGGTGAATCCACAAAAAAAATCATCGGGGAGCCAGTTTTATATTGTACAAGGCCAAGTTTTTAATTTAGAGCAACTGAAGCAAATGGAGGAAAAAGTCAACTTCCCAAAACGGAAGCAATTGGTTTTTGATTACATTTTAAAGCCGGAAAACAAGGCGTTGAAACAAAAGTTGGATTCATTACAAAAAGCCAACGACTTTGCATCATTAAATGCTGCGTATAGCGAAGTTGCCCTAAAATTGGAACCCGAATATCAAAAACTCGAACTTTTTCATTACACCGAGGAACAGAAAATAGCCTATTCAACCATTGGAGGAACCCCACACCTTGATCAAAACTACACCGTTTTTGGAGAGGTGATTGATGGATTGTCGGTTATTGACAGTATTGCCCTAGTTAAAACAGATTCAAATAACCGCCCGTTAAAAGATGTGATTATGAAAATGAGGGTGGTGGAAGAATAGATGGTTATTAGTTTGTGTCAAGAAGAAAACTCAAAAAATCAATACTCAAAAAACAATCATAATGTCTTACAATTTTAAAATTTGAATTTTAAATTGTAAGACAGCTGCCTTAAGATGCGGGCTTTAGCCAAAACATATAAAATGAGGAAATTTATCCCCATTTAGGTATAACTTGCTATATTTAGCTAAATTTGGCAAGTGTAGTTGCCGAAATTGCATTTTTATTCCAACATTCCAAATGGTTTTAAGTACGATTAACCATTTTATAAGTGCCGAATATTCTATATCGAACTCAGGTTAAATTAAATCAATTTCCCGGTAACGGCACGTACTTTTTCTTCCAACATATTTTGGGCTCCCTTTTTAATGTCGAGCTTTATAGTGCAATAGATTCGGGAACTTTCGGTTTGCAAAAGGGTGGCGGCATCATCTACAATTTTGAGAGCTTCGGTAACAGTGGGGGTTTCAACCAAAGTTCCCATTGCCGTTAATTGATAGGGAAATTCACTCTCCTTTATTTGACGAACCACCTTACTTACATCGTCACTTACATGAACCCCTTTATCGGTTGGGAAAATGGCAAATTCCATTAATACTGACATAGTTATACTATTTTTACAATCGTTGAAAAATCGTATCACAGATTTTCCAGAAATTTTTTATTGAGACGGTTTTTTCTTATCTTTTTTACTTTTCAGCAAATGCGGGGGGGTTACTGGGAATAATTCCCAATCATATTCCATATCCCAATTACTTTTCGTTTCCACTTCCTGAGGAAAGTAAAAAACGGGTTCCGGTTGTAACTGTGTCTTTAGGTTTCCGGTATCCCATTTTCCATTGCTATTCCAATCGTAAAAGAGTTTAAAAATGTATTTTTTAGGCACCAAATAATTGTAAACAAGGGTTGTATCGCCAGTAATACTGCGCTCTTCTAAAACGTTCTCTTTTTCATCCATAAGTTGTATTCGCGATTGCGCCAACACATCTTTAACGTGCAATGTAATGATGCTGTAATAATCCAATGCTCTAGTGCTAAAGGCGTATTTTAGTGTATCATTGCTGTTTCCATAAATGTCAGTAAAAACGCCGGACGGTATTAGCAACTCATATTTTGCTTCTTCGTCCTTTTTAAATTGAATCACGCATTTTCTTAACATCAACGTATCTTGAAGGAAGGTTACTTTAACCGGTTTTTTTATGGTGTCGTCCACAATAGTAATCAGCTTAATTCTTGAATCGTTGATTGATAACAAAGGATAACGAACCACAAGTTCAATTGAACTGTTCAATTCAAAGGGAGATTTGGCATTGGTTATAAAAGTAAGCTCTGATGGTTTGGGTCCCGAGTCAATCTTTTGCTCTTTTTCTTTGCCCCCAAAAAGATTCATGTTAAATAGCGACCCTTTGTTTTTCTCTTCTTTTGGTGCTTCTATTTCAGGTTTAATAGTTTGAAAATAGGCCAGTAAGGTATCCGTTTTCAGATAATCAACCCGATTTGAATCCTTTGCGGTAAAGTTAACTTGAAATTTTAAGCTATCCTTATTATAAAGCAATGAGTCAGTTAACCAATAGATAAAAGAATCCCGACGCTGTGTTTTTTCCTCAACGAACCAGTTATTTGAAAAAGTATTAACCGACAAAGGAGTTATAAAAAAATTGGAATCAACGTTCCTATTAAAGGCAATAATTACCTGTTGCCTTTCGGGGCGGTATATTTCTTTTAAATATTGAAGCGTATAATCTTCAGTAAATAAAAATAAGCGGATATTGTCAATTGTTGTTACCATTTCAGTTCTAATTGCCACAGAATCAACCATAACAGTATCTTTCCGGTCGGGTGATATGGAATCAATTATCTGAATGGTATCTATAAAGGTTTGTTCTTTAAAGGTTGGCTGAAATAAGGAATCGGAAAAAGCAATGGCCTCATTTGGCAGGTCAAACTTCAGGTTGTTGTTTAAATCTTTTAATGCAAAAATTTGATAAGGTTTGTTTTTTAGATTCGTTACAAAAAAGTGACCCGATTCATCGGTTTTTGCAATAATATCGGGGAGGGTTGTACGGGGGGTAGAGTCGCAAAACTGTTCATAAAGTATGGCATAAGTACCAACTTCTGTTTTATAGTTAAAAGCATCTTGCACCGTTCCGCCCATATAAAGGGAATCAAACACATCTCCCGTTGATAATTCAAATTGAAAATTGGGGAGGGGATTGTTTTCGTTTAAATCGACAATAGCATTATAAAAATTGAAATTATAGGTAGTGCTGTCTTTAAGTTGGTTGTTTATTTTTATTATCAGGTTTTTACCCTTTTGTTTTACAATGGGCTTTTCGGGCAATGGTGGCGACACCATCAATTCCTGACGGACATTTTTAAGGCTAACGAATTCATTGAACTGAATAATGATTTTTTCTCCCTTGAATTGGGTTGAGTAATTGAGGGGTTTGCTTTTTACGGGAATTGGAGGATCTACGTCTTTTGGGCCTCCCGATGGTGAGGACATTCGTGCACAAGAATTTGTGAGCATTAAATAGCAGCACAAACCGATTAGGTAGAGGATAAAACGCATCATTCAGCAACTCTATTTGGTTAGGAAACAAACGGGTAAAAAAAAAGATATGCCCGGAAAAATTCTTTACTTTACTTAATGCAAACTTACAAAGAAATATGAATAATTTTCAAAAGTTCTCTGCTATCAAACGACATGCCTTACTTGAAGAAATTGGAAATGATTTTTTTGAGGTGGTTATATTTGGTGGAGGTATAACCGGTGCCGGCATTGCTCTCGATGCTGCATCGAGAGGGCTGAAAGTGGCATTGATAGAGCAAAACGATTTTGCCTCAGGAACCAGCAGCCGCTCCACAAAATTAGTTCATGGCGGGTTGAGGTATCTCGAAAAATTGCAATTCCGTTTTGTGGCTCAACTTGGAAAAGAGCGTAAAGTATTGCACCACAACGCCACCCACAATGTAATTCCAACCCCTGTTTTTCTTCCAATATTTGAAGGAGGGCAATTAAAAAAAGGATTGTCTTTTTTGGGACTTTTGGTTTACGATTATTTGGCAGGAGTTAAAAAAGAATACCGTACGCGCTGGATCACGAAAGAGCAGCTAATAAAAAAGTATCCACTAATTAACCATCAAGGACTCAAAGGAGCTTTTCTATATTATGAATACAAAACCAACGATGGCCGGTTGGTGATTGAAACCTTGAAAAAGGCATCCGATTTAGGTGCCCGGGTAATCAATTATTGCGAACTGCTTGAATTACATAAACGGCACGATAGAATAGTTGATGCTCGGGTTGTTGATTTAATTTCTAATCAAGAGCATCTAATTAAAGGCTCTTTTTTTATCAATGCAACAGGGCCTTGGAGCGGCGAATTTATGAAGCAGTTTGATACGCCCATGCCAAAATCGTTGTATCCAACCAAAGGCATTCATGTTGTTTTTTCTAAGGAGCGATTTCCCATCAATGAAGCGTTTTATTTTGACACCCACGACCAACGCATGATTTTTGCCATCCCACGGCAAGATTGTGTTTATGTGGGAACAACCTACACCCCATACTCCGGCGATTTAAGAAACCCCCGGGTTGATAACACAGATATTGAATACCTTCTTTTGGCGGTAAACCAGAAATTCAATGGGTTGCATCTGACCAAGGCCGATGTAATTTCCTGTTGGGCCGGTATTCGTCCGTTAATTCAAGATCCGGGAAAAAAGCCCGATGAAATAAGCCGAAAAGAAGAACTGTTTGTTTCTCCGGCAGGTTTGATTACCATTACCGGCGGGAAACTTACCGGATTCAGGCTCATGGCAAAACAGGTAGTTGATCGGATTATGAAACAGATGCAGAAAACCTTTGTAAAATGTAAAACCGAAACCATTCGGGCCTCAGGTAGCGAATGGCTTATTCCTCCTGATATAAACAAATTGGTTGAATTAGCCGATCATCAGTTCGATTTAGCCAAGCAAACGGGAATTACCCCCGAAGCGTTTAAAAAGTTCTTTTATCGCTATGGAACCAATATAGAAATACTTACTGAAAAAGCTTATGAATGGAAGGGGCAGGAGGGAAGCCCGGAGATGCTTTGGACAAAGGTGGAAGTTTGGTATTCCGTTAACCATGAAATGACAGCATCTCTTTCCGGATTTTTTATTTATCGCACCGAGATGGTTCTTTTTGAACCGGAAAAAGTTCATCACCAATTGAACCGGGTTGCTCAATTAATGGCGGAACTATTAAGCTGGACGCCTCAAGAAAAGGCAAATCAACTGGTGCAGTTTAAAAAAAATTGGGAGGAATATCAGCCATGAGCAGCAATGAATTGACTCTTACCGGACTCAAATTAAACTTATGGGTGTTGTTTCTAGGCGCGCCTATGTGGTTATTGGTTAGCGGATTTTATGTTTATACGTTTGGAGGGTCGCATTATTGGAAGGAAGTAAGCCATTTGATGGACGCCGCAATTATATTTATTTTAATTCTTGGTATTGTGATGCATGAATTGCTGCACGCCACAACCTGGATGATACTGAACCGAAAGGGATTTCGGAGCGTTTCATTTGGTTTTAACAGTTACTCATTTACCCCATACACCCATTTCAGACATCCAATGAAAGTTTGGAAATATGCTATCGGAGGAGCAATGCCCGGTTTACTGATGGGATTAATTCCATTGCTGCTGAGCTATTTCCTGAAATCGGCAATCTTAAATTTCATCGGGTTTCTATTTTTGTGGACAGCCGGTGGCGATATAGTTTCACTTTGGATGTTACGCAAGTTAAATGTAAACCAATTGGTGTTGGATCATCCGGACAAAATGGGGTGTATTGTGATAGAACCAGAAATAAAACCTTAAAACGACTTAAAATTAAGGAAAAAAGTCTTTTGATTACAATCAGAAAAGTATTATTTTCGAAGATTAAAAATTAGTAATGCCACAAAGTCACGAAGACAACAAGTTACACAAAGAAATGTTTTTACCTCTTTCTCCAGAGGAAGAAGCAATTGGACGAGTAATAGTGAATGCAGCTTATGTTGTTCACAAGACACTTGGTCCTGGTCTCTTGGAAAAAGTGTATGAAATATGTTTTTGTCACGAGTTAATGAAAAGAGGGCTTAGTTTTAAAAGGCAGGTTGATATTCCTATTGTTTACGACAATTTAACTTTTAGCGAAGGATTAAGACTTGATGTTTTTGTTGAGGGCCTCGTTATTTGCGAGTTGAAAGCATTAGAAACGGTAAATCCCGTTTGGGAAGCACAATTACTTAGTCACCTTAAGTTGACAGGTAAAAGATTGGGGTATCTAATTAATTTTAATGTTCCTCTAATAAAAGATGGAATAAAGCGAAGGGTTATTTAATTCTTAGTGCAACTTAGTGAATTTGTGACTTAGTGGCAAATAGTTTTTGTAATACAGAAATATTAACAAACAATGTAGTTTATATGGGAGCTTTTCATGCGTACGATATCCGCGGAATTTACAACCACGATTTTAACAAAGAAGATGTGTATAAAATAGGGTACTTTATTCCCCGATTACTTGCATCGGAAAAAGTATTGGTAGGTCGCGATGTAAGGGTTTCGTCACCCGAAATTTATGAATATTTGTGTAATGGTATTACCGATGCCGGCGCCGATGTTTACAACTTAGGATTGGCTACCACACCCATGGTTTACTGGGCTACGGCAAAACTTGGGTTTACCGCTTCGGTACAGATTACCGCCTCACACAATTCAAAGGAATACAATGGGTTAAAAGTATCGCGCGAAAATGCCTTGCCCGTAGGGCTTGACACTGGATTGGGAACCATTCAGCATTGGATGGAAACCGAACCAATTGTTCCCGCGGCCACCAAAGGGAAAATAATTGATAAAGACATTAAAGCGGAATACCTTGAGTTTCAGCGAAATTATTTAGCCGACATTTCGAACCTTAAAATTGCTATAGATTGCTCCAATGGAATGGCCGCTTTATTAATTAAGGATTTGTTGGGCGACGCTCCAATATATATTTACGATGAGCTCGATGGAAGCTTTCCCAATCACGAACCCAATCCGTTGGTTGAGGAAAATGTGGCGGAGTTGAAAAAACAGGTCATCACAAATCAGTGCGACATCGGAGTCATATTTGATGGTGATGCCGACCGGGTTATGTTTGTAGATGAAAAGGGAAAATTCATATCCCCCGATTTGATAATTGGTTTGATGGCTCACTATTTTCTAGAAGAAAAAGGGCTGAAAGGCAATGTATTGCAAGATATCCGTACTTCGAAAGCGGTAGCAGAATACATTTCAACGTATGGTTCCACCATGAACATGTGGCGTGTGGGCAGGGCTTTTGCGGCTATAAAACTGCGCGAGATTGACGGTATTTTTGGGGGAGAACTGGCCGGGCATTACTATTTCCGCGATTTTTATTATTCCGATTCGGGCATTATGGCTGCATTAATAGTGCTCGACATTGTGAGTAAAATGAAAACAAAAGGAAAAACCCTTTCGGAACTAATAAACGGCATTCGCAAATATGCCAACTCCGGCGAAATAAACTTCCGGATTGAAAAAAAACAGGAAGCCATGGATGCTGTGCGCACTTATTTTCTTACTAGCGAAACGCCTACTGCCAACTACGATTTTGATGGATACCGGGTGGAATTCCCTGAATGGTGGTTCAACATCCGCCCATCGAATACCGAGCCCTATTTGCGCTTGCTGGCCGAGGCCCGCACCGAAGGACTGTTAAACCAAAAACTTACAGCTATTAAAGAGATATTGAAAGGGTTTGAGTAGGCAAAGCAGCTGTAAATCATGTACCCTTTAAGCTAAGTTGAGGTGCTTAAATTAATAAGGAGCGGAAAAGTTGCAAAACGGAAAACTCAATGATATATCAAAGGCAGGGTATTATAATTAGTCTTTAGTTTTTAACTGTTGTATTTCGGATTCAGCAAACAACGCTTTCCACGAATTGTCGCTGGCATATTGTTCCCAAGAAACAAAACCCAGGGAAAGAGCTTTTTTAAAGTTTTCAACCATCAGCTTTTTATCCCCGGAAAGCAAATAATACCGGGCGTACATCAGATAAACATCTGGGTTTGTGGCGTCAACTAACGCATAAATTTGGATTTTTTTAAAAGCATCGTCTAGTTTACCATCGTCCAAATCGTTTTTAGTAAACATAAACGAAACCATACTTAAATAGTTTAATAAACGCCGACCAATTAAAGCCACCTCTTTATCTGAATTTGATGTAGTTTCATTGAAACGGGTTACTTCAGCCCGCCACCATTCCAAGTCGCGCAATTCAATGGCTTTTATAAATTCCGATCGCAGGGCAATTTCCTTTTGAAGTAATGCCTGCCGCTTAGTTACCTGTTTTATGAATTGAGGATTTTGTTCCAATGTAGCTTGTTGTATTTTTATGTCCGAAATGTTTCGGATGCCATTAAACCAACGCTCAGTTTGGCGCAAAGTCAGCAATTCAGCAATATAATTCTGTTTTTTTTCACTGTCATTGATACTATCCTGCATTTGATTCCAAAGGGTATTCATCCATTTTTCGTTTTTAGGAGTACGGTTGGTTTTCATGCAGAAAAGTTCCAAACCGGAAAAAGCCAAATTAAATTCAGCCACAGGAGGCCATTCGTGTTTTCCGGCAAAAGTGATGGCGGTATAGTCAATTCCTTTTTGATCGAACGCCGAAAAGGACTGCTGAGCTTCCAGATAATTGAAGTCGGCTAGGCCAACCATGCCCACATAATAAAACCGGGTCAATTCATCCCCATTAAATGGGATGCTGCCTCCGCAAGCAATTACACCGGCAATTTGTGGAAGCTGCTGAGCAAAAATAATAGCCAGTTTGGCTCCACCGCTAAAACCGGAGGTAAATATCCGTTTGTTATCAATTAAAAACCTCGATTGGGTTTCATTAAGCAATTGTTGAAAAACAGAAAAGGCATACGATCCCGACAACCCATTTTTAATATTGTTGCTACCAACTAGGATGTAACCATAGTTGTTAGCCAGCGATTGGTAGTTTTTCAAGGGCAGACTTCCATCGCCATGCGGATCGAAAAAAAAGAGTACCGGCAGACGGTCTTTTCCATTATAGGAATTGGCAAATAAAAAGAGTAGTGGAGCAATGAGTCCGTTGGGCTTTGCTGGTGATAATAAACCGTTTGTTTTTCGACAGTTTTGCCATATAAATCTAACAATGGCTTCTCTTTTGGGGCGCATGAAACAGCAAACACAAAAACAAGTAACAAAACATAATTTTGTTTAATGCGAAGGATGATTTTTTTATTCATACAAGTTTCTATTTGTATCGTAAATATAGAAAATAAGTTAAACCCCAATCCCCTTAATAAGTTTGTATAAATCGAGGGCATACAAATCGGTCATGCCGGATACAAAATCGAGTACCGATCGTATCCGTTCATAATCGTTGCTGTGAGTTTCCTGATATTGTTGAGGCAAAATTGAAAGCAGTTTTTTTGAATAGATGCCACGGGGTTCAAATATAGCACCCATATACTCAGTTAATAAGGTGTTCAGCACATTGTATCCGGTAATTTCCACTTCAATTACCGAACGGTGGTTATAAATTTCATTCCAGGCAACGGTTGAACAATCCGAAAGGGCCTGTCTTGATGCACCCACCAACCCATCAGCCAGAGTTCCGGGAAAGCTTCCCCTTAATAGGAGTTCCTCATTTTCAATAAAGAGTATCGCCACCTGATGCACCAAATGATTGATAACCGATGCCCGTAAGAAAGCAATCTGTTCGTTGCGATCGGTAACTTCTTTATAAATTTGATTCTTTTTCTCAATAAATGCCTTTTCAGTCGAGGGATCAAAAAACGACATCAACAAATCGGTGGTCCGCTCTGTGGACAATATCCCAAGCTTGTGTGCGTCTTCAATATCCATTATTTGATAGGAGATATCATCGGCAGCCTCGACCAAATAAACTAAAGGATGGCGAAAATAGGAACCCACCCCTTTTAAATCGGGAATTAATCCTGTTTTGTTAGCGATTTCGGAAAAAATTCCTTTTTCTGTATCAAAATAGCCGTACTTGTTTTTTTTAGTCCGCTCCAAAGAACTAAACGGGTATTTAACCACACTGGCTAGCGTAGCATAAGTTAGAACAAAACCCCCTTTTCGGCGGCCATTGAAGGTGTGGGTAAGCAACCGCAGGGCGTTGGCATTTCCTTCAAAATGGTTCAAATCGGCCCATTGCGCTGGGGTTACCGGGTTTTTGAACAGTGCTCCGGTACCCAATCCAAAGAAATCGGAAATGGCTTTTTCCCCTGCATGTCCAAACGGTGGATTTCCCATGTCGTGCACCAGGCTTGCTGTGGCAACAATGGAACCAATTTCGCTAAGTAATAATTGGTTTGGGTTCTTTTTTATTAAATCAGATGCTACCCGGTTTCCTAACGAGCGGCCTACGCTTGCTACTTCGAGGCTGTGGGTTAATCGGTTGTGTACAAAAACACTTCCGGGCAAAGGAAAAACCTGTGTTTTGTTTTGCAACCTCCGGAATGGAGAAGAAAAAATGATGCGGTCGTAATCACGTTGAAATTCCGACCGGAATAAATCGGGCTCCGTAATCGCCGGATTATCTTTTCCAAATCGGGCAGGGGACAAAAGTTTATCCCATTTCATGATTTTTTGGTTGCGTTGCAAAAGCTCGCGAATTAAAGTTCTTTTTGAAGTGTTTTTCTGAAAAACACCAAAATCATAAGCATCCCGGTACTTATGGATGCATCGGCAATGTTAAAAACCGGACGAAAGAATATAAATTGCTCTGAGGGATTAATTGGAGACCAGGAAGGCCAATGGGTATTTATTATAGGAAAATATAACATGTCAACAACCTTTCCTTGTAAAAAACTGGCGTAACCGCCCGCTTGTGGTAAAAATTCGGCTATTTGGTAATTGCTGTGATTAAAAAAGATTCCATAAAAGGCGCTGTCGATAATGTTTCCTGTTGCACCTGCAAAAATTAGGGAAACGGCAATCAGAAAACCGATTCGGACTTCTTTTTTCACCAATTTGGTTAAGTAATAAGCAATGAAAATTACGGCTACTATTCGAAAAACACTGAGCAGGTACTTACCAAATTTTCCAAAAAACTCCAAGCCAAAAGCCATTCCGTTATTTTCGGTAAAATGAATAATGAACCAGTTGCCCGCAACATGGTATTCCTGGCCAATCATCATGTTGGTTTTAATCCAAATTTTGAGAATTTGGTCGAATAGTAAGACAAGTAGAATAACAAGAATTGATAAACGCCCTTTTGACATGGTTTATATTGTATTTATAAAATTGAAAAAGAGGGAACCTTTTGATTCCCTCTTATATACTTTTTAACAAGTTTTTTTATTTCTGATTCCTTTTAGCATCAATACTTAAGGTAGCATGAGGCACAGCACGCAAACGATCTTTAGAAATCAATTCTCCGGTTTCACGGCAAATTCCATAAGTTTTGTTTTCGATGCGGATTAAAGCAGCCTTTAAATGTTGAATGAACTTTTCTTGTCGTTGGGCTAACTTCCCTGTTTCTTCGCGTGATAGCACCATAGCTCCTTCTTCCAAAACTTTAAAAGTAGGAGAAGTATCCAAAGTGTCGTTTCCATCGGAATGCGAAAGGGCGCTTTTCAAGGTGTCATAATCTTTCTGTGCTTTATCTAGCTTGTCCGCAATAAGTTGCTTAAACTCAGCAAGCTCATCATCGGAATATCGGGTTTTAATTTTTTCGTCTGTCATAGCTTTAATTTTTAAAGATGCCTAAAGTAATAAAAAATGCTATCTGCAACTCACACCTCATTCTTTATTTTCCAAAAATTTATTAACAATTATACCTTAACGATTCTAATGTAAGTAGTTATCGAATCATCGAGTTCTACGAGTTTAGCCGTATTAAGTTCCAAATTTGCAACCAATTCTATTTTTTTGGCTAAGGTTTGTGCACTAATATAGCTTTTGTGTTCGGTAATGGCTGCTGAAATTTCAGGATGATCCATAATCTGTACCAGTATTTTGTCGGTTACTTCAAAACCACTGTCTTTCCGCAGGTTTTGGATGCGGTTGATAAATTCACGGGCGATACCTTCGTTTCGCAACTCTTCGGTTACCGTAATATCAATAGCGACGGTTAACGGGCCATCGTTGGCAACCTGCCAACCTGGAATATCTTCTGAAAGTATTTCCACATCATCGATGGTTATAACTACATCCTGTCCGGCAACCGCGGCCCTTATTTGGTTTTCGCGTTCCATAGTGGCAATATCAGTTTGGCTCATTTGTCCAATAAAATCGGCAATAGGCTTCATGTTTTTGCCGTATTTGGGGCCAAGGGTCTTAAAGTTTGGTTTTATCTTTTTTACCAGAACCCCCGATGTGTCATCCAGGTATTCCATGGTTTTAATGTTCACCTCAGCCAGAATGATGTTTTTAACAGCATCCAATTGGCGGGCGGTGTTTTCATTCAGTACTGGAATCAGTATTTTATTGAGCGGCTGACGTACTTTCAAGCTAACCTTGCGACGTAACCCAAGCACCATAGATGATATGCGCTGAGCCATGTTCATGCGTTCTTCCAAATCCACGTCAATGTACGATTCGTTTTCAACCGGAAACGTGGTCAGATGAACCGACATCCCTTGGTTTCGTCCGGTAGAAGTGCTTAAATCTTTAAACAAACGGTCGGTAAAGAAAGGGGCAATTGGGCAAGCCAATACTGCCACGGTTTCCAAGCAGGTATAAAGGGTTTGATAAGCCGCAATTTTATCTGCGTTGTATTCGCCGCCCCAGAAACGCTTCCGGTTCAGACGAACGTACCAATTGCTTAAGTTATCGTTCACAAAATTTTGGATAGCCCGTCCCGCACGGGTTGGCTCATAGGTTTCGTACGATTCTTTAACTTCTTTTATTAAGGAATTCAACAGCGAAATGACCCATCGGTCAATTTCGGGACGTTCGTTCAACGGGATTTCCTTTTCACGATAATTGAACCCGTCAACATTAGCGTACAAGGCAAAGAATCCGTAGGTGTTGTAAAGTGTTCCAAAGAATTTGCGCTTTACTTCATCCACCCCGTCCATATCAAATTTCAGGTTATCCCAAGGCTGCGCATTGGTTATCATGTACCAGCGCAACGGGTCGGAACCGTGCTTTTCAATAGCATCGAACGGATCCACCGCATTGCCTAACCGTTTCGACATTTTGTTACCGTTTTTATCTAACACCAGTCCATTGGAAATAATATTCTTAAAAGCGACACTATCAGAAATCATAGTAGAAACCGCATGTAACGTAAAGAACCATCCACGGGTTTGATCCACTCCTTCGGCAATAAAATCGGCCGGATACAATTGGCTGAATTCTTTTTCATGCTCAAACGGCCAGTGCCATTGGGCATAAGGCATTGCACCGGAATCGAACCAAACATCGATGAGGTCCTTTTCGCGGAACATTTTATGCCCTTTTGGGGAAACCAATACTATATCATCGACATACGGACGGTGAAGGTCAATTTTGTTGTAGTTTTCTTTGCTGTTGTTGCCCACCTGAAATCCCTGATACGGATTTTTTTGCATGAAACCGGCCGCTATGGCTTTTTCAATTTCAGCCATCAACTCTTCGGTGGAACCGATGCATTTTTGTTCCATGCCATCTTCGCTAATCCAAATAGGAAGCGGTGTTCCCCAATATCGGGAACGGCTCAGGTTCCAATCTACCAAATTCTCCAACCATTTGCCAAAACGGCCTTCGCCGGTGCTTTTAGGCTTCCAATTAATGGTTTTGTTGAGCTCAATCATGCGGTCTTTTATAGCCGTGGTTTTAATGAACCAACTGTCGAGCGGGTAATAAAGCACGGGCTTATCGGTACGCCAGCAATGGGGGTAATTGTGGATGTGTTTTTCAACTTTGAATGCTTTGCTGTCTTTTTTAAGCATAACCGAAATATCCACATCCAAGGTAGCATCTTCGTCAACCAAAGTGGCATCATAAGCATTTTTTACAAAACGGCCGGCGTATTCTTTATATAAGCCAACATTCACAAAATCGGAAACAAAATTGGGATCCAGATCTTCAATTTTGTAGAATTTACCGGTTAAATCAACCATGGGACGAAGGGTACCATCTTTATCAATCAACAATAAAGGGGCAATACCCGAAGTTTTGGCAACCCGGTCGTCGTCGGCACCAAAGGTTGGGGCAATGTGCACAATACCGGTACCGTCTTCGGTGGTTACAAAATCGCCCACTACCACCCTGAAAGCATCGCCCATAGGCTTAACCCAAGGAATCAGTTGTTCGTAGTTGAGTCCTTCCAATTCGGTTCCTTTGTATTGGGCAACCTTTTTAAATGGGATTTTTTTATCGCCCGGTTGGTAAGCATTAAACTCCAACTCCGCATTTTTAGGGCTGAAATAATTATCGACTAAATCGGCGGCCATTATTAATGATACGGGCTCGCCGGTATAAGGATTAAAGCTCTTTATTTTTATGTATGTAATGTTGGAGCCAACTGCCAGTGCGGTGTTCGAGGGCAACGTCCATGGGGTGGTAGTCCAAGCCATGATGGTGAGTTTTTCAGTTCCCTCGAAAAACCGTTCGCTTTTTGGGTTGCGTACCACGGTAAATTGAACCGTAGCCGTGGTATCCTTTACATCTTTATAACATCCGGGCTGGTTCAGCTCATGGGTTGACAATCCAGTTCCGGCAGCAGGCGAATACGGCTGAATGCTGTACCCTTTATACAACAAGCCTTGGCTGTACATTTTTTTGAGCAGGAACCAAAGCGATTCAATGTAGCGGTTGTCGTAAGTAATATATGGGTCGTCCATATTTACCCAATACCCCATTTTGTGGGTAAGGTCCTCCCAGAGGTCAGTGTATTTCATTACCTCTTTGCGGCAGGCGTCGTTGTATTCAGCCACGGTAATGGTTTTCCCGATGTCTTCTTTGGTTATGCCCAGCATTTTTTCAACGCCCAACTCCACCGGAAGACCGTGGGTGTCCCAACCGGCCTTGCGTTTTACCTGGTATCCTTGTAAGGTTTTATATCGGCAAAAAATATCCTTAATAGCCCGTGCCATCACATGGTGAATTCCCGGCTGGCCGTTGGCCGATGGGGGGCCTTCGAAGAAAACAAAGGTTTCTTTTCCGGCACGGGTGCTCATGCTTTTGTGAAAGGTATCGTCGTCGGTCCATTCTTTCAATACATCCTTATTTATCTGCGATAAGTCAAGTTGCTTGTATTCAGGAAATTTGCTGCTCATTGTATTATTTTTTATGCTCAATTTTAGAACCGACAAATATAGCGTTTGAGTTGATAAATTCAAAACTACTTTTTTTGATGTCTCTGAAAAGGGATGTACGATATTTTTCCCGTTTTAATGTTTTTTAGTCTTCGGGATTTGTTTGATTGAAGGCTACCAGGAACCTGAAAATTTCCGCTGTTGTTTCAGCGGAAGGAATTGGTTATAAAAAAAAGGGTTGCCACCTTTAATTAGGGCAACCCTTTTATATTAAGAATTTTGCTTTACCAGCTCAAGCCATAAATAGTAACTCCTCCTTCGATGGACAATTGTCCGGTCCCTATAAAAGTAATGGGTAAATCAGCATCAATATTTCTCCCTTGAAGGGTTAACCGCAATTCAAGCGGCGATTTATAAATGGTCCAATTGAGATTCTGCAATTCATCGATGGAATACAGATTGTCTTGTGTAAAGTGTAATTTAATTTCAATGTCGTAAGTTTTATCATCAGGAACTTTAACTGCCAAGCTGTAAGTACTGGTTTTGCTAATATAAGAGCTGTCGGATAAAGCAAGTACATTTTGTCCATAGAGGCCACTTTGAGGTATATCAAAGCCGGTTGCATTGCCGTTGGTTAGTTTTTTTGGCCAAGTGGGTTCAAGTGCCCCGTTTTCGTAAATGGAAAGTATTACTGGGCTGGAGGTAGATGTCAATGTTGATTGCATTTTAAAGTCTATTTCACCACTTCTTGATGAGGTATATGAAGAAATATACTTATCTCCTTCAGTTCCTAAATATTCATAGTTCCAACCGGCATTTTCAAACTGAGGAAAATAGGTCCAAAATTGGTTTCCTTTCATTATTACCTTTAAGGAAAACCCATCGGGAAGTATTGCTTTCATTGAATAATCACCGGAAGGGAAATCGGTATTTTCGTTGCTTAATATATTCAAACCAAAAGTTCCCGATGCAGGATATTCAATGATTGGATCAAGTCCAGTACTGCTGGTTAAATTCTTGGTCCAAGTTGGTGCAATATCTCCATTTTCATAAACAGTAACAGTAATAGATTTGGAGGATATTATTAGTTCAGAATGCATCTTAAAATCAATTTCATCACTTCTGGTTGAGGTATATGAATAGACTGAATCATCTCCTTCCTTTCCTAAAAACTCCATGCTCCAACCCGTATTTCCAACCAGAGGGTAATAGCATCCAAAATCATTGCCTTTGATGACAACCTTTAAGGTAACGCCAACAGGTAAAATTGCTTTCATGGAATAATTTGCGGCTGGAAAATCGGTGTTTTCAGTGCTCAATATATTTAGTCCAAAAGCTCCCGATGCTGGATATTCAATGATTGGATCAAGTCCGGTGCTGCTGGTCAAGTTTTTTGTCCAAGTTGGTTCAATATATCCATTTTCATAAACAGTAACAGTAATAGGTTTGGAGGATATTATTAGTTCAGAATGCATTTTATAATCAATTTCACCACTTTTCGACGAAGTGTAAGAATAGACAAACTCATCACCTTCCATCCCGATAAAATCCAGGTCCCACCCGGTATTTTCGCTTTGTTGGGAATAGCTCCCAAAATCAACTCCCTTGACAACAACCTTTAAGGAAAACCCGATGGGCAGTATTGCTTTCATGGAATAATCAGCAGTTGGGAAATCGGTGTTTTCGGTGCTTAGAATGTTCAATCCATAAGCACCGGTAGCTGGGTATTCAATTTTTTCGGTTTGCTCAAAGTTAGAACTATCGATGAAATTGGTAACATGTTTTTCAAAATCAGCAACCGTAACCATTTGACCCAATGTTTCATAACGAGCCTCAAGGTTGGTTCTGATTTCGCTGAGTTTCAATTTTTTAGCTGAATTCATTAATTGAGAGCCCAGGAGTTCACTGGTAAGGATTCCATCTTCGCGAATATCGGAGCTTATGTTGGCCAGTAATTCCGATAGTTCGGCAACTGTTAAATAGCCCTGAAGTATTACTGAAACAGCAATTAAAGCCGCATTTCCTTCCCCCGATTTCGAAATATCCAAAAGTTCAGAATCCGAAACATCATCTAAATTGATGGAAAAGATTGCAAGAATTTCAGTTTGTGCCTGTATTTTGGCTGGTTCAAAATCCATTCCTTTGGAAATCAAATATTGTATCCTGCTTTTTTCCAAATATGATAGAACATTCACATTCAATGTTGTTTTATTCGAAACATCCGAAATGGCGTAAAGAGTTAGTTGAGCCGAGGATATTTCATTCGTCACTTCATTAAAATAGAAACCATCGGCTTTTAATTCAACGTATTTCGAAGAAAATGCAACCTCATTAATTTCGAAAGACCCTTTGTTATCCAAAATTTGAGCAAAATAATTTTTGCCCGTTTGTGTCTGATCTTTTTTTAATTCGCTAATGGAAACGGAAGTTCCATTTATAAATGGACCTTTTTGAACATGCCCAGAAACGGAAATGGTTGTGGGAACTACGTCTGTTTTATTAGAGTCATCGATGCATGAAACTAAAAAAATGGCCATTAGCAGAGACCATAAGTATAATTTATTCATACAATAAGAATTGAAGGTTTATAGTAAGGCAAAGATAACATTTAAGAGGAATAATAACACCTGTTTTCATTTCAGGGTAATTGTGTGGCAATATTGTTAATTTACCACACGAGGGTATTGCGGTAGTGGGAAATTACAAATTGTAAGAAAGTTACGTGCGAGCGGGGGATTGTCATTCAAAGGCATAATGGGGAATGTCTGGTTTAAAAGAGCTATTTAATTATATATACTTTCTTTTTCTCTAAATTAGGCTGTAATTCTATGAACTTGGGAATTAACGGGATAAAATCCTGAAGCCTGTTAAAAATTACATCGAACACAACTATGGCAATATCGTATTCTTTAAGGTTTTGCTGATATTGTAAATTTTTATCTACCGTAATCATTACTTCAAAGCCCGATTGGATCGCTACTTTCATCAAATTACCGTTTTTAAGGCTACTCCAACACATTTCACTGACTGTTCTAACTTCAAAATCTATCAAGTGTTGTTTTAACCTTATTGGAATGCACTCATCAAGCAATATTTTCATATAATATTTCCGATGAGGCGGTTAATAATTTTTGAGCCGCTATAAGCAAAGCTATTGCCTGTTCTCTTTGTACCGATGGAAAATCCAATAAAAATGTTTCCAATGATTCCCCTGTTTCCAGGTAATCAAAAAGATTCTTAACAGGCACCCTTGTCCCTGATATCACAGGCATGCCGCTTAATATCTCTTTATTAATGGTGATTAGCCCTGTCATAGTTTTTAAATTCATTTGCTACAAATTTAACGATTTATACCCAAATTGAGCGATTTAAAAAGGCAAATCACTCAATCGGCTACGAAAAGCGCTTTTTCGCTGCGCACAAACCGCTCAACTTAGAATAAAGTTATAGCATAAATATATTTTTGCTGGAATGTTCTGCCTGATACTCGGAAGGGGTGCGGCGGACAATTTTTTTAAACTGCTCGTTAAAGTGGGAAATATTATTGAAGCCGCTTTCGTAGCAAGCCCGCGAGATGGAAGTGTTTTTTTCCGACAATAATTTACAGGCATGGCCCACCTTAAATTCATTTAAAAAAGAAAAGAAGGTTTTACCGGTGCGTTTTTTAAAATACCGGCAAAAAGCCGTGGACGACATGCTTACATGGTCCGAAATTTCATCAAGCGTAATTTGGTTCTGGAAATTGCGGATGATGTATTCGTGCACCTTGTTGAACCGTTGAAAGTCGTAAGTATTCACAATTTTGGAATACCCAACACTGGTAAGTATCTTCAATTCAGTGTTGGAGGCCATACGGTCCAACAATAAAATCAATTCGGTGATGCGCTCAATGCCCGAAAGTTTAAAAATCTTGCGGATGTGTTTTCCAAATTCCACTCTTGCTTTGCCTGTAAATTGAATTCCCCGTTGCGAGCGTTCCAGCAAATCTTTAATTTGCAGCATCTCGGGTAAGTTGATAAAATTCGAGTTGAAAATTTCTTTTCGGAACTGGATCACCAGCGATTTGGTGTTCATGCTGTTTGCATTTTCAAGAAAAATAGGATCGCTTTTCCACCAGTGCGGCACATTCTCGCCAATAATACACAAATCGCCCTCGCCAAAATTATTAACGCTGTCGCCAATATACCGTGTGCCGGTACTTTTTACCACATACAGGATTTCAATTTCGGGGTGGAAGTGCCACGGTACCATAAAATGGGGAATCTCTTCGTCAAGGAAAATGATGGATTCCTCCGGTAAGGGTGCTAGTTTTTGAAAAAAGGGCTTCATATAAGTCCGACTTTATTTGTGGGTGTAATTTAGCGATATTTTATTTAGAAAACAGAAAAAGGATAATATTCCATCATAAGTTGATAAAAACAGGGTTCATTGTCGCGTTACTGTGCCTAATTTTAACTTACTATTTTAGTAATAATAAAACACGCTCAACTCAACTATGCAATTACCAATAAACCATCTTTTTAAGCAGGCGTACGGGCATTACGGAATTGCGGCCTTCAACGTGTTTAACGCAGAACAGGTTTGGGCGGTTTTTGGCGGTGCTTCAAAATGCAAATTGCCTGTAATTATTCAAATAACACCGGCCGCCCGGAATTACCTGTCTTCAGAATTACTGATCCATTGCATCAAAGCGGCTGAAACCCGGTTTCCTGGGGTTGATTATTCCATTCACATGGATCACGGAAGCTTGGAACATTGCTATAATGCCATCCATTCGGGGCATTACAATTCGGTAATGATTGACGCCTCGCACGAAACATTTTCCGAAAACGTAAGGATAACTCACGAAGTGGTAGCCCTGGCCCATCAAAAAGGGATTGCCGTTGAAGCAGAACTGGGAGTTTTGAGCGGAGTTGAAGATCACTTAACCATTGATTCCGGAAGTGCCCGTTTTACCGATCCGGCACAAGCCAAAGAATTTGTGAAACTAACCCAATGCGATAGCCTAGCCATTGCCGTTGGAACCAGCCATGGAGCATACAAATTCAGTGGCACCCAAGGGTTGCAACTGGAAATACTCACAAAAATCCATCAGCAATTGCCGGGTTTTCCTTTGGTGCTGCATGGCGCCTCGGCGGTTCCTTTTGCTGAAATAGAACGGATTAATAAAGCGGGAGGCCAGATCAAGGAAAGTGCCAAAGGGATTCAAAAAACAGAATTGCTGCAAGCCATCAAATTGGGTGTGTGCAAAATAAATATTGCCACCGACATTCGGTTGCTTTGGACCCGCGTGCATCGCGAATTCTTTTTGGAAACCCCGGAACTATTCGACATGGTGGTTCCCGGAAAAAAATTCATGGCTGAATTGGAAACTTTTGTGGTTGAAAAATGCACCGGACTTATCATCAATGAACGTTAATACATAATAATTATATGAATGCAAAAAAAAGCAATCTGCTGGTAAAATCTATCAATAACCCGATATATCAAAGACTCACTAATGAGCAGGCCGATTGGAAATTCCTGAATTTTCAGGCCCGCCACATGAACAAAGGCGAGACGCTTTGTGGTGATACCGGCGCCCATGAATATTTATTTGTGCTGCTGGGAGGGAACTTTACTGCTTATACTTCGTACGGAAATTGGGAAACCAAAAATGGACGAAAGGATGTTTTCAGTGGATTGCCCCACGCTCTGTATTTGCCTCCTCACACACCCTACACCCTAAAAGCGGAAAGCGATCAGCTCGATTTGGCTTACGGATGGTGCCCGGCCAACGAAAAACACAATGCCCGGTTTATAACTCCCGAAAGTGTCCAAAATTTGGGCATTGAATTCCGTGGTGGCGACAATGCAAGCCGCCAGATTAACAGCATCCTTCCTCCGGGTTCCGATTGCCAGCGTTTGGTTTGTGTGGAAGTTTATACCCCTTCAGGAAACTGGAGTTCGTTCCCTGCCCACAAACACGACAACCGGGTGGTAAATGCTGAATCCGGAAAGGTGACTGAAGCAAGCCTTGAAGAAGTTTACTTCTATAAGATTGACAAACCTCAAGGATTTGCCATACAAAAGATTTATACCGATGATAAAAGCATTAACGAATTGGTTGAAGTTGCCAACAACGATTTGGTGATGGTGCCCCGCGGGTATCATCCGGTGGTGGCCGGGCACGGGTACAATGTGTATTACCTGAACTTCCTTGCCGGAAGCGATCAATCGTTGGCAAATACCGACGACCCCAAACATAAATGGATACACGGAACATGGAAAGGCATGGATCCGCGGTTGCCTATTGTTACGCTTGATATGAATAATTGATCTTTCGGGCTTATCTGCAATCGCAATAGATTGGTAGATTTTTAGACACAAGATATGAGACATGAGATGTGAGACAAAATATATCTTATTGGAAATCATCACATAATCTGTTTGTCAATACTTTTTACATACAACAGATTATTATTTTTTATGAAAATATAACGAACTAGTGCAATTTAAAATGGAAAAAAAATACGATGTAATCACCTATGGAAGATCTTCCATTGATTTATACTCCGCAAATATTGGTGCCCCTTTTGTTGATATAAAATCATTCAATGCTTATGTTGGAGGATCGCCACTGAATATGGCTGTTGGAACCCGCCGGTTGGGGTTAAAATCGGCCCTTTTAACAGCCGTTGGCGATGACCAGATTGCCAATTTTCTGCTCAATTTTTTAAATAACGAAGGGGTAGAAACAAACCTAATTCCACGGAAACCGGGTAGTCGCACCAGTGCAGTGGTGCTGGGGATTGAACCTCCCGATAATTTTCCACTGGTTTATTACCGCGACAACTGTGCCGATTCAAAAGTTAACATCGACGATGTAATTCATGCCGACATTGCCTCCACTCGACTTTTCGAGATTTCGGCCACGGCATTGAATGTGGAGCCTACCCGCTCGGCTGCTTTTTATGCTGCCGAAGTTGCCGTTCAAAACAAGATCCCCATTTTAATTGATTTGGATTTCAGGGCCGACCAATGGCACGATGCCCGTTCGTTTGGGGTTACCGCTCGCGCGTACCTAAAATACAGCACGCTGGCCCTGGGTACCGAAGAGGAGATACTGGCTACCATGCTCAAAGACCCAAACCAGATTAAGATTACAAATCAACAAATTTCGGCGCCTGAAATCCGTGGAAACGTGAACGAAGCCATTAGTGGTATTATGGAACTTGGGGTGGAGGCGTTGATTGTAAAACGCGGAGCCAAAGGTTCGTCGGTATTTTTAAAGGACGGCAGCGTGATTGATGTCCCGGGTTTTCCGGTTGAAGTTTTGAATGTGCTTGGCGCCGGCGATGCCTTTGCCAGTGGTTTTATGTATGGTTACCTCAATGGTTGGGTTTGGTACAAATGCTGCCGCATGGGCAATGCCTGTGGGGCAATTTTAGTTACCAATCCGGGTTGTTCCAATTTTAACCCCACGCTGCAAGAAGTTTTGGCTTTTATTGAAAGTAAAGGAGGATTTTAATAACCGGAATTGTATGGAAAAAACAATTAAAATTACCGTGGCTCAAGCGGTTATCAGCTATCTTAAAAACCAATATGTGGAAAGCGATGGCGTTGAACATCGGTTTTTTGCCGGTTGTTTGGGCATATTTGGACATGGAAATATAGCAGGAATTGGTCAGGCATTGAGCCAAAACCCCGATTTTAAGTACATTATGACCCGCAACGAGCAAGCATCGGTGCATATTGCCATTGCTTATGCCAAGATGAAAGACCGCATGGGAACTTTTGTTTGTACCTCTTCCATTGGCCCCGGTGCAACCAACATGGTAACTGGAGCTGCCTGTGCTACCATAAACCGGCTGCCTGTGCTGCTCATTCCCGGCGATATTTTTTCCACCCGTCAGGTTGCCCCGGTATTGCAGCAATTGGAATCATCGCAAACGCAAGATATTTCAGTAAATGATTGCTTTAAACCGGTATCGAAATACTGGGACCGCATTAACCGCCCTGAACAGTTGATTATGGCATTGCCAGAAGTGATGCGGGTATTGACTTCGCCATCGGAAACCGGTGCGGTAACTTTATGCTTGCCACAAGATGTTCAAGCCGAAGCTTATAACTTTCCGGAGGCTATGTTCAACAAGAGAGTGTGGCGCATTGCCCGCCCAAGGCCAGATTTATCGGCCTTAAAAGAAGCTGCAGCCTTGATTAAAAAAGCACAACACCCAGTTATTGTGAGTGGTGGCGGTGTTATTTACAGTCAAGCCACCGATTCATTGAAAGCGTTTGCTGAAAAAACTGGAATCCCGGTAACGGAAACATTTGCCGGAAAAGGCGTGCTGACGTACCATCACCGGCTAAACCTTGGTGCTGTGGGTGCTACCGGAACCCCCGGTGCCAACGAAATTACAGCCAAAGCCGATGTGGTAATTGGGATTGGCACTCGCTACAGCGATTTTACCACCGCTTCAAAAACAGCATTCCAAAATCCCAATGTGCGTTTTATAAACATAAACATTTCGGAGTTCTATGCTTACAAACAACACGGAATATCGCTTACCGGCGATGCAAAAACCTGTATTGACGAGCTTTCCGAATTACTGAACGGATACACCACTTCAAAAGATTACCAACAGCATATTGAAACCTTGAACCAATCGTGGGATGAGTATGTGACCAGCGTGTATACCAGTCATCAATCTGACTCTATTTCGCAAGCTGAGATTATTGGTGCGGTAAATGAAATTGCCAACCCGAACGATGTTGTGTTGTGCGCTGCCGGTAGCCTTCCGGGCGATTTACATAAATTGTGGAGGGCAACACATCCCAAATCGTTCCATTTGGAATATGGCTATTCAACCATGGGCTATGAATGCGCTGCCGGAATTGGTGCCAAACTGGCCAACCCCGAACGCGAAATTTGGGTAATGGTGGGCGATGGCAACTACCTAATGATGAACAGCGACATTATTACGGCCATTCAGGAAGGAGTAAAATATAACATTGTGTTAATCAACAACAATGGGTTCGGGAGCATCGGAAACCTTTCGCAGACAATTGGTTCACAACGGTTTGGAACCAAATACCGCTATCGCGATACAGCTACCGGGCAATTAACGGGTGAAATATTGCCTGTAAACCTTGCTGAAAATGCTAGAAGCCTGGGTGCCGAAGTTATTGAAGCAAAGGACTTGCCCTCGTTGAAAAAGGCATTGGTACAAGTTAAGAATAATGAACGCACCACCGTGGTAGTGGTTGAAACCGAACTAACCAAAGGCATTCCCGGATATGCTTGGTGGGAAGTTGCCATAGCGGAAGTTTCGCAGGAAGAATCGGTAAACGAGGCCTACAAACAGTACGTTGAACATAAAAAAGGGCAAAAATATTATTGGTAAAGATTTAAACAACAAAAGAAATGGAACTATTAAAGAATTATATTGATGGAAATTGGGTTGAAAGCAAGAGTACAGCTAACTTTGGGGTAGAAAATCCGGCCACGGGGCAAATTATGTACAAAGTACCTGCCGGCTGTCGCGAAGATGTGAACTTTGCCTCTGAAAAAGCGAAACAAGCCTTTCCCGCATGGCGGAATACTCCCGCTACACAACGCATCCAATACCTTTTCAAAATGAAACAGGTACTTGAGGCCAACGCCGATGAAATTGCAACCCTTTGTACCCACGAGAGCGGAAAAACCTTTGCCGAATCGAAAGCTGAAATTGTGCGGGCCGTTGAAAACATTGAGGTTGCCTGTGGCATTCCGGTATTGATGCAAAGCGAATTTTCAGAAGATATTGCCGTAGGTATTGATGAATACATGATAAGGCAACCCCTTGGACTGGGCGCCTGCATTACCCCTTTCAATTTTCCGGTAATGATTGCATTTTGGTTTATGCCCTATGCTTTGGCCAGCGGCAACACCTACATTGTGAAACCTTCGGAAAAAGTACCCAAAACCATGGCGAAAATATTCGAGTTTTTCGAAGCCCTGAACCTGCCCAAAGGGGTGCTCAACATGGTTCATGGAGGCAAAGAAACCGTGGATGCCATATTGGAACATCCGTATATCGATGCCATTAGTTTTGTGGGTTCCACGGCGGTAGCCAAACATGTGTATCAATACGGAACCGCTCATGGCAAAAGGGTTCAGGCGCAAGGCGGGGCCAAAAACCCCATTATAATTATGCCAGATGCCAATATGGAAACGGCGGTTAAAATTGTTGCCGACAGCGCATTCGGTTGTGCCGGACAACGGTGTTTGGCTGCTTCCATTGTAATTACGGTAGGGAGTGCCAAAGAGGCTTTTGTTTCAAAAATGGTGGAAGCCGCCAAATTGAAAACTACCGGAAACGGTTTGAGCAAAACAACAGAAATGGGCCCGGTAATTACCTCCGAAAGCAAAACCCGTATTGAATCGTTTATCCAAAAAGGTGTTGATGAAGGCTGTAGCCTTTTGTTGGATGGACGAAATGCACAAGTTGAAGGGCTTGAAAAAGGTCATTTCATTAAACCAACCATTTTAAGCGACATTAAGCCCGAAAGCGAAACCTTTTCCACCGAAATATTTGGCCCGGTGTTGAGCATCATGCACGCCGACAACCTCGATGAAGCCATTGGCATTGTCAATAGAGGCCGGTATGGAAATGCCGCGTGCATCTTTACCCAAAGCGGTTCAGCCGCCCGCAAATTCCGCCACGAGGCCATTGCCGGAAATATTGGCGTAAATATTGGCATTGCAGCACCCATGGCCTTTTTCCCTTTCAGTGGCTGGAAAGAAAGTTTCTTTGGCGATTTGCACGGGCAATCGCGACATGCGGTGGAGTTCTACACTCAAACCAAAGTGGTTATTGAGCGTTGGCACGATGAATGGAGTCGAAAATTTTAACCTTTTTATGATATGATAAAAATAGCAAATGCCCCATGCTCGTGGGGCATACTGGAATTTGACCTCCAGGGTGAGGCCGCCGGATTTGAACAGGTTTTGAACGAGATGAAGGAAACCGGATACGAAGGGACTGAACTTGGCGACTGGGGCTTTATGCCTACCAACCCAAATGAGTTAAAAAAAGAACTTCAAAAGCGCAATTTCCAACTTTTAGGGGCTTTTGTTCCGGTGTTTTTAAAAGACAAATCGAAACACCAAGCCGGGGTAGAATTGGCAGTAAAAACGGCAAAACTTATGGCTGATGCCGGGTTTAAAGATGCCTTTATTGTGTTAGCCGACGAAAACGGCAGCATGCCTGCCCGCACCAAAAATGCCGGACGGGTAACTCAAGCCATGAAATTAACCCATGAGGAATGGAACGTTTTTGCCGAAGGCGCCAACCAAGTAGCTGCCGAGGTAAAAAAACAAACCGGGTTGCGTACCGTGTTTCATCACCATTGCGCCGGTTACGTAGAGACTCCCGACGAAATTGATATGTTGCTCAACCTAACCGACCCAAAACTTTTAGGGTTGGTACTCGATATGGGGCATTACTATTTTGGTGGAGGAAACCCTTTGGAGGCACTGAAAAAATACAATCAGCGTATTTGGCATGTCCACTTTAAAGATTGCGACCCGACCATTGCCATAAATTCGCGAAAAAAAGAACTGGATTACTTCCAATCGGTGCGCGATGGGGTTTTTTGTGAGCTTGGCAAAGGTGCTGTCGATTTTAAAGCCATTGTTCAGGAATTGCATCAGCAAAAATACAATGGCTGGATAGTGGTTGAGCAAGATGTGCTTCCCGGAATGGGCAACCCAAAAGTTTGTGCCCAACGCAACAGAGATTATATTAAATCATTAGGACTATAGACATGAGATTAGAGATTAGAAGTTGAAAATTAGTAGCAGGAATACCGAAGTTGGAAAAGCCCCAAAGGGGCGTAAGAACAAAACCCGGGGCAACGCCCCGGGTTAATAGGAAAACGACCAAAGCGGTGCATCCAACCATGTTTCAATGGAATGGTAACGCTACATGCATCGCAAAATAGATAAAGCAATTGGAAATAGGAAGATGGGAGACCGAAGTCAGAAGTCCGTTACCAGCAACCAGTCCCGATAGCTATCGGGAAGAAATCAGTTACCAGAAACAAATCATTACTTAACTAAAAATAAAGACAATGAAAAAAATAAAAATTGGAGTTATAGGAGCAGGAAGAATCGGTAAAGTTCATGTTGCCGCCCTGGCACAAGGAGTTCCTGCTGCCGAGGTATTGGTAATTGCCGATACCGATATTAAAAGTGCTCAGCAATTAGCCGAAAAATACGGTATTGCCGAATGGACCACCGATTACAAAAAAGTAATCCACAATCCAAAGGTGGAAGCTATTATTATTTGCTCGCCTACCGATACCCATGCCAAATACATTATTGAAGCTGCCCAGGCAGGCAAGCACATTTTCTGCGAAAAACCGATTGATTTGTCTATCCCCGTGATTCAATCGGCACTTGAGGCCGTAAAAAAGGCAGGGGTAAAATTCATGGTTGGGTTCAACCGCCGGTTCGACCCAAATTTCCAGAAAGTGAAACAAATGGTTGTGGAAGGTAAAATAGGTGAAACGCATCTACTAAAAATTACCTCAAGAGACCCGGCACCACCACCCGCAGAATACAGTGCTGTTTCCGGTGGAATGTTTTTGGACATGACCATTCACGATTTTGACATGGCCCGGTATATTATAGGCAGCGAAGTGTTGGAAGTTTATACCAAAGCCGCTGTATTGGTTGACCCGGAAATTGGGAAAGCCGGCGACGTAGATACCGCCATTATTACCCTCACTTTTGCAAACGGAGCACTAGGAGTAATTGATAACAGCCGGAAGGCCGTATATGGTTACGATCAACGGTTAGAGGTTTTTGGAACCAAAGGAATGGTGAATGTTGACAACAATTTCCCTGAAAACCACAAATACTATTCAAGCCACGGAATTTCAGGTTCGTTGCCCCTAAACTTTTTTATGGACAGATACACTCAATCGTATGCCAATGAAATTATTGCTTTTTGCGATTCGCTGAACAAAAAGGTTGACTCCATTGTATCGGGTGATGACGGTTTAAAGTCAGTAGCCATAGCCATGGCCGCAAAAAAATCGCATATTGAAAAACGGCCCGTAAAATTGGACGAAATATATAAATCCTGATTTTTAAACAAACACTAGGTGAAAAACAAAAAATTCTTTCTGGTCCTGGTTCTCTTTTCCAGTGTAAGCTTGATGGTGGCACAGCCCTACCACACGTTTATCGATCCTTTTATTGGTTCCAGTGGCGAAGGAAATGTTTTTGTAGGTACTTCCTGCCCGTTTGGAATGGCAAAACCCGGTCCCGATTGCGATGTGTCGTCCAATAGTGGATATTCGCCCAGCCTGAACAAAGCCATTTATGGTTTTAGCCAGGTTCATGTGAGCGGTACCGGCGGCGGCCCAAAATACGGAAACGTTTCCTTAATGCCTTTTTGCGGCCCGTTTACAAAGGTGGCTCAGGAATCGCTTCGCGAAAATGAATTGGCTAAAGCAGGCTACTATTCCACCACATTAAAAAAATGGAACATCAAAGTGGAGATAACCACTGCTCCAAAGGTGGCTTTTCATCGGTACGTTTATCCAAAAAATGCCAAAAAGGGAATTAAACTCGATGTTGGAAGTTTTTTAGGTGAAGAATCCATACCCGATGCCCGCGAAGCCCAGCAATTTGTTGGTTCCGAAATTGAAGGGGTTTCTGAAAACTCCATCCGCGGCTATACCCGAATCAGAGGCGGATGGAACAACGGAAAAGCTTATACCGTTTATTTTTACGCCGTTTTCAGTCAACCATTTTCAAATTTCGGAACTTGGAAAAACAACGAAATTGCTCCACAGGCAAGCTACCAACCCGACGATGGCAACAAAACTGGAGCTTATGTTTACTTCAGCCCAACATCGGCTGATACCATTGCCGTAAAAATCGGAATCTCCTTTATCAGCTCGCTTAAAGCACGCGAAAACATTAATAACGAAATCCCCCATTGGGATTTTGAACAAGTACGGGCCGAAAACGAAGCCCAATGGGAAAACCTAATCAGTCGGATTGAACTGGATGCCTCGGCCACCCAAGCGCAAAAAACCATGTTTTACACAGCGTTGTACCACACCATGCTTATGCCGGTTGACCGCACGGGTGAAAATCCGTTATGGGCATCGGGCCAACCGTATTACGACGAATTTTATGCTATTTGGGATACCTATCGGACCTCACACCCTTTGATAACACTGATTGCACCGGCAAAACAAACTGAAATTGTAAATGCCTTGATTGACATTTATAAATACGATGGGTACATGCCCGATGCCCGGAGCGGCAATTCCAACGGACGCACGCAAGGTGGTTCCAATGGCGAGGTGCTTATTGCCGATGCGTATATAAAAGGATTAACGGGTGTTAATTATCATGCCGGTTTGCGGGCTATGCTCAAAGACGCCACCGTTCCTCCGGGTGGAAACGAAGAAGCTGAAGGCCGCGGCGGTTTAACCGATTACAATTCGCTGGGATACGTTTCCGACAATTTTGTGCGTGCCGGAAACCGCACCCTGGAATACGCGTTTAACGATTATTGTTTGGCGCAGGTAGCCAAAGGGTTGGGCCGTTTGGGCGAATACCACCGGTTTATTAACCAATCAAACAATTGGCAAAACCTGTGGCGCGACATGGAACACAATGGTTCGCGGGGTTTTATTATGCCCAAAGATGCCGCCGGCAAATGGATTGACAGCGTTGCCTGCGATATGAGCAACGGACGAAAGAGCTACGTGGTTTATTCCCCGGTAGCCCAGGAGTGGCCAATTTGCGTGTGCTGGTGGTGCGGATTTTTTTACGAAGGAAATTCCTGGGAATATTCCCTGTTTGTACCTCACGATGTACCAACGCTTATTGCCAAATCGGGTGGTACCGAAGCTTTCCGTAAACGGTTGGATACTTTTTTTGATGCCAACTATTATAATGTAGCCAATGAACCTTCGTTTCTTACCCCGTTACTTTATCATTGGATAGGCCGCCCCGACTTAAGTACTAAAAGGGTGCACGAAATTGTTGACAAGAATTACAACGCAACCTCATCTGGCATTCCGGGCAACGACGATTCAGGAGCCATGTCGTCGCGGTTGGCTTTTCATTTGATGGGATTTTACCCCAACGCCGGTTTTCCCTACTATTTAATTACCACGCCTTACTTCAAGAAAACGGTAATTCACTTGGAAAACAATCGGTCGTTTACCATTGAGGCCAAAAACCTTACGGACAAAAATTGTTTTATCAAATCGGCCAAACTAAATAACCAGAATTTTGATCAGGCATGGATAAACCATGAACAGATTGTAGCAGGAGGCACACTTATTTTAGAAATGGCACCGGCAGCATCGGAATGGGGAAAAGCGGTAAACCCTCCGAATAATCGTTAAGAATAATGTCGAATAACCAAAAAATATTTTGTTTAACAAAAACTTATCCCTCCCAACCTCCCTTTAATAAGGGAGGAGTAGTGTCGAGTAACCTTGAAAGACTTCTATTCCAATTAAACACAAATCTGCTCCCTCCTTTAACCAAAGGAGGGTTGGGGAGGATACATTTTAAATTATTAAAAGCCGTTTCCACATATTTTTCCGAATAACCAAAAAAATCCGCTAAGCACAAAAAATGTGTTAACGATAATTTTACATTAACGAATGATAAAAAAGGCAAAATGGCTAAAATACCATTACAAGTGGTTAAAAAATCAAAACACAACAACAACGTTTTCATTAATTTTAGCTAACTGATATAATGTGCATTATCAGGATACCAGAACTAACAATTTATTAAGTTTTAGTTAATGCAATGCCGAAAAAAACAACTGATTTTTAACCTGAAAAATGAGCAGAATTACGACAGCAAATCGCTCAATTTGGGTGATAGTAATTAAATAATTTAAAAAGATTACTTATGCAACGACGAATACCATTACTTATATTAATGCTCCTGTTGAGTCCGGTTTATTTGTTTTCGCAACAAAAAATAACCGGTAAAGTTACTTCGCCCGATGACCCGCTTGGGATACCCGGCGTTAATATTATAATAAAGGGAACCTCGCAGGGAACTATTTCTGATATAAACGGCGACTATACACTCGAAGTGCCCAATGATACCTGTACCCTTTTGTTCTCGTATATGGGTTTTAATCCAGAGGAAACACAAATAAACGGAAGAGCCATCATAAATATGCAGTTGTTACCCTCCCTTGAATCGTTGGATGAAGTGGTTATTACGGCACTTGGAATAAAGCGTGACGAGAAAGCGCTCGGCTATTCGGTACAAAAAGTGAAAGGTGAAGAGGTATCCCGGGTAAAAGAGCTCGATGTGGTAAATGCCCTATCGGGTAAAGTGGCGGGGGTTAACATTATACAGGCCGATGGAGCCATTGGTGGCGGAGGTTCCCGCATCGTTATACGGGGTGAATCGTCGTTAGCCGGAAATACCGATCCCCTATTCATTATTAATGGCATTCCGGGAGATGCCAATGATGTGGCTCCTGACGATATTGAAAGCATTTCGGTACTTAAAGGGGCTGCTGCTGCTGCCCTTTATGGATCAAAAGCCGGTGCCGGTGTAGTTATGATTACCTCAAAAAGCGGAAAAAATATTGGGGGAATGCAGGTTGAATTCAATTCAAACAATACTTTTCAAACCCCATTGGTGCTGCCCAAATATCAAAACAAATACGGAATGGGTGAAAGTGGCGATTATAGATACTACGATGGAAACGGAAATGGTGCTTTCGACGATACCCACTTAAACTGGGGACCTGCTTTCGATGGACAATCGAGGCCCCAGTTTACAGGAAACTTACCTTGGAATGCTTTTAATGATAATGTGAAAGATTTCTACCAAACGGGTCATACTTTTGTGAATAACTTCTCTGTTGCCAACTCTTCCGAAAAGGGAAACTACCGGTTTTCCTATACCAATACCAATCAAAAAGGGATTATGCCGAACAACGGACTAGTGAAAAACAATCTGGGACTGAATTCCAATTTTGTGGTAAACAAATACCTCACCATTACCTCAAATATTAATTACAACCGCACCGAATGCGATAACAACAAGCAGGTGGATGTTAGGTTTTACCCACGGAGCATCGACATTAGTGCATTAAAAGATTATTGGGTGCCCGGAATGGAAGGATACCAACAGATGAATTACCGGCGCAGCGGGAACAACCCTTACTTTGAATTGTATGAAAACCCCTACTCCTATATTGATAATAGGCTGATTTTAAACGTAAGTGCTAATTTAAAACTAACTGAGAGTTTTAGCATAATGGGTAAATATGGTACCAATTATACCAACAACGAGTATTACGACCAGCACGCATACAGCACCTTTGCAAAATATGAAAAACGCGATTTGAAAGGGTATTACAAGAATGGAATGAATAATTTCTGGGATAACAGCGCGGAATTTTTGGCAACATACGATAAGAAATTATTTGATGATTTTACCTTAAAAATCTCTTTTGGAGGAAACCATTTCAGGAAGGAATTCAAAAAAATTGAAGGTTCAACCTATGAACTTACCTATTTGGATATTTACAACCTAAATAACCGCGATGGATATCTGTCAGTATTGGATGAAATCTCGATACAGGAAACCAACAGTTTGTACAGTTTCTTAAACCTCGATTACAAAGGTAAAATTTTCCTCGATATTACTGGACGCGAAGATTGGGCATCGACCCTTCATCCCGACAACAACCATTTTTTCTATCCTTCAGTGGTTCTTTCGGCATTGGTTCATGAGCTTTTACAACTTCCTGAGCTTATTTCGTTTTGGAAAGTTCGGGGAAGCCTTGCCCAGGTTGGTAATAGCATTCCCGGCCCTTATTACACAGCAGAACATAAGTTTTCCTTTGAAACTTATAGTAATGGCTTAACCCATTTAGAGCCTTCAAATATTAATGTTAATCCTTATTTATTACCGGAAATATCAACAGGCCTTGAATTCGGAACTGATATCCGCCTTTTTCAGAACAGGTTGGGTTTAGATGTTACCGTATATAATACGGTAACCAAAAATCAGATTCTGACAACAGACAAAACTATTACCGGCGGAGGGCAAGACAAATTTACGACTAATGCAGGGCAAATTACCAGTAAAGGGATAGAAGCCACATTGAACCTGGTTCCCATCAAGAATAAGGATTTGATTTGGGAAATGCAAATAAATTGGTCGTTGGACCGGACTTACCTCGATGAATTGATTGATTCAATGCCTGAAATTAACAAAACGCAACAGGTAAACAGCTTTTTGGCAATTGAAGATAGAGTTGGTCAACGCAGAGGGACATTCTATGGAAGAGCTTATGTACGGGCTCCCAATGGGGAACGGTTGTACAGCCTTTCGGGCGATACCCGCTTAACGGAAAATACCCAATTGGGCAATTACAACCCCGATTGGATGGCCTCCCTCAACAATACCATTACTTACAAATCGCTGAGTCTTTCTTTCCTTTTCGATTTGCGCTATGGGGGGTTGATTTTCAATGAAATTGAACGCAAACTAAATATGTACGGTTTATCGGAAGCCACATTGCTAAACAACCGTGAAGGCATAGTTCCCGATGGAATGGTTGAAGAGAACGGTACCTATCGGAAACTTACCCTCGAAGATTTGGAAAAAGCTGGAAAAATAGGTGGGCAATCGGGACAGGAATATTGGGCAACCCAAATGGAAGAAGCAACTCCGGAAAATGTTTTGGTTGACGATACTTATTTAAAACTGCGTGAGATGCGGTTGGCTTTTGAAATGCCCAAAGATTGGATCAAAGTATCCTTTGTGAAAGCGGTTACCATAGCACTCGTTGGGCGTAACCTGGCCGTTTGGTCCAAAGTAAAACACGTCGATCCTGAAACTTATGGTGAAGCCTCCGAAAAAAACGACTTTGGCGGTACCACAAAAGTGCCCGGATATGCCAATTCCAACATGCCCTCGGTAAGGAGCTATGGTTTTTCATTAAGTTGTAAATTCTAAACTTGTTGTTATGAAGAAAAAAATTATATTCAATCGCTCATTATATATTTTCCTTGGATTTATGCTTGTATCGGGCTGCGATACCTGGGAAAAGGACATCAATATTAACCCCAATAGCCCATCAACCGGTGGGGAATCGACCAGCACTTATGACTTTGAACCCAGTGAGTTTATGCAGGATATGCTTTACAATGTGGTGCATGGTTGGGATTACATTTATTGGAACGTAGGATCGGCAGTATGCGAATACCACGGAAAAACTATTAGTTTGAGCCAGGGTAACCGGCACCAGGCATGGCATGCTTTTGACGACTCCAACGATGGTGGCCCTTGGGTACAGGGATATAAAGCCGTTCGTTACATTAGAAGTATGCGGAATGCCGCCGTTGCTAACGATGATAAAGAATATCAGGCTATTGCTACTATTTGGGAATGTTATGATTTTTTTGGCCTTACCCTGTTGTATGGAGACATTCCATATACCGAATCCATTATGGATGATGCCCCGTTGACACCTGTTTACGATAAACAGAAGGATATTTATTTCACCCTTATATCTAAACTGCGGACAGCCAGCAAAAACCTAGACCCAACCGCGATGATTGACGCAAATACGGATTTAATTTTTTATGGCGATGTAAGCAAATGGAAAAAATTTGCCAATACTTTGCTAATCCGGTATGCCATGTATATGGCTGATGCTGCACCCGACTCTGCAGTAGCTCTGCTGAACGAAATTTTACTGAACCCCGAGGTTTACCCAGTTATGGAATCGAATGTCGACAACGCCATGTTCCATTTCGATGGGGTTCAATACCAATCTCAATACTACAAGTTATCTTCATCCAAAATTGATGAAGCCCCATTCAGCAATGTGTTTATTGAGCGATTGGTGAGCCTGAAAGATCCCCGCTTGCCTATTTATGCCAGACCAGCGGCTTTGGTTCATACCGATGCAACAAAAAACGTGCTTCCTTCCAACGAAGGGGTTGATAAATATGCCGGCCATATTTATGGCATCACTACCGACAACGCTTATGCCTCGGCTTGGAATGATGGCGCCAATTACGCATCAAAATTGGGTGACTATTTCAGGACGGAAGATGATAAAGGGACTGCCACTTTGGCTTGTGCCACAGTGCCATTAGCATTAGCCACCTATTCCGAAATGTTATTCTTTTTGGCCGAAGCTACCGAAACAGGAATGATTACCGGGCAAACCGCCAGACACTATTACGAAAGCGCTATTGAAGCCTCCTTTGATCAATACAAAGCCACTTTTACCAGCGATAAATATAGCCGTGCTTTTGGCAGTAGTGCCCTCAATTCGGTAACCGATTATGTGAGCCAACCCGATGTATTATATACCGGAGGCCGCGACAAGCTTACCCTAATTGCCGAACAAAAATGGATTGCCGATTTTTTGCTGATGTTTGAACCTTATTTTGATCATCGCAGAACCATGCTGCCAGAATTGAGAGCTTCATCAGGTTCTATGGCATATAATTCTACTGGAAGTGCTACAAAATGGCCATCAAGGTCAGCCTACCCAAATTCAGAAACATCAACCAATAAAACCAATGTTGATAATGCCAACGCCAATGCCTTTGATATACCCGTTGTGGATCAGGCTACCCGGAACCTAGCGCTCATGTGGCTTATGCAACCCAAAGGTCAAAACTGGCTGCAAATGCCTGTATTTCAGGAACCAAATTACAAGGCCGATTATCCGGCACGGTCAACCGATGCTGACTTTGGAACCAATTTCAATAACTGATACACCCAAAACTGGAACACCATGTTTTGGTGGAAAAACAACGACAATTAAACTCTTATATCTATGAAAATGAGGAATTTTTATATAATCCTGTCTTTGGCTTTCCTTTTGGGAATGGCCTCATGCGATAATGTGGATGAAGGATACCGCATTGATTACGGGGAATCAACGGCTCAATTTACAGTAACCCTTTTAACTGCCGACCGAGGAGCGGTGGGCGACACCATCATTTATGCGTTACAAGCAACATCGGATGCCAACATTAAATCAATGGTAGTAAATAACTCCGTTTCCGGCGGAACAGGAACAGGGTATGTTATCCCAGGAGGTGAAACGGATCCACTCATCGATCATGTGTATGGAACCATCCAACCAAACACCAAAGCATTTAACATTCGGTACTATTATGTGGTGTCGCAAGATACTTTAGATGCAACCATCAATTTTATCATGATTGATGAATTGGGCAAAAAAGAGACGACTCATGAATTATACACCGTACCATCAATCGTATCGTACGACAGTCTTGTTTTGTTTTGCAAATCACAGTCGTTAGCCGATGGATTTTCAACTTCGGATGGAATGGTCTATCACAATCTTCAAGAGTACGAAGAAGTAAGTGAGATAAATAAAGCCGTTCAGGAAGCCTTAGACATGGTGTTTATAGTTGACAATGGCATTGGTATGCTTGTAGCTCCCTACAGCGGAATATTCTACAGCTCAATGGCAATAAAAAACAAGACCTTATTTAAATTGACTCCCGATGTTAGTTCATCCGATTTTGATAACCTTACCAATGCCACCTTGTCGATTATTACCGAAGAAAATGAAGTTAAAAAAGGAAGTACAAGCATTGACAGTTTAAAAGTTGGTGATATTCTAGGTTACCGGACCGACTTGGCTTCTACCAACCCATATCACTTTGGGTTGATCCGCATTAACGCCATTCATCCCACCAATGTGGAATACTATGATGGTGTAAGCTATATGATTGAAATGGATGTAGTAACTCAAAAATAAAAAACCATGAAAAAAGGGATTATACTGTTTTACCTGATACTTGCCTTGCTAACAACAGCAAAACCGCAAGATTATTCAGGTTATACCCGTTGTGCCGAGCAAGATTCCCTGGCCTTGATAGCTTTCTACAATGCCACTGACGGCCCCAACTGGACTTCCAATTCGGCTGCTGATTTTTCAACGGCCTATCTGTCCGACGATGTGCTTACCTACTATACGGTTGATTATCCCAATGCCGGTTTGGGTAAATGGCTCGAAGGACCTGTAAAAAACTGGTTTGGAGTAACCCTTGCCAAGCGGCAAATTGGTAACACTACCGATTCAGCCTGGCGGGTAATCCATTTGCATCCCACACTAAGTAGGCGTTCGGCCGGAGAGAATAAACTGGCGGGTTATGTTCCAAAGGAAGTGGGTTTGTTAACAGCCTTAGAATGGTTTAAAGTAAATGGAAACGTTGGTTTGAAAAACACCGAGTTACCCGACGAATTATATCAACCAACCATTCTGGCTTTTGATTTTGAAGGAGCCTTTTTTTCTGGAATCCTAAGCAGTGCTTTACGCAATTGTACTAACTTAAAATATCCCAATTTCCGCGATAATTATTTCGACAGCATACCCGTAATTGATTTTATTACCGATCCCTGGGCTTCGTTATGGGTTTACCGAAACCAAATTTCATGGACCACCCTGGAGCCTACGGTAGCATATATGGTTGATAAAGGTTATTCGTATGAAGCCTGCGATCAGCATGATGTAGGCCGGGCATCTGAAATTGTGGTTGCATCAGGCGGTAGTATAACACTAACATGCAACGATGCCGGAACACAGGGAACCTGTACTTGGTATAAAAAGGGTTTTAATACCTACATGACGGGTACCACTTATACCGATAACAATGTTACTGCCAGCGATACAGGCAATTATACCGTGGTTGTGGCTAACGAGTATATCCGATTAAACGATGGCAACGCCGACTATGTGAATACTTTTACCAAACCCATTCATGTTACATTTGTTCCTTCGGTTCCGGTGGTTAAAAAGGTCGTTTCCTCTTATAGCGGTAACACAATTTCACTCACCATCAGCAAACCGATGGCTATCCCAGTATTAGCTCAAACCTCTGAATTTTCAGTAAGCAAAAATGGCAACCCGGTTACTGTTACTGGAATAAGCCGTACCGGTCGGTTGAATAATACCATCAATCTCGAATTAGAAGCATCAATTTTGAAAGATGATGTGGTAACCCTTTCATATACCAAAGGTACCGTGGTTGATGTTAATGGCGGTGCGTTAGATTCATTCACAGCAAAGGCGGTAACAAATATCGCCCGTGAAACCCCAACTATTTTATCAGCCATTACCAATGCTAACGGGGAAAGTATAATTCTGGAGTTTGACCAATTTATAGATCCCGCCACATTTAATGCCAGTAATTTTACAGTTACGGCCAACACAGAGGTTAATGTTACCGGGATAACCCTAATAAATGGAGATATCAACACGAACATCTCCAAAAAAATTGCCATCAACCTCGATGGGGCTTTTAACAGTACCGACATTATTTCGGTAACCTACCAAAAAGGCAATTTAACAGCTTTGTACGGAGCGGCTCTCCAATCATTCTCTGATTTTGTGGTGGAAAATATTGTGAGCGAAAACAAGGTTTCAATGAACTTAAAAGTAGTTGATGGTACCAGTATGATTGGCCAAGTGGTTGTTAAAGGCGATATGATGAACCTACCCTTCCCGCTTTTCGATGATGGCACCAATGGCGATGAAGTGTCAGGCGATCACACGTGGACCATAAATTTACTGTTGAACGATGGCAGTTACGATTGGGAAGTGTATAACCGCACAGTAACCATTACCTACGATACGGTTGCAAGCACTGATCCAATTACCGGGGTCATTACCTATACCATTACGCCGGTGCAAAACAACAGCGATTCATTGATAAGCGGTACTGCAAACCTCAACCTGATCGTTTCTTACGCCCAAGGTTCGGTAACTGGCGATACCGTATATAATTACCGGACCAATTCGGTAACAATGATCCTGGACATGAAAGAATACTTGGCTGCCAATGCAGTGCAAGCTATTGAACCCTATATGATGGGAATTAACGATGATTGGGGTACTGGTATGTTAATGAAAGCAACAGACCAAAATCATCCTGATTCCAGCTACATAGCTACAGCAAAAGGATATTTGCCTGGTGAAACCGTAACATTCAATTTCAGGAACGGCAACACTTGGGAAAATAGCACCCCAGCAAAACGGTCGCATACCGTTGTTGCTACCGATACCATATTCTGTACTTTTGGACAATTAACCGGCATTCCCGGAAATTCCCAAACCGCAGAAAAAATAAGCATTTATCCAAACCCAGTGGCCAATGGCTACCTCTGGATACGGTTGCCTAATAATGAAGCTATCAAAGAAGTAACACTCTATACAATTTTTGGACAGAAAGTTTTTGCTATCCAAAATGCTGCCTCACCGGTGGAAGTAACATCGCTGAAACCCGGAATATACTTTTTACAGATAACCGATGGTTCCGGAAGCAAATTCCAAAGCCGATTTATTAAAGAATAATTGTTCAAATGTTTAATTAATAATTACTTGTATGAAAAAAACCATTTTACTACTACTTGCAATTTGCCTTTTACCCGGGTTTTCAGGGTTGAAAGCTCAGGTTCAGGCAACGGATTCCCTGGCCTTAGTGGCTATTTACAATGCCGGCGATGGCCCTAACTGGACCAGTGCCACCAATTGGCTTACCGGGCCGGTAAATACCTGGCAATATGTTACCGTAACCGGTGACAGAGTTACTCAACTAACTATTAACCAAGCCAACATGGGGGGTACCCTTTCTCCAGCTATTGGCCAGTTAACAGAACTTACCCGTTTCGAAATCCAGGATGCCCCAAACCTTACCGGGCCAGTTCCTGCCGAATTATGGAACTGTACCAAAATTACAAGGTTGCAAATCAAATTCACCGGAATGACCGGTCAAATGCCATCGGCAGGTTTAGCAAACATGACCGCCTTGGGTGAAATCAATTTCCAACAAACCTACTTGGGTGGAACCATTCCTGCGGAAGTTTTCAATTTACCGGCACTGTCAAAAGCATATCTACACGAAAGCAATTTTACAGGTTCTGTTCCAACAACAGTAGCCAATGCCACCCAACTTACCCGTTTGTATCTGCAAAGCAATAAATTGGTAGGTCCTTTAACATTTGTAAATATTAAAAATGCTTCGGCAAAGGTTCAAATTGCAGGAAACTTTTTTACTTATGCCGATGTAAAACAATATCACGACTCGGCGGCTAATTACTCCCTTTCCGACGATTATCAGTTAGCCAAAGAAATAACAACTATTGATGCCCCATTGAATACAGAATACACCCTCGATGGAACAGTTACCGGGGCCGAGGCTTATGCGTGGTTTAAAGAAGGTTTAAGTACCGTTTTGTCAACCGATCCTACATATCAGGTTTCGGCTACTGCCTTAGATGCAGAAGGCACTTACACTTGTAAGGCACAATCATCGCTGGTTGCTCATTTCGATATCCGTTCTATCTACAAAATCACATTGAATGTTACCGATCGCCAACGCGACTCGTTAGCTTTGGTAGCTATTTACAATGCCGGCGATGGGGCCAACTGGACCTCGGCCACAAACTGGTTAACGGGTTCAATTGATACCTGGCAATATGTAACATTTGCCAATGGTAGGGTTACTGAGCTTACCATTAACCAAGCCAACATGGGAGGCACTCTTTCTCCAGCCATTGGTGAGTTAACTGAACTTACCCGCTTCGAAATCCAGGATGCTCCAAACCTTACCGGCCCCGTTCCTGCCGAATTATGGAATTGCACCAAAATTGGCAGGTTACAAATCAAATATACCGGAATGACCGGCCAAATGCCATCGGCAGGTTTAGAAAACATGACCTCGATGTATGAAATAAACTTTCAGCAAACCTACCTGGGTGGAACCATTCCTGCCGAAGTATTTAATTTGCCTGCACTTACCAAGGCATATTTGCACGAAAGCAACTTTACCGGTGCTGTGCCTGCAACCGTTGCCGATGCTACCCAATTGGAGCGTTTGTATCTGCAAAGCAATAAACTGGAAGGTCCTTTAACTTTTGTAAATATTAAGAACACAGCAGCAAAAGTTCAGTTAACCGGTAACTTCTTCACTTTTGCAGATGTAAAACAATATCATGACTCATTAGCAAATTACACCTTTAGTGATGATTACCAATATGCCAAAGAAAATGTAGTAGCCGTTCTTGCTGAAGGTTCAGAATATTCGTTAACCGGAACAACTACAGGTGGCGAGGCTTATGCCTGGTTTAAAGACGAAGCAACCACCCCAATCTCAACTGAAGATACCTTGGTTATTTCCGATTTCGGTTTCGATGATGAAGGAACATACATTTGCAAGGCTCAATCGTCGTTGGTGGCTAATTTCGACATCCGTTCCGTTTACGAACTGTCGTTGAATTATACAGATCTCCAACGCGACTCATTGGCCTTAGTTGATATTTATAACGCAGGCGATGGAGCAAATTGGATCAATGCTACCAACTGGCTCACAGGAGAAGTAAGCACATGGGCTGGTGTAGTTGTTTCTGGTGGTAGAGTTACCGAGCTTTCTACTGAAGGCATGAACATGGGTGGCACACTTTCCCCATCAATTGGTATGCTTACCGCATTAACCTCACTAAAAATAATGGGTCTTGAAAATCCTGTAACCATTGCGCCGGTAAGCGGTTCAATTCCTGTTGAAATATGGAACCTGACCAATCTGAAAAAGCTACAGATTAAATTCACCAAAATTACCGGTGGTATCCCTGCGGGAATCGAAAGCATGGTAAATCTGAGCGAAATCAACTTCCAACAGACTTATTTGGGAGGAACCATTCCTGCAGAAGTATTTAACTTACCCGCTCTTAAAAAAGCGTACCTGCACGAAAGCAACTTTACCGGTGCCGTTCCAGCAACAGTTGCAAATGCTACCCAATTGGAACGTTTGTATCTGCAAAGCAATAAATTAGAAGGTCCATTGGCTTTTGTAAATATTAAAAACACAGCCGCCAAAGTTCAATTAACTGGTAACTTCTTCGCTTTTGCCGATGTAAAACAATACCACGACTCTGCAACTAATTATACCTTTAGCGACGACTATCAGTATGCACAGGAGGCCCAAAACTTCAGTCTGACTGAAGGCGACGAAGTGACATTTGAATTATATGTACCTAATGGCGAGGCTTACGCTTGGTTCTATAACGATGAGGCAACTCCAATTTCGGGCGATACTGTTTATGCCATTTCATCGGTATTACCTACCGATACAGGAGTGTATGTTTGTAAAGTACAAAGTAGTTTAGTAGCCAACTTCGACATCCGTGCCAAATTCACTATTGATACAGTTATTGCCGTAGCGAAAGTTCCTGCATTTGTATCGGGAGCCTCAAACGAAGCTGGTACAGTTATATCATTGGTTTTCGATTTTGAATTGGCCAATCCTACAGCAGAAGCCGCCAGCTTTACCTTTAAAGAAGGCGATGTAACCAGTCCTGTTACTGCGGTTAGCCTAAACAGCACCGATGCTAAAACCATTGAGTTGACTTTGGAATCGAAAATTGTAAATGAGTCTTCTGCATTGACCATTACATATACACCGGGAGCCTTAGTTGGAACCACCGGAGGTGTTGTAGAAGCTTTTGGTCCAGTTAGCGTAACCAACAACTTGATCAACTCAATTAAAGATGCCAAAATTGTAGCCAAAATCTACCCAAATCCTTGCGACAACTACCTTAAAGTTGAAAGCAAAGAAACAATGGAAGCAGTTACAATTATTGACATCACGGGACAAACCGTTTGGATGCAAAACAACATAAATGAAAATTCATTGGTTATTGAGACATTAAATTTGAATTCAGGTATTTATTTCGTAAAAGTTAAATGCGCTGATTCAATGTATGTTCAAAAGATAACTAAAAAGTAGTTTTAGTAGTAGGTAAATTTTCTCATTGAAAAGAGATGCAAAATTTGCATCTCTTTTCTTTTTCAAAGTTTTATCAGCAAGTCACGGTGTGACTTATTGATTAAAAGGCACTTATTAAATCTGTCTAGGTTATTTTAATTAAAGAGTCACACCGTGACTATCAGTAGGTTATCTTTTTATCTTCGGATTTAAGGAAATACAATAGAATTTCAAAAAATCAAACCGTATATTCGACAAAATCACAATTATCGACCATAAAAAAATGCAACAATGATAATTTCTTTCTTTACAGGATTACTTTTCGCAGTCACCGTTAAAAAATAATATGGAATGAGTAATTCCCCCTATCACGAGTACTCGGGAGGGGCCGGCTGGGGTTAACTATGTGACCTTTATCTAAAAAATAAAAATAAACAGATGAAACATATTATTAAACTTTTTGGCATTTATTTTTTTATAGTTTCGCTTGGCATAGCGGGTTGTAATACCCCATCGGCTAAGGAAAAATCACAAATTGATGAAAACGAATTTATTGTCGAATTGCCGCAAGTATCCTATCCACTACCCGCAGTGGATCATATTTCAAACAATAGCAATCCGGAAAAGGCAAACAGTATTAACCATAATCCACTTGTTTATCTGCTTCGCGGTATAAATGATATTTGGAAAGGAACAACCGATGCCTATCAAATTGCTTCAACACAAAATGGGCCTGGAAGCACTGACTACGAAGAAGGAAATCCAATTATTGATTCAGTTATTTGGCGTGAGAATATTCAATATGTGTTAAAAGTAACCCGAAACAGAACTGATGAAGAGGCAATTCATGCTTATTTGGATGAAAACAGGGCGAAGTATTACAGTGTAATTGATGGTTTTGGCCCGCTAACCGAGGAATATGTAAAATATTCGGGAGCTTATGTTGATTTACCCTATATTGAAAGCGCCCAGGTTTTAGAAGATGTTCATTATCAATGCAATTATAACGACCATCCAAAATTTGCGGGCGACGAAAACAGTCCATTGGGGCCAGTTGTTAGGCTTAACCGTGATTTTAGAAACGGAAACTCAAGCTCAAATTGGGTAAAATACCTGTATTCAACACCAAGGCCATGGCGTATGAACGATACAGGAGCTGTTAATTTTTTAGGAACAACCTACAATCCTGTTACCCAAAAACCAACCTATCGTTGCGTTGATAACGAAGGCAAAGAAACATTTAAAATATTTGACAACTACGAAAGCAGTGTAAAAATAATTCCCGGCTTGGTATGTTCCAGAAGGGCCCACGACTTTATTTACGACGACAACAACCCCTCGTCCAACGATCTTTATACCAATACCACCGACAACAAAAGAGTGGACAACGCTTATCCAAGCGGACATACCAATGCCGCTTTTCTTTCAGCATTAGCTTATGCCTATGCCTTTCCCGAACGTTTTCCGGAAATGGTTTACCGAGGAGCGTTGCTGGGCGAAAACCGTATTGTTGCCGGAATGCACTCGCCTGTTGATGTTATTGGAGGAAAAATAATGGCCCTTACGCTGGCATGCTCGGCTTTAAATGAGGATTTAGTTTTGAAAAATGCCGAAAAAGCAGTGGAAACCATGTACCATTTCTTTGGTGCCAAAGCCGATAGCCAAAACATAAGTTTGTACGATTATGCCCATCGGGAAATTGAAAACCCCAAAGGATATACAAATGGAGAATATGTGAATGTGCATGTTTTCAACAACAATTTTTACGACAATAAAGCACTGATAAAGAAACAATATCGCGAATGGCTGACCTACGGATTTACCCAAGACACTACAAAAGCCCATCAGGAACCCATTGTCCCCAAAGGTGCTGAGGCAATATTAAAATCCCGGTTTCCCTATTTAAGCGACAATCAAAGGCGGGCCGTTTTATATACAACCGAAATTCCTTCGGGCTATAAAATACTCGACAAAACCAACGGTTGGGGACGAATTGATTTACTTGCCGCTTCCGATGGCTATGGATCGTTTATTGGTTCAGTAAATGTGAATATGGATGCATCGCTGGGCAGGTTTAATGCATCGGACACCTGGGGAAATGGTATCGATGGTGAAGGTTATTTGACTAAAAGAGGCACAGGAAAACTGATACTTACCGGAAATAACAAATATAGCGGAGGAACTACGATACAAGGGGGAATTTTGGCCACAAATTCAGAAACAGCATTGGGAAAGGGCGATGTGCTTATCGAGAAAGAAGGTCAGATCGAAGTGAACCAATCCCTAACAGTAAAAGGTAATTTTATGCAAAATGGCGGTACCCTTCAGGTGAACATTAATTCCGGGAATATTACTCAAATTAGGGTTGAAGGACAGGTGAAATTAGCGAATAGCACATTGCTTGTCCATTTTAATAGCGATATTGTACCGGTGGCAAAAGATACGGTAGCAATCATTCAGGGCAGTAAAATTTCAGGAAATTTTGAAATTCTGAAAGCAAACGGATATGAATTATCACAAGTGGAGATTGGTAATGTTCTTTATGTTGTAGTCGAGTAGTTTTGTTTACGGCTATTATGAGAGATAAACCCCAAAAATTTTTAAAGATGAAGATACATCATTCTTTTTTAACCTTGGTTTTAGTCTTTGCAACCTTTGTTGGGAATGCACAATCAGTGATTCGCAACAAAAGTTATTTCGATAGCTTAAATGACACCCACGATGTAATTGCGCTTCCCAATTGGGGACCCTATTCTAAAAAATATGCCGGCATTTCGCATATTCCCGAAATTTCAACAGGCATGCGCTTCGATGTTACAGCCTTGCCGGGATATTACCGCAACCGGGTGATGGTGCCCAACGTGCTTTTCGAATCGGGTTATTATCCGTGGGACATTAACAAAGAATTGTCGAAAGTTACCTACCGGTACGAACTGGAGTGGAAAGACAAAGTTTATGTTGATGTTACCTATTCAACTTTAGATACTTCAACGGTATTGGTAAGCATGGAATGCGTAAACCAAACTATGTTGCCCCAGGAACTGCAATTGAATCTGGCCGGATTTATCAACTATCCGGAACCTTATGCCAATTTTCAAGCCAAGCATAGCAACCAAGTTACGTTCATCAATGCCGTCTCATACACCCATCTTCAATTTGCCAAACCCCGCCCGTCGGACAATCTGGTTTACGATGGTTGGTTTCGTGGCGAAACCCGCAATGCCGATTTTTTAAATGGAAACGGCATTGGCAAAGGCTTTGGAACCGATAAAGGCGACTGGGTCACATACACCGTTCCGCTCCAGAACAATGAAAAAGAAGGGATTCTTACTTTACGGTACCGCATGAAAGAGAACAACTCCAACGCTTTGGTTTTTTCCGGATTGGTGAATGAAACCCTTCAATTGAAAGGAACCGGCAACTTTGAACTGATACAAGTCCCTTATAAATGCGATAAAAATGAAGCGGAGCTAAAACTAACTGCCGCAGGAGGGTGCGAAATTGAACTCGATGGCTTTTTTATGGGCTCGACAAGTAATTCTAAATCCATTGAAATAGTGCCCATTGCGAAGAAATTTATTCCAGAATTTGTTAAAAACCTACAAGCAGGAACCCTGTTGCTAAAATATCCCGATGTAGCTGTTTATTACGGAATGGCATGGGATTATCCATCATCGTTTGTGCGCGAAATTGTGGATGAAGAGCTGGATGTGATTTTTAAAAAATACGTGCACGAGCACAACTATCTGGTTTTCCCGGGTGATGAAAAAGGTCATTACATTAATGTGTTTATGCGCCCTGTTGAGTTGGAACCCATGAGCAGCCGAACCGTTTACAGCATTGTTTGTACGGGAACCAAACCGCAGGTGGAAAACCAACTAGCCCAATTCAGTAAAAACCCGGAGAGCTTTGTTTCAAAAGGGGAAAAAGCTGAAAACATCTTTGAGGGCGATTTGGAGCAGGGAAAACCCTTCCAGTTCAGCCAGAACATGATGAGGGCCGCATTGCAATACAACATTGTGTATCCCATATACACGCAAGGAGAATTTATCCGCCACTTTACCCCAGGAAAATGGTGGAACAGCCTATATACTTGGGATGCAGGTTTTATTGCTTTAGGATTGTCTGAAATTGATATCGATAAATCCATTCAGTTCCTGAACACCTATACCACACCCGTGGGAAGCCAGTCGGCATTCATCCATCACGGTTCGCCAGTTCCCGTGCAAATGTACGCTTTTTACGATCTCTGGAACAAAACGCAGTCGAAGGAATTGCTTACCTATTTTTATCCGAGGCTGAAACAATATTACGAATTTATGGCGGGTCGTTCGGGCAGTTCTACCACCAACCCATTCAAATCGGACCTGTTAAAAACGTGGGATTACTTTTACAATTCCGGTGGCTGGGACGATTACCCTCCGCAAAAAGCCGTGCGCGACAACCATTTGGAAGCCACCGTTTCGCCGGTAATTACCACGGCACATATAATCCGAGTTGCCAAAATATTACGGAAAGCGGCTATAGAATCGGGCCACGAAGCCGATGTAAAAACGTACGATAACGACATTAAAACCTTTACCAAAGCCTTACAAACAGTAGCTTGGGATGCAAAAAGCGGTTATTTCAGTTACATGGTCCACAATTCGCTCGGAAACCCCAAAACTTTTTACACGGATCCAAATAGTGGCGCCAATTACAACATGGGTTTAGATGGTGCCTATCCCATTTTTTCAGGTATCTGCACCCCCGAACAGGAAGAAATATTGCTCGATAAAATATTTTCCGAAGAACACATGTGGAGCAAAGCCGGAATTTGCGTAGTGGACAAGCAGGCTCCCTATTACCGAATTGACGGGTATTGGAACGGTGCTGTATGGATGCCGCACCAATGGTTTATGTGGAAAACCATGTTCGATATGGGGCGGACCGATTTGGCCTGGAAAATTGCTGACCGGGCATTGAATGTATGGAAAAGCGAAACCGACGAAACCTACTTTACCTACGAACACTGGTTTGCAAAAACTGCCCGTGGTGCAGGCTGGCACCAGTTTGGAGCATTGTCGGCTCCGGTACTCAACTGGTATGCCGCTTACTACAAACCGGGCACCGTTACCACCGGTTTCGAGATTTGGATTGAGAGCCAATCGTTCAACAGCGACCATTCGGCCTACCAAGCCAGCCTTTCGTTTGATGAAGCTACCCATGCCCACAAACGCAGCATGGTGGCTTGCCTGAATCCAAATTTTACTTACGAAGTTTTAGTGGATGGTAAAAAAATAATTGCCCAAAGCAGGTACCCGGGATTACTGGAAATTGAACTTCCGGCAAGTAATAAACCCTGTAAATTGGTGATAAATAAACAATAAACACATGAAATACATCCGAATAAAAACATTCGAAAGAGCAACAAGATATGGATTCATTAGTCTGGTTCTGTGTGTTTTAATTGATTTTTTTATTACATCATGCAACTCATCAAACTTCAACATTGAAAAACTGGGCGCCATTGGCGATGCCGAAACACTGAATACCGCCATCATCCAAAAAGCCATCGACCAAGCATCGGCAAACGGCGGCGGAACAGTAATCATCCCATCAGGGCAATTTTTAACTGGTGCCCTATTTCTTAAAAACGGCGTGGAATTGCACCTCGAAAAAGGAGCCCGGTTATTGGGTAGTACCAACCGGTTGCATTACGGGCAAGATACGGCGTTTGCGCTCATATCGGCGGATCATCAGCACCACATTTCCATTACCGGACAGGGAATTATTGACGGACAAGGCGCCGAAGTGGTAAAAAATTTATACAAACAGTTGCGCTCGGGTCGCTTAAACGATGATCAGTACAACACCAAACACCCCCGTGAACATTCGCGCCCTGAATTGGTCGCTTTTTCGGAATGTAGAAATCTTTCGGTTTCGGGAGTTACCTTAAAAAACAGTGCTTCATGGGTGCTCACTTTTCGCAACTCCTCGCAAATAAAAGTTGATAGCCTTACCGTGGAAAGCAGCGTGTATTGGAACAACGACGGGATTGATGTGGTAAACTGCAACGGTGTCCGCATTTCGGGTTGCGTCATTGATTGTGCCGACGATGGCATCTGCCTCAAGTCGGAAGGTCCAATAAAAGGCATTTGCGAAAATGTAACGGTGGAAAATTGTACCATCCGCAGCAGTGCCAGCGGCTTCAAACTTGGCACAGGTTCTCACGGAGGATTCAAAAACATTACCGTTCGTAATTTAACAATTTACGATACCTACCGATCGGCCGTGGCCATTGAATGTGTTGATGGTGGAGTGCTTGAAAACATTGATGTGCGCAACATCACCGCAAAAAACACGGGCAATGCCATTCTTATTCGATTGGGACACCGGAACAAAGAGGGCGAAGTGGGTTCTCTTAAAAATGTTTACATTGGAAATCTATACGCCGAAATCCCGGCAGGAAAACCCGACATTGGCTATCCGCTTGAAGGTCCACGGCAGAAATACCCGCACAACGTATTTCCTTCGTCCATCACGGGGCTTCCAGAGCATAAGGTTGAAAACGTAACCCTCGAAAACATTGAACTGGTTTACCAAGGAGGTGGCAACAAGGAAACAGCCTTTACCGATTGGAAAAAACTGGACGAAGTGACTGAAAACGAAGCGGGTTATCCTGAATTTTCCATGTTTGGAGAATTGCCTGTTTGGGGCTTTTATGTACGGCATGTAAACGGGTTGAAGTTGGAGAACGTAAAAATCTCAAAAAAAGGGAACGATTACCGTCCGGCAATGGCTTTCAACCAGGTTGACAGTTTACAAATAGATGGTCTTACCTTGTTGAACGACAGCGTAATGCCAAACCTTATTCTTAAAAATGTAACGGGTTTTTCATCTAAAAACATACTATTACCTTACCCGAGTTTAAAAGGCATTTATACATGGAAGTAATAAACAAGCCAATGAAAGGCTTAATTTATATAGCCACTTTTGTTATGCTTTTTAGCTGTAACAAAAATGAAACACCACGGCCGGTTGATCTGGTTTATCCGCAAATGGGTTCGGCGTGGTCGCGGTGGTTTTATTTTTCATCGGCATGTCGTCCTTTTGGCATGGTAAGCCTTTTCCCCGACACCAAAATTGATGGCGAATGGAAAAGTGGCTACCGATACAACGTTGATACCATCCGCGATTTCAGCCACATCCATGAATGGCAGCTTTCGGGGGTGGCTGTAATGCCTGTTACCTTTACCAATGAAAACAGGGATTCTATATTTGCCGACTGGTCTTCAAATTTTTCGCATCAAAACGAAACCGTAAAGCCGGGCTATCATTCGGTTTTGCTTGAACGCTACCAAATAAAAGCTGAACTAACTGCCACCAATCGCGTGGGAGTTCATCGCTATTCGTTTCCAAAAAACCAAAAAAACGGCATCGTGTTCCAGCTTTCGAAGCAATTAGGCCCATCGGAATTCATTGAAGGCGGTTTTAAACAAACCACTGAAAATGAAATTACCGGATTCATGGTGAACAGCCCAACCATGCGACGACCCAAACCTACAACAGTCTATTTTTGTGCCCGTTTCAGCCAACCCATAAAATTAATTTACCTTTCAACGGCTGACAGTATTTTCCCTTCAACCGAATGGAAAGGCGAAAACGGTAACATTTTGGTTGAATTCAACGAAAATTTGAACGAACCATTATTGATGAAAGTTGCCGTTTCGTTTACCGATGAAGCGGGGTCTGCTAAAAATATGGAAACTGAAATGCCCGATTGGGATTTCAATCAGGTAGTCCAAGTGGCTGACAACCAATGGAACGACATGCTTTCGCGAATCGAAATTGAAGGCGGAACCGACCAACAGCAACGGCGCTTTTACACCGACTTGTATCATGCCATTATCGGCCGCCGCATTGTAAGCGATGCCGATGGCAAATACGCCGATATGACCGGGCCTGAAAAAATAATCCGCCAGCTCCCGCTCAATGAACAAGGCAAACCAAAATTCAACATGTACAACTCCGATGCCTTTTGGGGCGCCCAATGGACGCTGAACACTTTATGGCAGTTGGTATATCCAGAAGTTGCCCAAGAATTTTGCAACTCTTTTCTGGAATATTATAAAAACGGCGGGCTCATTCCGCGCGGCCCTTCGGGAGGAAACTACACGTTTGTGATGAATGGAGCCTCAAGTACGCCATTCTTTGTGAGTGCGTGGCAAAAAGGAATCCGTGGGTTCGATATAAACCTAGCTTACCAAGGATTGAAGAAAAATCACCTGCCCGGCGGCCTGATGAGCAAAGTTGGCTACGAACACAACACCACAAATGGCGGCGGTTTGGAATGGTACATGCAAAAAGGATATGTTCCTTACCCGCTTTCCTACACCATTTACGGCAGCCACCAAGATGGAGCCGCCATTACGCTCGAAAATTCTTATCAGGATTGGTGTTTGGCACAACTGGCCAAGTCGCTGGGTAAAGTGGACGATTACAAAACGTTCATGCAAAGGTCCGAAAATTTCAAGAACCTGTTCAATCCCGAATTGGGATTTATGGTGCCGAAAGATAAAAACGGCAACTGGAAAACCCCCTTCGACCCAATGCTTTACGACAACGGGTTTATTGAAGGAAACGGGGCCCAGTTCACGTGGTTTGTGCCTCATAACCTGCCCTCTCTTTTTGAGTTGCTAGGTAGTACCGATTCTGTTATCGCGCGGTTGAACCGCGAGTTTGAACTAACTCGGGAATTCCGCTTCTGCAACGAGCATCCCGAAAAGGAAGCAATTACCGGACTGAAATATGTAAACGACCGCCGCACGTGGATAAATTACTCGAACCAGCCCAACAGCCATGCGGCGTTTATTTTTAACCACGCTGGGGCACCGTGGCTCACTCAATATTGGAGCCGCACCGTGGTTGACAGTGTTTTTTCGGGCTTATCGCCATACTGCGGTTACCAAGGCGACGAAGATCAGGGGTTGATGGGTTCACTGGCGGTACTCATGAAAATGGGCTTTTTCCAGATGAGCGGAGGTTGCGAGGAAGATCCGCTCTACGAATTGGGTAGCCCGTTGTTCAATAAAGTCACCATTCATTTGCAACCGGAATTTTACCAAGCGCCAACATTTACAATAACTTGCGAAGGGAATAACAGCGATGCTCCCTTTATACAATCGGCAACTTTAAACGATAAACCTTTAAAAACGGTTTGGTTCAAACATTCCGATATTACAAAAGGTACACAAATTTTACTCAAAATGGGAAGTGAATTAAACAAAAAATGCTTTAATTGATAGCTTAAACTTATAAAAGATGAAACCTCCATGCAGGTAACTGCACAAAAACGGATGAAAATTTGCATGGGGTGTTCCATTCGTACGAAACAATTGATATTCAATGAACTAAAAATTATTTACGAATGAAAAGACTATTTTTAATTCCAGCCGCAGCCCTCTTTGTATCAATGGGAACAGTTACGGCACAAACAGCAAACATGGCTACAATTGATGCCACCAAGATTGACCAAAAAATAAACCGGTTAATCTACAGCCAGTTTTCAGAACACCTCGGAAACTGCATTTACGACGGTATGTGGGTGGGCGAAAACTCCCCCATCCCTAACAAAAATGGCATCCGCACCGATGTAATGGAAGCCCTCAAAAAAATACAGGTTCCATCGATGCGCTGGCCGGGCGGTTGCTTTGCCGATGAATACCACTGGATGGATGGCATTGGACCGAAAGCGGACCGTCCGAAAATGATAAACACCAACTGGGGAGGCGTTACCGAAGACAACAGCTTTGGGACACACGAATTTATGGAACTTTGCAGCCAAATTGGATGCGAACCTTACATAAGCGGAAACCTTGGCAGCGGCACCGTTCAGGAAATGTCGCAATGGGTTGAATACCTAAACTCCGACAATGAAAGCCCCATGACTTCGCTACGTAAAGCCAACGGCCGCGACAAATCGTGGGGAGTAAAATATTGGGGCGTGGGAAATGAATCGTGGGGATGCGGTGGCCGTATGAAACCCCAATACTATTCCGATCAAGCCCTGCATTATTCCAACTTTTTACGGAGTTACGGCAGCAACCGGTTGAATCAGATTGCTGTTGGCCCCAATGGCGACGATTACAACTGGACCGATGTAGTGATGAAAGAATTAGGATCCAATTTTTGGGGACTTTCGCTGCATTACTACACTTGGATGAATAGTTCGTCGGCTACCGACTTTAAAGAAGACGGATGGTTCCAGGTAATGAAAAAAACCTCACAGATGGAAGAGATTGTATCAAAACATTCTGCCATTATGGATAAATACGATCCAGGTAAAAGTGTTGCTTTGGTAGTTGATGAATGGGGAACTTGGTATCAGGTAGAGCCCGGCACCAACCCCGGCTTTCTTTTTCAACAAAATTCGCTCCGCGATGCGTTGGTAGCAGGCATAAACCTGAATATATTCCAAAACCATGCCGACCGGGTTAAAATGGCGGCCATTGCACAGGTGGTAAATGTATTGCAATCAATGATACTTACCAAAGGCGACAAAATGCTGTTAACCCCAACCTACCACGTATTTGATATGTACAAAGTGCATCAAGATGCGTATTTGGTTCCATCAACATTAGCGTGCGACAAATATAGCTACGGTGGCGATTCGGTTCCCTCGTTGAGCCTTTCGGGTTCTATCGACAAATCAGGAAAAATGCACATCTCGGTTTGTAACCTACATGCTACCGAAACAAAGAAACTCACCTGCAACCTCAAAGGGTACAAGTCGTTAAAAGGGAGCGGCCAAATTGTTACCGCCAATAGCATCAATGCTTACAACAGTTTTGAAAACCCTAACGCCCTAGGTCTTCAACCATTTTCGGCCTTCAAAGTAACCAACGGCCAATTAGAAATTGAAATGCCCGCACATTCGGTAGTAACCATTGAATTGGATGGAACATTAGAAACTGTCGATAATTCAGTTCCATTGAAAAAACCGGTTCAGGGCCTCAATTACCAACTGTTCGACGGCGCTTTCAGCAGCGTGAACGATTTAAAGAATGTGCAACCAACCGAGAAGGGCATAACAGGTAAAATAGATTTTCCTATTGGAAACAAAGGAAGCAATGTGGGATTGATATTCAACGGGTTTATAAAAATTGAACAATCGGGCATGTACACCTTTTTCTTGACTTCCGACGATGGCTCAAAACTGGTTATCGATAACAAAACCCTAATTGTAAACGATGGAAACCATGCTGCCATTGAGCGCGAAGGTACGGTTTATTTAAGCAAAGGGTTTCATCCGGTCGAAGTAAGCTTCTTTCAAGGTGGCGGCGGCAGCATGTTGCGCTTTGAGATGGAAGAATTAAAAAGCGGGAAAAGAGAAGTGCTCACAGAAAAAGACCTTTGGCACGAAAAATAATCTTCTGGATATATTTTACCCTTTCGGCTGTCGCCACTTTCCCTTGAAAGGGAAAGAAGCATTGAATAAGCAGAATTGCGGACTCTATTCGTTTTGCACGAAGTTTCATTCAACCCGATCTCCCTTGCTTGCAGGGGAGATGTCGATAGACAGAGGGGTAAAAGGTATAAAAAATGTTTACTTTCCACTAATAATGTCGAATAACCATAAATCTTACAAAATGAATAACATAATTTTACTTTCTGCCACCTTGCTGTTCCAAACAGCATTTTCGCAAAACAACTTTTGGGAGAACCCAGCCCTTGTGGACGAAGGCAAAGAACCCGCCCGCACGTTTTTTATCCCTGCCAGCCAGGTTCAGGAACTAACCGTGTTCAACAATTTTCATGAATCGAAAAACATTCAGATGTTGAACGGTATCTGGAAATTCAACTTTGTGGAAAAAGTGGCCGACCGTACGGTGGAATTTTATAAAACCACGTTGGACGATTCGAACTGGAAAACCATTCAGGTGCCCGGAAGCTGGGAAATGCAAGGATTTGGAGTTCCTGTTTACACGAATATAAGTTATATATTTCCCGAAAATCCACCTTATGTCGATAACGAAGATCTTCCCATTGGAACCTACCGAAAGGTCTTTACTGTGAATGAAAATCTGTCGACTAAAGAAATTATCCTGCATTTTGGATCCATCGCCGGAGCCGCCACCATCTATGTAAACGAAAAAAAGGTGGGCTATTCCAAAGCATCAAAAACCCCAGCCGAATTCAACATTACCCCGTATTTGCAAAAGGGCGAAAATTTATTGGCCGTTCAGGTGTTCAAATGGAGCGATGCATCATACCTCGAAGATCAGGATTTTTGGCGTTTGGCAGGAATTGAGCGCGATGTGTTCCTAATTTCGAGGCCCGCCGTTTCTATTGAAGATTTTTTTGTGGTGGCCGATTTAGATGCCAATTATCAACAAGGCCTTTTGAAAATGGACGTTAAAGTGCGGAATTTTACTTCACAAATTACCGATAAACATTCGGTAACAATAACAATGTTCGGCAATCAGCAAAAGAAAGTTTTCACAAAATCATTGGCGGTAAATGCTATCAATGCCAAGGAAATGCAAATGGTTTCGTTGGAGGTAAAAGTTTCCAATCCCGAAAAATGGAGTGCAGAATTCCCGAACCTTTACACCGTTACCATTGAACTGAAAGATGCATCGGGGAAAACCCTGGAAGCTGCACAATGCAACACTGGTTTCCGCAAAATGGAGATAAAAAATAACCAAGTCCTTATTAACGGAAAACCCATCATCATCCGAGGAACCAACACCCACGAACATCACGAAAAATTTGGCCACTACGTGGATTACGCCACCAAGGTGAAAGACATTACCCTGATGAAACAGCACAACATAAATGCCATCCGCACAAGCCATTATCCGCAAAGCCCCGAGGTTTACGAGCTGTGCAACCAATACGGCATTTATGTGGTTGACGAGGCCAATATTGAGGCTCATGGGTTAGACGGGATGAAAAAAGAAAACCATCCCTCGTTCCGCGACGATTGGAGAGCGCAACATTTAGATAGGACCATCCGCATGTTTGAACGCGACAAAAACCATCCATGCGTAATTATTTGGTCGCTGGGCAACGAAAGCGATTTTGGAACCAACTACGAAGCCACTTATAACTGGCTGAAACAAAACGATAAAGCAAAAAGGCCGGTCCAGTGCGAACGTGCTTATGGGAACGCATTTACCGATATTATGGTACCTATGTATCCATCGCCCAACTGGATTGAAAAATACGCAACCGATACCAACAGCCACAAACCGTTTATAATGTGCGAATACGCCCACTCCATGGGAAACAGCACGGGCAATTTTCAGGAATACTGGGACATAATCATGAAATACCCCATCCTTCAAGGTGGTTTTATTTGGGATTGGGTTGACCAAGGTTTGGAAGCACACAATTTTGAAGGCAAAAAATACTGGATTTACGGAGGCGATTTGGGCGGCTATCGCTGGACTCACGACGAGAATTTTTGCGACAACGGGTTAATAAATGCCGACCGCACCATTCACCCTGCATTGAACGAAGTTAAAAAGGTTTACCAGCCCATTTGGTTCAAGGCGGCGGATGTGGAGAAAGGCAAATTCCTGTTCCACAATTACAACCTGTTTACCAATTTAAACGCTTACGATTTTATTTGGAAACTTTACGAGAATGGAACACTAATGGATTCCAGCGCTTTTGCAGCAGAAGGAAAACCATTATCTGAAAAGGAGGTTGCTTTAAAACTGCCCGTTATAAATCAGAAAGCTGGAAGTGAATTCTTTTTGGTTGTTGAAGCCCGCCAAAAGGTAGCTACCGGTTTGTTGGAAAAAGGCCATGTAGTAGCCTCCGAGCAGTTTGCTTTTCCTAAAAACAATTACTTTGTGGCAAAAACCGACGATCAGGTCATGAAAATCCAAAAAACCGAGCGCGATTTGTATTTTGAAAGTGGCGAAGTAAAAGGCGCCATCAGCCTGAAATCGGGAAAACTGTACCGCTATTCATACAAAGGAAACTGGTTAATTACCGATAACTTGCGTACCAACTTCTGGCGCGCTCCCATTGATAACGATTTTGGGAACAACATGCCTAGCCGGTTGAATATTTGGAGGGCTGCCGATAACAACATGGTACTCAAAGGAATTACCGTTGACGAACAAAACGATACAGGTGTGGTGGTTGTGGCCAATTACCGTTTTTTGAACCTCGATGTTGCTTATTCCATTACCTACACAATTCAGAACGATGCTTCGGTTATTGTTGCCACCAATTTAGATTTGGGAACTGCCGAACTTCCCGAATTGCCCCGTTTTGGGATGAAAATGGAACTCCCCGTTGAATTGGAAAATGTAGCTTTTTACGGACGCGGCCCTTGGGAAAACTACAACGACCGCAACACCGCTTCCTATATTGGCAACTACAACAGTAAAGTTTCCGACTTAGGTTTCAATTATTCGCGTCCACAGGAAAACGGATACCGTACTGATGTCCGTAAGGTATCATTCACCAATGCCGAAGGGTTTGGTTTGCTGGTGGAAGGTGTTGGCGCACCCTTTTGTTTCAGTGCCCGAAACAACATTGACGAAGATTTTGACCCGGGCTTAACCAAAAAACAGCAACATCCCATTAATGTGGTTAAACGGAACAAGCTTTATGTAAATATCGATTACAAACAGATGGGCATAGGAGGCAACAACAGTTGGGGAGCCTACCCGCTTGATAAATATCGGATGCTTGATAAAAAATACGGGTATTCATTTAAAATCGTTCCGTTGAAATAACATTTTTAATGTATAATTTAAATATTAGAAATAAAAATGCAATGTCGTTTAGTTAGCGATTCCCCCCTATAATCCCCCCAAGGGGGATACTTCCTCCGTAGCATCAATGCTAGTCCTCCCTTGAGGGAGGTGCCCGAAGGGTGGAGGGTGAAAAACCTTAACTAAACGACATTGAATAATAAATCACCGAATTGTAAATGAACCAATGAAATGAATAGGTCAAAAAAAGCCAAATCACAATTATTAATTGCCACTATCTTGGCTTTTGTTTTGGTGCTTCTGTTTTTTGGAGCACGAATGGTGAAAATGCGGGCATTCAGTTACCCATACAACCCGCAATCAGATTATCAATACACGTTCAATACCGAAAACGCCCGCATTGTGGAACTCTGTTTATCCGAAAACCGACTTGACCTTTCACAAGTAGCCGAAAGTTACCAAACCGCTTTTATTGAGATGGCTATTCAGTACAATTTAAAAGGATTTGCCAGCGAACCCGAAGTAAAAATGACGGACGGAACCGATACCTTGTTTCAGAATTTTGAATGCCGTACCCAAGGAATCCGCTACCTCAATATAAGCCAACTGTTGCAAAATGAGGCTAAAGAAATTCAATTCAGTTTTACGGGATGCAAACCCAAAAATAAATCTGTAAAACTGATTGCCTATAAAAATGTAACTCCCGAGCGTGAAAAAATCCTAATCCTCTCTCCGCACCCCGACGATGCTGAGATTGCAGCTTATGGGCTGTATGCATCGAACCCCAAAAATACCTTTATTGCCACCATCACCGCCGGCGAGGCAGGAAGCATGAGGTACAATGAACTTTATTCCGACAGCACCGCCCATTACCTAAAAAAAGGACAACTGCGGGTTTGGAACAGCATCACCGTGCCAATGCTAGGCGGCATGGCTCCCGAAAAATGCATCAATTTGGGGTATTTCGATGCCTCTTTGGCAAAAATGTATCGCGATACCTTGGCTCATGGCTTTTCAAAATACCTGAAAACCGACGATATCAACTTGTTCCGATCAAACAATTGCCACCATTTGCCCGATTCGCTAAAACCTGAATCCACGTGGCGATCGTTGGTTAACGATTTGAAGTATCTGTTGTTGAAAGAAAAACCCACCATTATTGTTACAACCTACCCAGCCCACGACTGGCATAACGATCACAAATTTACCACCGTAGCGTTGCTTCAGACAATGAAAGAATTGCCATACAACCAATGCGAGCTTTGGCTTTACACCAACCATTTGCCCCTCACCGAAATGTACCCCGATGGGAAAGTGGGTAGCCAAACAAGTTTACCGCCCAACTTCGGAAACCAGCAAATGTACTTTGAGGCGTTGGCCTCGTATCCGTTAGCGGCACAATTGCAGGCTGAAAAAACCTTGGCCCTCGATGCCATGAACGACCTCCGACCCAACACGCAATACCGCAACACCAAAGCATCGTGGCTACAGTTCAAACAGAATTTTTTCGACAAACTATATTTAAAAGAATCCGACTATTTCCGCCGTTCTGTCCGCAGCAGCGAACTGTTTTTTGTGATTGACGGAAAGAGTGCCTTGCAACCTGAAATTCAAACCAAAATTATTGGAGAACTATAAAACAAACCCATGAAAATATACAACATAACCGATTTTGGAGCCATTGGCGATGGAAAAACCGATGATGCTAAATCCATCCAAAAAGCCATTGATACTTGCTCCGAAAATGGCGGGGGAACCGTGTTGGTTAACCCAGGAAAGGTATTCCTAACAGGGCCTTTCAACTTGAAATCGTATGTCAATTTTCACGTGTCGGCAAGTGCCACCGTACTGGCCAGCCCCAATGAAACGGTTTACACCCAAAGTGCCTTCAAAGAAAATAAGGGCGAAGGCAGCATCTGGATAAGCGGTAAAGATGCCGTAAACGTTACCATCAGCGGCCAAGGAACCATTGATGGCAATGGAACCGCTTTTATGGGCACTGAGGAAAAAGCGGCATTTGCCTTAAAACCCTTTGATACCTTCGACCGCCGCCCGCACCTATTTACGCCCATCAACTTCCGAAATCTCACTATAAAGGATGTCACTTTTAAAGATTCAGCGTATTGGTGCATTCATCTGGTGGGCTGCAACGATGTAGTAATTCATGGAATACGGCTCTTGAACAACCTGAAAATACGGAATTCCGATGGCATTGACCCCGATCATTCCAAAAATGTGCGCATCAGCGATTGTTACATCGAATCGGGCGACGATTGCATCTGCCCTAAAACCCGCCGCGAATACGAAGAATACGGCCCTACCGAGAACATTACCGTCACCAACTGCATCCTGAAATCAACCTCCTGTTCCATAAAACTAGGGAGCGAGAATATGGACGCCATCCGAAATGTGGTGTTCACTAATTGCATCATTCGGGGCAGCAACCGCGCCATTGGCATCCAGAACCGCGACGAAGGTGTGGTTGAAAACATACTGTTCGAGAATATCATCATTGAGGGACGGCTGTTCGACGATGTTTGGTGGGGAAAGGCCGAACCTATTTATGTTACGGCATACAAACGCCAGCCCGGCAATGCCCGCGATGCCGACTGGCGGTTCGCCAAAGGACAAACTGTTGGAAACGTTGGCCCGGTAAGCAATAATACGTTTACAAACATTCAGGCAAAAAGCGAAAATGGGGTATTTGTGGGTGGCGAAAAAGGGAAAATAAGCCAAATCAGGTTCAACCAGGTGCATCTCGAAATTGAGAAAACCACCAAATATCAAGGAGGTATCTACGATTTGCGCCCCTCCGATACTATTGGGTTAAAGAAAACCCTAACTTCTGGTTTTCATATCGAAGATGCCAAAAATATCACCCTGAAAGATTGTTCAGTTAACTGGGGCCAAGCAAAAGAAAGTTATTTTGGACATGCCATTGCAGCATCCGGTTCCGAAAACATTCGAATTGACGGGTTTCAAGGAACTGCTGCATTTCCTGAATATGATGCTACCCATTTTGAGAATTGTTCTGGCATCGAAATAAAATAACGCGTTAAAATAATCACAAACTAACAACCGAAATATTATGTATGGTCTCAATTTCATTGACTTAGCCGTTATCTTTGCATACTTTTTAGTAATTATAGGAATTGGCGTTTGGTCCAGCCGCAGGATAAAAAGCCAGGAAGATTATTTATTGGGCGGCAGGAAATTTGGAAAGCTTATCCAAACCTTTGCCAGCTTCGGTCAGGCAACATCCGCCGATGGCCCTGTAGGGGTAGCTACCACCACGTTTAAAAATGGCGCCGCCGGCATCTGGAGTGCCCTTTTAATGGTTTTTTCTACTCCATTGTTTTGGATAACATCGCCTTGGCTACGCCGGATGCGCACCACCACCATGGGCGACTTTTACGAGGAGCGGTATGGTTCAAAAAAAATGGCCGCCATTTATGCCATCATCGGTTCTATTGGAATGATGGGGCTGCTATCGGTGGGTTACACCGCCATGAATAAAACCATTATGGCCATTACCCCAAAAGTTGAAAAAGATTTTACCCTGCAAGAAAGTGCTGAATATAATTTAGCCATGGAATTGATCCAGTTGGAATCGGAGGATTACAACCAACTCGATAACCCACAAAAAGAAAGGATTACCGAACTACGTCAGCTTAAACCTGAAAGTGTTTTTTCGTACATCAATGAGTATTGGCTGGTGTGGATTGTATGCCTGATTGTTTTAATGTATTCGGTCATGGGAGGGTTAGAGGCTGCTTTTTATACCGATATGCTGCAAGGTTTTTTCATCATTGTTTTGTCAATTATCCTAATTCCATTTGCCTGGTGGAAAATAAAACTGCTTTATGGAACCAGCGAAAACGAATCGGCCTTAAATATTTTGCACGATAAACTGCCTGAATCATTTTTTGAAATTTTTGGAGCCCCTACCCTAATTGACTTCACCTGGTATTTTATCCTGGTAGCTTCGGTTGTAGCCGGCATTACCGTGGTAACCCAACCCAACCAGTTAGTTACCAATGCTGCGGCAAAAGATGAATACTCAGCACGCTTTGGGTTTGTGGCAGGCAGTTTTCTGAAACGCTTCTGTACCATTCTTTGGGGAGTGTTAGGTTTAGCTGCCGTTCTCCTTTACAGTGGCAAAGTACAAAACTCCGATTTGGTTTGGGGCTATGCCACTCACGATTTGTTGGGATCGTTAAAAATTGGATTGGTTGGAGTAATGATAACCTCAATGATGGCCGCTTTAATGTCAACAGCAAGTACCCTTATGTTAACGGTTTCAGGTTTGCTGCTGCACAATGTGTATAAACCTCTGGTGGCTGAAAAAAGCGAACAACATTATGTTTGGGCAAGCCGTATTTTGGGGGCATCGTTTCTGGTTGGCGGTGCTATTGTTGCCACCCAGTTCGACAGCATCCTCGAAATATTGAAATTCATTTGGGAATTTTTCGTCATTTTTGCAGCAGCCTTTTGGTTGGGGCTAAAATGGCGACGGGCAAACCGACAAGGAGCGTGGACTTCAATTTTAGTCACCATGGTGTTTTTTTACCTCCTTCCGGTGATAATGCCTTACCTAAACCCGGCCATGAGAACCAACGAATTACTGCTTCTTAAAACCCAGCCCGAACCCGTTGAACGGGTGTATGTTGCCCGCGAGATGGATGTTTTGGAACGGAATAAAGAAATCGGGAATTGGAACACCCAAAATATTTCCACCACAGCAGTTTCCATCTGCCCCGATTCATTAAAAGTGGGCGATAAATTCACAAAAACATTCAACCTGCCACAAAAATCCATTTTTTGGTCGAAAGATCCATCAATAAATGAAAATGGGGTAACCACCGCCCGTGGCTATTTTTTCCCGGAACTTATCATCATCCAAAAGCTGGGGTTTCAGTTGCAGTACCAACCTTATGCCCTGAACGAAACCATCCGCATGATTATCCGCCTATTGTTTCCATTTCTGCTGCTAATTGTGGTTTCGTTGCTAACCAAACCGCAGAACGACAAGCAAACCCTGGAATTTTTTATAAAGATGCGCACCCGGGTTCGTGGGTTTGGCAACGAGGTCGATCATCAAGATGTTCAAAACGCCATCAAAAACCAGGAAACCACCAAGGACTTTTTGCTATTCCCCAACTCTTCGTTTGAAATCTACAAATGGAACCGGCAAGATGTTGTTGGATTTTTTATTTCCATTGGAATTGTGTTTGTGGTTTTAGCAACATTGTTTTTGGCTGTAAAAATGGGTGGATAACAAAAAGCCATATAAAAGGTGATGGTGTTTTTAATTAGGTTAGCACTCGCTTAATTTGCCTAAACAATTTATAATTTTCAACCACATTTTTTTTGTACAAATTTTTGGCATCAACCGTTAAAAACGACTTGTCAACCATAGCTAATACTAGGCTTTCTTTTTTATCAAACAAGTCAATAATTTTCGCAATAATTGGTTCTCGAATCTTCAGCCGATTTCCAAATTCAACAAAATCCTCACGGGTATAGCTATATTTTTCTCCTAATGGCAAACGGGTTTGTTCAAATTCTTTAAACAAATTCAACGCCAATAGATTATCTGCAAGATGAATCTTGGTATTCATTAAATCATACGACGGTGATAACATCATATCACCATCTGCGGTTTCCAGCAGTGAAATATTTTTTAAATGAACATCTCCATTACCCGTAAGAAAATTGAATATCAGAATACGGAGAAAATCAACTCTATTTAATGGGCTAAGCCATTCCCCAACATCTTGATAGGTTTTTGATGTATATTTATGAGCCGCTTGAAGAACGGATACGAAATCTTCCTGGTTTAATTTTTTGCCATTTTCATCGTAATCAAATCGTTTCGTGATGTATGCCGGTGTTCCATTAGCAAAATTCATGAATGCACATTCGGCTATTTTGATATTAAAAAGCTGTTTTGCAATTTGCATGGTTACATGCTCGTTTGCGGGCGATTGGTCGGGCAAGTTAAACCTTGATAGCATTGGTTTTATAATGAACTGCGATTTTTCATCTACAGCCATTTTTGGTACAAACTCGATTCCCCTTGGTTTTCCAATAAATCCTTTTCGTTGAACTCCTGAGATACTAAATCCCATCGGATAGCCATCAATTCTTTTTGAAATATCTTCCCAATTGAATTTGAGTTGAGGACTTACCTTAGAGCGGTTAAATAAAATGGTCTCACACGATGAACAAAATCCTTTTATATTATCCTTAAGACATCCATTACACTGTGCCATGTTCTCTGTTTTTTACGGTTATCGCCCCAATGGTATCATATTGACAGGTTAATGCCAATAGGTTCCAATCATCACTAGGGTCAATACCTAATGCTTTACAAATTTGTTCTCGATTCTCGCCTTCGCTAAGTATGGATTTGAAAAAGTGAAATAATTCTTTGGAATGATACGTTTTTTGCGTCTTCGACAGATTAACCGAAATTGGTCGCGTGGTAGCATCTCCTATAAATGCATCATCATACTCAAAATGATAACCATCATCATCAACCCAAAGTATGCCGGCCTTAATATTCCCTTTATAGATGACTTCCAAGCTATTACCTATTCTCATAAGCTATTATTGTTGTTTTTTTACATCCACTTTTAGTTCCAAATTGAGATATTCAAAAATATTCTGCAATACCTCAAATGTCGGATTTCCTATTCCTCTTTCGATTTGCGAAATGCTGGTCTTCGACATGCCAGCAAGGTCGGCTAAGTCTCTAATGGTTAAACCCAATACGTTTCTTCTCTGTTTAATGAGTTTTCCTAAGTCTTCTTTTTTCATAAACAAGTATCATTAAGTGGGTACTATGGTATCAAATATACTCATTATATTCATAAAAGTAAGTTTTTTATCAGTATAATGGTACAATCGCAGCAGAAATATCCAAAACCAGTGAAAATGCCGAAAATGTACCAACATGGTGGTACAAAAGTAGGAATGTATTGAAAAACTGTTGTAATTGTGAGAATTTTACTAGCATAATGGCTTGCCGTGTAATTATCCCAAAACGCCACTATTTTATAATTAGCATATTCCTTTTTAACATCCAAGTTGGTTATAGGAAAATCCATTTTAGTTACTTCTTTAACCGTGGATAATAATGCCTCATCGTTTATTTCTTATAAATGGATAATCCAAACACCATTTATTGTCGAACCGTGTCTTTCTGAGACTCCTGACCCTCTAAGTTCTGTTAAATAAAATTCAATACCGATATCTGTAATGCCGATTTTAGCAGCCAGTTCATGCGTAGTAATATCATTCTTTTTCCTTTATTAGCTGAATTATTTCTTCCCTCGTATTATCATCAATTGGGGAAGAACCCACTTTAGGTTGCCGATGAAAAACAACGGTAAACATACCTTCTGTTTTAAATTCAGGTTCAGCCATCTTATATTCAGACATTGCTTTCTTAATTCGTCCAATAACGGAACCAATTTGCTCCACCATGTGGATACGCTCAAACAAACCAAAAACCAAAGGATTGCGGCTGTGGCTTTTGGTACCAAACTCATGGGGGTTAATGGTACTAACCAAACCTCCCGGATTGGTAATTTCAACCCTATCAGAAAATAATTCAATAGTAGTACATGCTCCTTTATCGTAGTAATCGCGGTGCGATAATGCATTTATAATGGCTTCTTTAAATGCCGTTTCCGGTATTTCCCATAACTCTATACGCGGTCCCGAACCCTCAATCTCATATCGTATGTTCAACTTTCCTTTTAACCACTAACCTATTTTCAGTTAAAACCCCACAAAAGACGACACATAAAAACTACGGGGCTCTCCGGGATAGTAATACCGAGGTGCAGAGCCCCCTGGCGAAGGCGCATTTACCAACAGCATGGAAGCATACTGCTGGTTGAATACGTTTTTTATACCGGCCGAAATTCCATAGTCAACAAGTTTTGTGGTTTTAGTCCGGTAACCCATTTTCATATGACTTAAGAAATAAGAGGGGTACTGTTCTGAGTTTGCATCGTTCAGGTATTGACTTCCCGTATATTCAAGCTGGGTAACTAAAAACCATCCGGCCCGGTATTGCATCAAAATGGAGGTCCACAAATGGTGTTGGGGAATTCCCGGTAAAAAATTGCCGCTATAACTTATTTCATCGGTTACAAATTGGGTAAAAACAGGATGGGAATAATTGTACGCAACCTGGGCAATCAGATGGGGAAGGTGGAACCGCTGTTCGTTGTTTAAACGCAAATTGGTGCTTACCTCAATTCCCGAATGTTGGGTTGAACCGGCATTTCTTCCATAAAATACCGTTTCGCTCAACCGTTCGGTAACCAGCAAATTGTCAACCAAAAGCAGGTAAACGGTGGCATCCATAAAAAAATGACCCTTCTCGGTCTGTAATTGCGCCCCGGATTCCAAATTCCAACCGGTTTCCGGTTTTAAGTTGGGATTGATTTCCCCGGTAGGCATCAGCGTTTCCTCAACCGATGGTGCCGAAAAACCATTACTCACCGAGCCATAGAGAACCCAATGTTTTTTTATGGGAACATTGATACCCAGATACGGAGATAGTATGGGTTTGTAAGAATACTGTCCCGATAAATCCTCGGGTGAATTGGAAAGGTCGGTTAACGAATAGGAAAGAAAATTGTAGCTTATTCCCGCTTCGAGCAATACGCCGTTATTAAAGCGGTATCCACTTTGCATGAAGAGGTTTAATGGGATTCGGTGTTCCATAAACTCCGACACGAGTGGGCCTTGATTCCCCGAAAGGGTTTCATAAATACGCCAATTGTAAGTATCGTACAGAAATTCAACTCCTGCCTGCCAATCAAAATTACCCAAAACCACTTTTGAGATGTTCCGGAATCCGATACCTTTCGATTGATCACTCAATATATTAAAAGGGCGCGATTCGTAACTGTTCTTAAAATTTGAAAACAAAACCGTGGTATTGGTAAAGTTAGTTCTCCATCGTTGTTCGTGTTTTATGCCAACTAACCCTTTCTGATATTCCTCAAAGCCCTGAACAACAAACCAGTTGGCAGCGGTGCTATCGGGCGATTGATTAAATGTAGTCCGGTTTAGGGAGCTGGGTATTTGAGCGTTGGTTTTTATAAGCTGGATGAGGACTTCCGTACTGGATTTATTTCCTTGGTAACTTGCCCACAAATTCAAATTGTGTCGCAGATATTTGCTGTTCTGGCGCCAACCGTCCGTTTGGGTTAAAGCATAAGCCGATGCCACCATCCATTGGTTTTTTTTATAGGTTAAGGTAAGTTCCGGCTTCAAGGTTTTAAAGGAACTAGCCTCCAATGCAGTGCTTCCATGCCATCCTTCCTTTATATTATTTTTACCGCTAATTAAAATAGCACCACCCAATCCGGAACCATACAAGGCCGATTTCGATCCTTTTAAAACTTCTAGGGTATTGATGAGGGAAGCATTGATATCTTCAATTTCAGTAGTGCCATCGCCATTGGTTAAGGGTATTTCGTTAAAATAGGCCTTAATGCGGTTGGTAGCGTAAGGACTCCGCGAACCAATGCCTCTGATGGTTATTCTACTGGTATTTAGCGTCCCTTGATGCACAAAAATCCCGGGAAGCTGGTTTAACTTCTCCACATAGGAAATTCCTGAGGAGGCTGCCAATTCGTTCTTAGTGAGCAAACTCACGCTCGATGGCATCTGCATCAATTTATGCCGGCTCAATCCTGAATTTACCACAATTTGTTCCAATTGGGTGAAAACAGGGAATAAATAAACAGTCAAATTTCCAGTCAAATCTGATCCGGAAAGAGTATCGGGGGTAAATCCCAGATGTGAAATGAACAGGGTATCGGATTCTGCATCAATTATAAAAATTCCGTTTTCATTGGATAAAGCCTGCACTTTTCCACCCGTAATAGCTGCATTCCAAAGGGGAGCACGCGCTTCAGCATCATAAACAGTACCGGTAATTTGACCCAATGCGCAGAACTGAAGAAGCAGTAAAAACCCCAGCCATAAAAATCGTAGAACCATACTAATGTGAATTTATTCATCCACAGGGATCAGTTTAAGAATCCGACCGGGATTCTCAACCCCCACATAAATGTATCCATCGGGGCTTACCTTAACATTGCGCACCCGTCCGATGCCTTCCAGCAAGCGTTCGTGTTTCACTACTTTGTGATTCTCAATTACACAGCGTTCCAAGTATTCAAACCGCAAGGAACCAATTAGCAAGCTGTTTTCCCAACCCTTGTATTTGTTGCCGGTTAAAAAAGTCATGCCGCAGGGTGCAATGGAAGGGATATAATAAGTGATGGGTTGTTCCATTCCTGTATTGGCTGTATCGGGGGTGAGGATGGTTCCGTTATAGTTGATTCCGAATGAAATAACGGGCCAGCCATAGTTTTTCCCTTTTTTAAGGAGGTTGATTTCGTCGCCACCCCGTGGGCCGTGTTCCGATTCCCAGATTTCACCCGTTACCGGATGCATGGCTATGCCTTGAGAATTGCGGTGTCCATAACTATACACAGAGGGTTCTGCATTTTCGGTGCTAACAAACGGATTATCTGCAGGAACGGTACCATCGTCGTTCAGGCGGTGGATTTTTCCGTTTGAATTGTTCAGTGTTTGCGGAAAAACATCATGGTTGCCACGGTCGCCAATGGAAAAATACAAACGGTTGGCACGATCAAATTCCAATTTGCAGCCATAATGATGGGAAGCCTTTACTGCTGGTGTTCCTTTGTAAATAGGGGTAATATCGGTAAGGTTGTTATCTTTCAGTTTAGTGCGTATGATGGCCGTATTGCCGGTATTTTTTTCAGCATCGCCGTAATAGCTGTAGGCAATGTAAATAAAGCCATTTTTTGCATAATCGGGATGCATTTTTATATCCAGCAAGCCACCCTGCCCAGCTACCCGAATCTCAGGTAATCCCTCTATTTTAATGAGCTTTTTATCGGAAGTAAACCGCGAAAGGGTTCCATTCCGTTCGGCAATGAGTAAATCGCCGTTGGGCAAAAATTCCAATCCCCAGGGAATCTCCAACCCGGTAACTATTTTTTCAATTTTATATTTCACTTCGGTTCCGTAAATGGAATTTTCGGTGTATTGGGTCGCAATTTTTTGTATGGATTGCTTTTTCCCTTCGGCTAGGATATACTCCGAAAGGGCTTTTACTTCATCCAACGACAGAGAGGCTCCAAATCCGGGCATGCCCTCGCTTTCAATCCCTTTAGTGATGATTTGCCCAATTTGGTCGGCATTGGAACCGTACACCCATTTACGGTCAACAAATTCTTCCAAATTATTTCCATGACAGCCAGCGCAGTAGTTTTTATAATTTTCAGGAGCTTCTTTATTTCCTTCCAATGAAAAAGATTTTTCAGGAATTGAAAAAGAGTGCCGGGCCGAAAACCCAACAGCGGTTGTTATTACCGTAGTTGCAAAAGCAAGGCTTACAATTCGTTTCATAGTTCTATCAATTTAAAATTAAAACAAATGGATTCAAACCGTATAAAGGAAATTTAAGGTGTTTTGTTTAATGTTTCTGATTTCAAGGAGTGAGAATTGAGTTGTTGCAAACCATTCATTCAATAAAGGGAGTTAGTACATAAAACCAAAAGCCCATAATGGAATAATATTGCCGATGCCATATTCAATATCATCTTTTACCAAGTAACCTTGGGTTGCACCTTTTAGTTGGGTTTGCTTTTTGTTTTTTCCACCCACTTCAAAGGTAAAGGCATCAACTTGAAAATCGGCTTGGGCCGATGCAATTACATCCAGTTTTAATTTTACCTGGTTAAAAAAAACGGTTTCCCGCATATTTCCCAAATTTGAGTTGTGGGCTCCAATGGCCTTGCACATATTGGTGTTGTTTAAATAGAGCTTTTGAACTTTTCCAAGGGCACGCATGCCTTTGTTATCGTCTAACAGCCGGTTTATTAGCCCTGCTTGCTCCAAGTAAACCAGATACTCGGCCACCTGATTGCGATGGGCGCCTATGTGTTCCCCAATTTTTGTAAAGTTGGGTTTAAAAGGCACACTTTCAGCAACAATATACAAAAGTTGTTTCAGCTTGCGGGCTGTCGATGCATTCATATCGGTAAAGCTGGGAATGTCAACTTCAAGGGTCTGGTTTATAACATTTTTAAGCCTTTCGGTATAATTATCTTCCAAAAAAAACGGATAATATCCCGTTTCCAGATATTCTTTAAATAACGGAAGCGGTTTTTCGTCAATTTTTACCTCTTTGTTCCTTATTTGCTCAAAGGAATAGGTACTATAATCTTTATTCAGCTTTAAATTCAAATACTCCCGGAACGATAAGCCATGCATGTAATACGACAGCACCCGGCGGCTTAAATCGGCTTGTCCTTTATAAATATCGAGAATAGACGAACCGGTAAATACCACTTGCAAATCGGGCAAAAAGTCATACATCATTTTTATTTCGCGCGACCAGTCTTTGTATTTATGAATTTCATCAATAAACAGATGTTTCCCTCCAAATTTTAAAAACTCCTCAGCCAAATGAAAAAGTTTGTTGTCTGAAAAATAGAAATCATCGGCATTTACAAACAAGGCTTTGTTTGTGTCGAGGTTGTTTTTTATGTGCTGCAACAATAGTGTTGTTTTACCCGTGCCTCTGGCGCCAACCACTGAAATTATCCGGCTATTCCAATCAATGGAATGTTGTAAGTAGCGCACAAAACGGGTATCGGTTTGCTCTAACAATTTCCGGTATAACAGTTTTAAATCATCCATAAATAGTATAATTGCCTAATTAATACGGCAAATATAATAAATATCGCTAAATAAAAACAGCAAATCAATAAATTAAATGCTAATATTAAACAGCAATATACATATATTATGCAATAATAAAAGTGCATTAATGTAAATAATTGAAATAGTTTCGCAAATGCCGGATTACCAAAAAGGGTTTTTGATGAAACTAATTTGAAATAGTACCTTTACCCAAAATTCAGAAAATGGCAAACACACAAAAAACGACCACCCAACTCAAAGATTTGGGCGAATTTGGTTTAATTGATCGGTTAACAAATGATATAAAACTTCAGCATTCTTCCTCTATAAAAGGAGTGGGCGACGATGCAGCCGTACTTGATTATTCAGGGAAGCAGCTGGTAGTTACCACCGATTTGCTGGTTGAAGGGGTTCACTTCGATTTAATTTATACCCCACTCAAACATTTGGGCTATAAAGCCGTAGTGGTAAACCTTTCCGATGTGTATGCCATGAATGCTGTCCCAAAACAGATAACTGTTTCGATGGCAATCTCCGGAAAGTTTTCATTGGAAGCGGTTGAATTGCTCTATCAGGGAATTAAAAAAGCCTGTGATTTTTATAACATAGATTTAATAGGTGGCGATACCACCAGTTCCGTTACCGGGTTAACCATAAGTATTACGGCATTAGGAGAAGTTGAAAAGGGGAAAGCCGTTTACCGCAACACCGCCAAATCCGGCGATTTACTATGTGTTTCGGGCGATTTGGGTGCAGCCTATGCCGGGTTGTTATTATTGAAGCGCGAAAAGGAGGTGTTTCTGGTGAACCCCAATTCGCAGCCCGACATGAGCCCTTACGATTATGTGCTGGAGCGCCAGCTAAAACCCGAGGCGCGCAGAGATATATTTGAGGCATTGAAAAATGCAGGAGTTACTCCAACAGCCATGATTGACATTTCAGACGGTTTATCTTCTGAAATTCTTCATCTATGTAAGCAATCGGGTTGTGGAGCTAAAATTAGGGAAGGCTCGTTACCCATTGATGTGCAAACCATTAATGTAGCTGGGGAATTGAATTTAGATCCTACCCTGTTAGCCATGAATGGGGGTGAGGATTATGAATTGTTGTTTACCGTTAATCCAAAAGATGCGGAAAAATTACAGGGAATTACAGGAATTTCGGTAATTGGAGAAATTCTTCCTAAAAAAGAGGAAGTCCGGTTATTTGGAAAAGGTGAAGGTTCAACCCTTATTAAGGCACAAGGTTGGAATGCTTATCCCGAAAAGGAATAAAAAAAGCCGCACCAACTTGGGCGGCTTAAAGTAACATCAATAAGTTTGTTAAAACGTCCCCAACGAAAAGTTTTGGGCCTTACGGGGATTTACGCACATTACCGGAATACGGGCGGTATTAGCAATAATGAATTGTTCACTGGCCCCCATTACATAATCTAAAGTTCCAATGTTTTTAGTGGTCATAATAAGCATCATATCCGCTTCAATTTCTTTGGCAAAATTAATGGTGCTTTCTGCAAAATCGCCTGTTTTTGCAGTAGTAGCTATTTCGTAATCTACATTATATTTACTCAGATACTTGCGGGCAAAAGTAAGGTTTTGGTTAACTTTTTTAACCAAACTATTGTCGCTAACCTCCTGTTTAATAAAATGGATTTTTGCTTTAAATATTTTACCAAAATAAATAGCCCAAATTAGTTTTTCACGGTTCTCACTTTTGAAATTTACCGGAAAGACAATTTTATCGTAGCTAACTTTTTCAGTAGGTGGGTCCTGCACCACAATAAATGGGGCATAACAGCTTACGATAACTTTTAGCGCCCAACTTCCGGTAAGTTTTTGCATACCCTTCATACCATGGGTACCCATAATAACCAGATTAATATCTTCATTTTCCTTGGTATATTCGCCGATGGTTGTAAAAATTGAACCTTCTTTTACTACGGTATTGATAGAAACTCCGAACTTTTCTACTGATTGGGCAGCAATTTCATTAAGCTTGGCCAGGGCCTCTTCAATTTCTTTGTCTTTTTTTACGATGTGCAACAAGGTAATGGTATTATCCAGCACTTTTGCCATTTTTACCGCATGAGCTAAAGCATTATCAGCTTTTTCGGTAAAATCCCAAGGCACAATGATTCGTTTTCCGGCTTCCATAAAAAAGGCATTTAGGTTATTGATTCAGTTAGGGTAAAGTAAAAATCAAATTTATGTAAATTTTTTTAATTAAATCAATGGTTAACAAAAAACCCCAACAAATAATGAAGGGGTTTCAATTTTTTATATAAAAAAGGGTTATAATTCAGCAAATTCACCTGAAATAATGCCTCTTTTTGAATTACTCACATAATCAATTATTACATCCCGTTCTTTAGAAGCAGGCAGCTCTGCCTTAATAACTTCTAGCGCTTGTGTGGTATTTAACCCTTTTTGGTAGATAGCCCGATAAACATCCTGTATGGCGTATATTTGTTCGTTGGTAAATTCCCTGCGCCGCAAACCAACCGAATTTACCCCGGCAAAATTCAACGGTTCCCGTCCGGCTTTTATATAGGGAGGTATATCTTTTCCAATTTTTGAACCTCCTTGCACAATAACATGGGTACCGATATGCACAAATTGGTGAACCAAAATACCACCGCTTAAAATGGCATGGTCATCAATATCAACCTCGCCGGCTATTTGGGTAGCGTTGCCAACAATTACATAATTTTTAATCCGGCAATCGTGAGCTACGTGTGAATATGCCATCAACAAGCAGTTTGAACCTACCTGAGTGGAACTTTTAGCCGAGGTTCCCCGGTTAATGGTTGCGCATTCGCGCACCGTGGTGTTGTCGCCAATAATTACCGTTGTTATTTCGCCAACAAACTTTAAATCCTGAGGGATGGCTCCAATTACGGCACCGTGAAATATCCGGCAATTGTTGCCTATTTTTGTATATTCTTTAATTACAGCATTAGCGCCAATCCAGCAGCCATCACCAATTTCAACATTTTTTTCGATGGTAACAAATGGTTCAATCACCACATTTTTACCAATTTTTGCTTCCGGATGAACGTTAGTTAAAGTATGTTCCATTGTTGTTTAGTTAAGTTCGTTATTTGGTAATCGGAGCTACTTTGTTTCGCACCAGTTGTGCCATCATTTCGGCATCCATTACCAAGGTAGTGCCAACAAAAACTTGACCTCGCATGTGGGCAATTCCCCGGCGGATGGGATCAATCAGTTCTAATTTGAAAATCAGGGTATCGCCAGGAACTACTTTCTGTTTAAATCGGACGTTATCAATTTTTAAGAAATAAGTTGACCATTCTTTTGGGTTTTCTAAATCTTTAAGCGCCAATATTCCACCTACTTGAGCCATGGCCTCAATTTGTAAAACACCTGGCATTACCGGTTCTTCGGGGAAATGTCCCACAAAAAAACCTTCGTTCATGGTAACACATTTTACGCCAACCACTGAATTTTCGTCGAGGTGGATGATTTTATCTACCAATAAAAATGGAGGCCGGTGAGGCAATTTCTTCATAATATCTTTAATGTCCAGCAATGGAGCTTCATCGGGATTGTACCGGGGAGCAACCCCATTTTTTTGTTCAAACTTTACGGCCTGGCGAATTAAATTGGCAAACTGTGTATTTGCAAAGTGTCCGGGACGTTTAGCTATAATTTTTCCCTTTATTCTGCGTCCAGCTAAAGCCAAATCACCCACTACATCGAGCAGTTTGTGTCGGGCCGGTTCGTTAGAGAATTGAAGGCTGATGTTATTCAAGATGCCACGCTTTGCCTGCAAATGGGGTTTGTTAAATAGATCGGCTATGCGGTCGAATTCTTCTTGTGGATATTCGTTTTCAACAATTATAATGGCATTTTCTAAAGCTCCCCCTTTAATCAGGTTGTTTTTAAACAACTGTTCCAGTTCATGGAAAAAAGCAAAGGTACGGCAACTGGCAATCTGCTCACCAAATTCCGACAAATCGGTTAAGCTGGCATATTGGTGTCCCAGTACTTTCGAATTAAAATCGATGAGGACATCCACACTATATTTATGGTCGGGGTAAGCAATAATTTCAATCCCTTTTTCCTCGTTCACATAACGCACGTTTTCGCGCACCACAAAATATTCCCGGTCAAGCTCTTGCTCCACCGTTCCGGCTTCGGTAAGGGTTTTAAAAAAGGTAATAGCGCTTCCGTCCATAATTGGGGTTTCGGGACCGTTTATTTCAATCATCAGATTGTCGATATCGAGGCTGTAAGCTGCGGCCAAAACATGTTCAATGGTTGATACACGGGCATCGCCTTTAGCAATGGTGGTTCCACGGGCGGTGTCAACCACGTTTTCGGCTAATGCGGGAATAGTTGGCTGATTTTCCATATCAACCCGTTTAAATTTGTAACCGTGATCGGCGGGAGCCGGTTTAAATGTCATGGTAACCGGAACTCCTGTGTGAAGCCCCACCCCTTGCATTGAAACCTCTTTTTGAATTGTTTTTTGCTTATCAGCCATAAGTGGTTTAATCAATGTTTACTAAAAGTAAATGAAACGTGCAAAAATATACTTTTTCCGCTAGATTACAAAAGGGCTGGTTTTTTTGTTCCGGTCAACCGCATTTAAGAGGCGTAGGTTCACCAATAGCACCTGCCGAATTGACTTGGGCGTTACTTTTAAAAACCATAAGACAAATACCTCAAGCCATTGAAGGCATGAAAAATGGCAAATGGCAAATCAACATCGGTACCACAATAAGTGGAAAGACTTTAGGAATATGGGGATACGGAAAAATAGGACAAAAAATTGCACAATATGCCAAAGCATTTGGAGCGAAAGTTTTAGTTTTGGGAAGTGAGAGTTCAAGAAAAAAAGCAGTTAATGACGGTTTTGAACAAGCCAACACAAAAGAAATTTTCTTTAGTAATGCTGACATTATAACATTGCATTTACGCTTAAACAGCAATACTTTTGGAATAGTGAAAGAAAGCGATTTGCAAAGTATGAAAGAAAATGCGGTTTTGATAAACGTAGCAAGAGCCGAACTGATAGAGAATGAAGGATTACAAAATGTTCTAAAAAGTGGAAAGAAACTTTATGTAGGTGTTGATGTTTACGAAAATGAACCCATTTACGACAAAAATTTTGAATTGCTAAATATGGATAATGTTGTTTGTACTCCCCATTTGGGATATGTAGAACAAAATAGTTATGAACTATATTTTGGAAAGGCTTTTGAAAATGTTTGACTTGCAAAATGATGCTTATTTATTAAAGCGCATGATAGAATAATTCTTATTGGCTTATAAACCGACCTCAGAAGAATACTTCCTTGCCTTTTTATCCACAATTATTCCTATTTTTGTTGCCTAATACAGTATTAAAATACGATGAACTTTGATATAAATAAAATAAGGAACAATTTTCCTATTCTTAAAGAAACCATATACAACAAGCCGTTGGTGTACTTCGATAATGCGGCAACTACCCAAAAGCCACAAGTTGTTCTTGATAAACTAATGGAAGTTTATACCAAGTACAATGCAAACATTCATCGGGGAGTGCATTTTATGAGTAACAAAGCTACCACTGAAACTGAAAATGCCCGAATAATTATTCAGCAGTTTTTGAATGCTCCAAATCCTCACGAGGTAATATTCACAAGGGGTGCCACCGAAGGAATCAATCTGGTGGCACAATCGTTTGGTGAGCAGTTTGTACATCATGGCGACGAAATCATAGTTTCCGAAATGGAGCACCACTCCAATTTGGTTCCATGGCAACTAATGGCCGAAAAGCGAGGAGCTAACCTCATTAAATGGCCGTTTACTGAGGCCGGTGAACTCGAACTTCCCATTTTAGGAAAACTCATTACCTCAAAAACCCGGCTTATTGCGGTAACCCATGTTTCCAATTCGCTGGGCACCATAAATCCGGTTAAAGAAATTATTGAACTTGCCCATCAGCATAATGTACCGGTTTTAATTGATGGAGCCCAAGCGGTTCAACATTTGGCGGTGAATGTGCAAAAGTTGGATTGCGATTTTTACGTATTCTCCGGACACAAAATCTACGGCCCCACTGGCATTGGAGTGGTTTACGGAAAAGAAAAATGGCTGAACCAGATGCCACCTTATCAAGGCGGTGGTGAAATGATTGAAAGTGTGAGTTTTGAAAAAACCACCTTCAACCAGTTACCCTATAAATTTGAGGCCGGAACCCCAAACTATGTTGATACCATTGCCCTGGCCGAAGCCATTAAGTATGTTACTGATTTGGGGATTGAAAACATTGCTTCTTATGAAAATGAGCTGTTGGATTATGGCCAAACCAAACTAGCCTCCATTCCAGGACTGGAAATTGTAGGAAATGCACGGAACAAAGCCAGTGTTATCTCCTTCAACATAAAAGGGTTGCATCCGTTCGATGTGGGCATGATTCTCGATAAAATGGGAATTGCTGTTCGTACCGGAACCCATTGCACGGAACCGGTAATGCAACATTTTGGAATTTCCGGAACAGTTAGAGCCAGTTTTGCGTTCTATAATAACAAACATGAAATTGATGAATTATACAAAGGCCTTTTAAAGGTGGTTGAATTATTTGAATAAACATGAGCGAATTAAACAAACGTCAGGATACTGTAATTGAGGAATTCAGCGTATTTACCGACTGGATGGATAAATACTCGTATCTTATTGACTTAGGTAAGGAATTGCCTCCGGTATCAGAAGAAGCTAAAAGCGATCAGACCCTTATAAAAGGCTGCCAAAGCAAGGTGTGGCTCGATGCCGAATTGGTTGACGGAAAAATTAAATTCAATGCTGATAGCGATGCCATTATTACCAAAGGAATTATTGCCTTGTTGGTACGAGTGATGTCGGATTTAAGCCCAGAAGAAATAATGAATGCCGACCTCTATTTTATTGATAAAATTGGGTTGCATGAAAATCTTTCACCTACTCGATCCAATGGATTGTCGTCAATGGTAAAACAAATTAAAATGTATGCCTTGGCTTATCATACAAAATTGAATGGATAACTTATTTGCTCCAGAAGGAAATGCAGCAAGGAGCAGTGTTTATTGATTATTAACGAATTAAACCATGAAACAAGAACTCGAAGATAAATTGGTTGCCGAATTAAAAACCATATACGACCCTGAAATACCGGTTAATATTTACGATTTGGGGCTGATTTATAACCTTAAAGAAGAAGGCGGAAAACTGGAAGTAGTAATGACTCTTACCGCTCCCGGTTGCCCGGTTGCCGACAGCATTATTGCGGAGATTAAGCAAAAAATGGAATTGGTTGACGAAATATTGGAAGCCACCATCGATTTGGTGTTTGATCCACCATGGACCATGGAAATGATGACCGAAGAGGCTAAGTTGGAATTGGGGATGCTTTAGTTTTCAATAATATTGAGCAGATACGCAACTAAATCATTGGTTTTTTAATCATTTAAATCTAGATTTGTTACCACAAAATAGATTCAATATGAAGCCAACTAAAACCCTCTTTTTTTTGTTATTGGTACTGGTTATTATTACCGGATGTGCCACAATTTTCAGTGGTACACAACAACAGATATCGTTTAATACGTATCCTTCGGGAGCGGAAATTTATGTAAACGGAACAAATACCAACCGTAAAACGCCGTCAGCAATGAGCCTACCTCGAAGAGTTCCGGCGACCAGTGAGAACAATAAAAATCAGTACGTTTATAACTTTAAGCTTGATGGATATGAAGAAGGTAAGGTTTTTGATGATGCTGAAACCAACAACGTAGTTTGGTTTAACTTACTTTTTCCCTATGTGGCTATTCTAACAATTCCACTTGATTTTGCTACAGGTGCGGCAAAAAAATACGATGGGGATGTATCTATCAATCTTAGCAAAAAGTCGGGAAAAACAGATACTATTTACCAAAAAGAAATTGTTTATGTGCCCACCGGTAATGGAAAACCAGAATATGTATTTGAAAGGAAATCCGATGTGGATCAAAACATTCCAATTACTCCGAGTCAGTATCCAAACCGGTTTGCATTAATAATTGGGAACGAAGATTATAGTTCGCATCAGACAGAAATTGGAGGTGAAATAAACGTGGCGTATGCCCGTAACGATGCCAGTGCCATTAAAGAATATTGCACAAAAGCAATGGGAGTACCTGAGGAAAATGTTATCTTTTTATTGGATGCCACCACCGGGCAAATGAATCAGGCAATTTCAAAAGCTAACAAATTAATAAAAGCAACCCAAGGTAAAGGTACCTTTTATGTTTACTATGCCGGCCATGGTTTACCCGATGAGGTAACAAAAGAAGCCTATTTGATGCCGGTAGATGTGAGTGGTAAAAATGCCAACGAAGGGATTTTACTTAAAAACTTTTACGAAAAACTAACTGAATTTCCAGCGGAGCGTATTACTGTTTTTATTGATGCTTGTTTTTCGGGAGGCGCCCGTAACCAAGGGTTGTTAGCAGCCCGTGGTGTAAAAATTAATCCTAAAGTAGATGCCGATGCCACCGTTAAAGGAAATTTGGTGGTTTTCAGCGCCAGCAGTGGCGAACAATCGTCGTTGCCCTATAAAGCCCAGCAACATGGAATATTTACCTATTATTTGCTAAAAAAACTGAAAGAGTCTGGCGGTAATGTAACATATTCTGAACTATCGGAATATATTACCGAAAAGGTATCGCTGCAATCGCTATTAATAAACGATAAAGAGCAAAACCCAAAAGTAAATGTAAGTACCAACTCCCAAGAGGTTTGGAAAACATGGACGATTAAGTAATAAAACATTCAAAAATAAAAGCGCCCCGATCTACTCAGGTAAATCGGGGTGTTTTATTTTTATCCCGGTTACTCCATCAATCCATCCATCTTTATAATGGTACCATCAGTATTGTATTTCAGCTCCATCACTTTAATGCTCCGTAGCCAGGTTTTACCTCCCGATGGTTTGCTGTCGTGGTGAAACAAATACCATTTGCCTTTAAATTCGCAAATGGAATGGTGGGTGGTCCAACCTACTACAGGTGTTAAAATAACCCCTTTGTAAGTGAACGGTCCATAAGGGTTATCGCCAATGGCATAACATAGTAGGTGGGTGTTACCCGTGGAGTACGAAAAATAGTATTTTCCGTTGTATTTATGCATCCAAGGCCCTTCAAAATACCTGCGGTTGTGGTCACCGGCTAAAATGGGTTTTCCGTATTCATCTAAAATAACCACCTCATTGGGTTCCTCGGCAAAATCCAACATATTTGAACTTAGTTTTGCTACTCGGGCGCACAAAGCCGGTTCGTGATTTGCTGGTTCTGCACCGCATTCAATGGCTTTGTTGTTTCGATACCGTTGCAATTGTCCGCCCCATAAACCCCCAAAATAGATAAAGTAATCATTGATGTTGTCTTGTAAAATAGCCGGATCGATGCTATAGCTGCCATCGATGGGATGAGGTTCTGGTGTAAATGGCCCTTCAGGTTTGTTGGAAACAGCCACCCCAATATGGAATAAGTCGTTTTTATCTTTCAAAGGAAAGTACAAATAATACATTCCTTTTTTTTCGGCCACATCGGGGGCCCATAACTGGCGGCCTGCCCAGGGAATATTTTTAACATCGAGCACAACACCGTGGTCAGTTACCGGTCCGTCTATATCATCCATCGAAAAAACATGATAATCGCGCATATCAAAATGGTCGCCGTTGTCGTTTTCGGGAATTCCCGATTCCACATCGTGCGAAGGATAGATGTATAGTTTGCCATTGAACACATGGGCCGATGGATCGGCGGTGTACAAATGATTGACAAGGTATCGTGATTTTTTCATGATTCCGGATTTTAGGTGTTTGTAATTTATTTCACCAAATTCATTACTTCAAAAAATGCGGGTTTGGGTTGGTTTTTCCTGTCAAATAGCAATGGATAATCAGTTCTTCCTCTTACCGGCCAATTGTTTTTCCAGGAATTACCATCGTTAACACCCCAAAAAGTTACCCGGGTAATCACATCGGAATGTTTGATAAAGAGCTTAAACAAATCAGCATAATTCTGAGTCAGTTGGTATTGAACGGAGTCGGGTAACCCTTCCGTATAAAGGTTAAAAGAGGGATTGGTTTGGTAGGATAACGCCACATTAGCAGATAAATCGCCAGGAAAAGGCAATACACTCACATCCAATTCGGTAATCATTACCTTAACTCCTAGTTCCGAAAACGCAACAATGCTGGCCTCCACTTCCTTTATGTCGGGAGAGCCTAGCCCATAATGCCCTTGTTCGCCCACAGCATCTATTTTAATACCCTTTGTTTAAGGTTTTGAACGAGCTTCACGCATTCAGCCCTTTTGCGAGGATCATATAAATTATAATCGTTGTAATACAATTCGGCAGCAGGGTCGGCTTCGTGGGCAAACTTAAAGGCTAGTTCAATGAAGTCGTCTCCAATAATTTCAGTCCATGGGCTTTTCCGAATTCCATCGCTGTCATCAAGTGCTTCATTCACCACATCCCACCCGTTTACTCTTCCTTTGTAACGGCCAACAATGGTATAAATATGATCTTTGAGGCGGTTAATCAAGGTGTCGCGGGTAACCTTGTTTCCCTGATGGTCAACAAAAAACCAAGGAGCTACTTGTGAATGCCAAACCAAGGTGTGTCCGATGATAAACAGTTGATTCTGCTCACCAAAAGCCACAAACTTATCTGACAACTCAAAGTTGTATTGGTTTTGCATTGGATGAATCACCTCATTTTTCATACAGTTTTCGGCTACAATGGAATTAAAATGTTGCTTAACCACGGCCAATGAAACGGTATCGGTTCCTTGAATTTGAGGAGTATTTAATGCGGCGCCAATATAAAACTTACCTTCATAAGCAGTTTTCAGCGCAAAAGATGATTCTGATTCTTTTTGCTTTTGAGGCTGATTACAGGCCATAAGCCCAATAACCACCAACAATAAAAGCATCGGTAATTTCTGATTTCTAATTTTTGTACTCATGACTAAAAAGTTTAGTTAGTTGAATTTCTGCGTTTATATAATTCCTGCTCAATTTGAACCTCTTTTTTCTTATTTATATCATAAAAGAAAAGACTTGCTACCCCAATAAAGAAGGTGATGGTCGGGAATATGCTGATAGAAAGTTTAATCCCGTTTATTGTTTCAGGCGACTGAATGGTCAATTGTTGATCATACCCGTATCCGGCCAATATTCCAGCCACAAGAGCACCGCCAATGCTGAGACCGGCTTTTAATCCAAATATCATGGCTGAAAAAATAATAGCCGTAGCCCTTCGGTTATTCTTCCATTCTGAATAGTCAGCCACATCAGCAATCATAGCCCACAGAAGCGGAATGGTGATGCCATAAAAGAATCCGTGTAAAATTTGGCTGATAAAAATAAACCCAATAGCCTGAGGAGAATAAAAGTAGAAAGCGAAAAGGCATAAGGTGGAAATAACCAATGCGGTTCCAAACACATCACGTTTTCCGAATTTATCAGCCAGTTTTTTTGAAAAAGAGATACCAATTATCATAAAAATGATGCCCCCCGCATTGAATAAACTAAAAGCAGAGGTGGCGGCATCCTCGGGCCAGTGAAACCCAACTAAACCAATACTGGTAAGTGTATTATTCAACCCGGCAATAAAACCATTAAAGCCAATGTTACTTAAAAAGGCGGCCAAATGCGGTTCACTCACATAATTGTTGAAGTAAAATACGTACATACCACCCTTTAAAGCCAATGTTATAAACACAAAAATGGTTAGGATTAGCATCACAATCCAGGGTCGGTTTTTAAAAAGGTCGGTTAAATCTTCTTTAATACTCGATTTTTGATCAGCACTTGGAATAATTCGTTCTTTTGTTGTGATAAAAGTAATGAGCATAAAAACAACTCCTACGGCGGCAAATATTCCCATGGTTTTTTCAAATCCAACGGTTTTATCGCCATCACCCAGTATTATAACCAATGGTAAAAGCAGCACTTGTACTACAAATTGAGCAATCATTACAGCCGTAAACCGAAATGATGACAAACTGTTCCTTTCGGTCATGCTGCCAGTTAGAACACCACTTAAGGCAGAGTAGGGTAGGTTGTTTGCGGAGTAAACCATCACCAATAAAATGTATGTAATTAAGGCATATATTATTTTCCCCGTTGGGCTGAATTCCGGTGAACTAAATGCCAGTATGGCCATAACCCCAAAAGGAAGAGCGGTCCATAAAATCCATGGGCGAAATTTTCCCCATCGGGTTTGCGTACGATCGGCAATAACACCCATAATGGGGTTGAAAAATGCCCCAATCATACCGCCGGTAAAAATGATGGCTGAAGCGGTGCCTGGGGGAATTTTGTAAACATCGGTATAGAAAAATGCCAAGAAAGTCATTAAGGTTTGGAATATCAGATTTGCTGCCAAATCACCCAAACTGTAACCGATTTTTTCCCACACCGGGATTTTATGCGATGAGCTATTCATAATAAATCAAATTAGTATATACCCTTTTAATTAGCAAACTACTTTTGTTAATACCCAAAAACAAAGTATCCAATATATAAAATTAGGAAACAACCCGTGTTTTTTGTCTTCAAATTAAGCCAAAAAACAGCAGTATTGCGACAAATATTTGAAATTATTTGGATAATGACATTTAATTTGGCGCGTTTTTTACCATAACAGGGTTTTGGTTTTCCTTTGCCAAAGAAAAATTGTTTAACACTGAATTAATCATGAAATAGCCTGACCCGATGGCTCAGGAGCACCGCTATTATTCAATTCGTGCGGTATCGTGGTTGGTAGCGAGTTTAATCTACCACACGAGGGGACTCGTGCGGTAGCGAAGAAGATCAAAAAAGCCGCATTCCAGAAAATGCGGCTTTTTTGCAGTTTTAGTTTTTGTGAGTTATAAGGTAATCTCTTTTCCGTAGTAAAAGTCCAATATTTTAATGCGGAAAATGTATTCGTACTTGGCTTGAATAAAGGATGATTTAGCGGCAGTAACCTTATTTTTAGAATCGTTGAATTCCATGGGGGTTACAATTCCCAAGTTGAATTTTTCCTGCACATAGCGGAAAGCTTCTTCGGTGCTGGTAACTGCTTTTTCGCTGGCATCGTACTTTTTCATAGCGGCAATGGCATTGGCATGAACCTGTTGAATCTGTTTGCGTAGGTTGTTTTTCTCCAACTGCAACTCATTGCTGGCCGATTCAAATTGAATGGTTGAATTTTTAACATTCGTTTTTGCTGAAAGGCCATTGAATATTGGGATTTTTAAGGTAAAACCCATATTAATCCGATTGTTATTCTTCAACTGTTCGCCAAAGGGAATCAAGGCTCCAGGGTTGCCAAAGCTATCGCGAGCATAAGTGTACTTGTTATTGAAGTTGTTGTAATACGATGCTCCAAAAGAAAGAGAAGGATATAACTGGGCTTTGGCAATAGCCACTTGTTTTTCCATACTGTTTAAGTTCAGCTCTTTGCTTAAAATTTCAGGACGGTCCAATACGGCTTTAGCATAAACAGAATCGGCAATCAGCAACTCTTTGCCCAATCCTGCGGCATCCAGATTTGGAATAACAATATCAAATCCCTCGGTCAGCGGTAACTCTAACAATTGCTCCAGAGTAATGAGTGAAAGCCTCAACTGGTTTTCGTAGTTGGTTAGGCTCAATTCTTCTGATGCCGCCTGGGCTTCGGTTTCCAGTAATTTTCCTTTTGCCAAAGTTCCAACTTCCACCTGTTTTTTATTGAATTCAATTTGTTCTTTGGTAACATTTAGTTGTTCCTTAGCTGTTGAAACCAATTCTTTATTGAACAAAATATCTAAATAGGCTGATACCACATTTAGCGAAACATCATCGCGGGCTTTTTCCAAATCTTGAATAGCGGCTTTTAAATCAAACTCGCGCTGTTTTAACGTGTTTCGTTTTGCAAATCCATTAAAGAGGGTGACTTCGGAACCAATATAAAACGAAGTATTTTGCGAATTTTGGTCAGTGTAAGTATTGTCGTAATTGAGCGATTTTCCGAAACTCACGTCGTGTCCCAACTGGCTATTTGCATTGGGCGCCATATCATACAACGATTGTATTTTTTGATTCTCTTTGTAATTTACGGTCAATGCCTGTTGTTTTATTTGAATATTATTTTCGATGGCATATTGAACACATCGCTCCAACGACCACGTTTCTTGTGTCGTCCCTTGGAAAGAAAAAAGGGAGAGTGAAATCAAAAACAACGTGGTTTTGACTATATATCTGTTTTTATTCATTGTTCTATATTTTAAAATTAATAAAGAAAGGTTGAGCTGAGTTCTAATTCCTTGGTGGATGTTGGCTCTTTTCCTCTTTTTTCTCTTTCTTCTCTTCGCCTTTCAATTGGTCGTTCCAGGTTAATCCATTGGTTACTTCAATATTGATACCATCGGAAAGACCAATTTCAATTTTCTTTTTATCAAAAACCTGTGGAACGGTTATAGAGTCGCTGGTTAAAACATTTACAAAAGCGGTATCGCCGCTAAAAGTAATCAAGCCTTCGGCAATAGCCATTACGCTGTCGCGACGCTCCAATTCAATATCGGCATTGGCACTGTAACCCGAACGTATAAACTGCCCTTGCTTGAGGCTTACTTTGGCTTTTATTTCAAATTGTATGGCACCGTTTTCCTCAACCCCTTTGGGCGAAATGTACTCCAAGTTGGCATCAAAATGTTGGTTTTCAATGGCACCAATAGTCAATTTGAGCGGCATTCCTTCTACAATTTTACCAACTTCGGTTTCGTCCACTTTGCCTTCAAAAATCATGTCGTTCATGTCGGCAATAACAGCTATGGTAGTACCATCGTTAAAACTGTTGCTCTGAATAACCGAATTTCCTTCCTTAATGGGGATATCGAGTACCATACCGCTTATGGTGGAACGGATTAAGGTATTGGTAGCAGTTTCAGCTTTTTTGCTCACCCCTTCTTTAATAATCTCCAGATTGCTTTTTGCCGACTCCAACTCCTCTTTAGCGGAGTTAAAAGCCAATTCGGCATTTTGATATTCCGATTCTGATACTACTTTCTTTTCGTACAACTGTTTTTGGCGCTCAAACTTTTGCTTTTCGTTTTCAAAGCTAAGTTGCGATAGGTTTACCCTTGATTCTGCTGAGTTAAGACTGATCATATCGGGAATAACTTTAATTTTAGCAATTACCTGTCCTTCTTTGATGGAATTTCCGGCTTCCAAATATATTTCCTGCACAATACCCGAAATCTGTGGCTTAATTTGAATTTCTTTACGAGGCAATACGGAACCAGTTGCGATGGTTTTTTTCACGATGTTAATCTTAGTTGGTTTTTGAACCTCGTAAACGACTGGTTTTTTCTTCGATTTATTAGCCAAAAAAGCCAATGTGCCTAAAAAGACACCCAGAATAATTACCCAAATAAGGATTTTAAAAAACTTCTTCATTATTTATACGTGTTAATAGTTAGTATTATTTATAGGTTTCAAACATTTGTTACACACTTATTACTCTTTAAATTATTCATTGTAAATTACTAATTGCTAATTGTTCATTGCTAATTGTACCTTGTTATTTATCTTGTCGAATGGCATCAATGGGTTTTATACTTACCGCCCTGCTAGCAGGCAAAAGTCCGGCAAAAGCACCTGAAACTATTAAAACAATCAGTGCAATAGAAGCCACGCGTATATCAACTTCGGGGTTTTTGAACATGTCGCCACCGCCGCCATCCATTGCTTTATTTATTAGCTCAACCAACCAAACACCTGCCGAAAGACCAAGAATGCCCGCCAGTGAAGTAAGAAAAACCGATTCGTTAATAATTTGTGAAATTACTTTAACCGGTTTTGCGCCTAGTGCCCGCTGAATACCAATTTCTTTGGTACGTTCTTTCACAATTACCAACATAATGTTGCTAACACCAATTACCCCAGCCAATAAAGTTCCAATTCCCACTATCCATATCAATGTATTAATGCCCAAAAACAAGCCGCTCATTTTGCGGAACTGTTTGGCCACATTAAAACCACCCACGGCACGGTCATCGTCGGGATGTATTTTGTGTCTCGACTTAAGGATATTTCGTGCTTTGGTTTCAACCACATCAACAGGAATATCATCGTAAGCCACCATAGCGTAATAGCCAACCACATCGCCAAAATTGTATGTTTTTTGTAAGGTAGTAAAGGGCATGTGAATGTTTTGTTCTTCTTCTTCAGCTTGTCCTCCCCCTTTTTTTGATTTAAACGTACCAACCACATTAAAATAGATTCCGTTTATTTTAACATATTGACCAATGGGGTTTTCTCCCTTTAAAAAGAGAGCTTCCACAACTTTCGAACCGATAACAATAATTTTTCGGTTTTCTTTAATGTCCATATCGTTTATAAAACGACCGGCAGTAATTTCAACGGGGTCAATCAGGTTCCATGCCGGATAATCGCCATTTATAGAAAAGGCTCCTGCTTTAGTTCCGCGAACGGCATTGTTGCCGCCTGTATTGCTCCATCCATTTAACCGTGGGCTTAACGCCTTAATTTCAGGAATATTTTGGATGAGCAACTCTGTATCACCGTTATTAAAATTATAGCGCCTACCGCGTGGCAATCCTTTGTAAGGGATGGTTGTTGTTTGTGTCCACATAAAACAACTGTTGGTCGAAAAATCACCCATATTATCGAAAACGGCATTATGCAACCCATTACCGGATCCCAACATAATTACCAGCATAAATATTCCCCAAAACACACCGAACGCAGTCAGAAAGGTGCGAAGCTTGTTCTTTTTGAGGGCTTGCATTATTTCGTTCCATTTGTCAATATCTATCATAAAGAAATATTTAGTGTGTATTCCTATTCTTCTCTTAGGGCTTCAATGGGTTTAATACTGGCGGCTTTACGTGCTGGAATCAAACCTGCTAATGTTCCTGAAATAACTAGCATTACCGTTGCTCCAATGGCAATGGATATGTTAGCTTCAGGATTCAAAAAGAAATCGCTTTTCACATAAGGCGACAGCAACTCAAGTAATCCCACACCTGCTACCAATCCAAAATACCCGGCAAAAGCGGTAATAAATATCGATTCCATTAGTATTAGTCCTACAATTGAATTGGGGGTTGCACCCAATGCCTTACGCACCCCAATTTCGGTGGTTCGTTCTTTTACAACAATTATCATAATATTACTTACACCAACAATGCCTGATATAATGGTTCCTATACCAATTATCCATACAAATATCCGAATGCCACCAAAAAGGCTTTGAAATTTTTTAAATTCCTCCAAATTGTTATTTATATAAATTGCCCTGCGATCGTCAACTGAGAAAGAATGTCTTTTAGCAAAACTGGTTCGCAATTGTTCAGCTATTTGAGTGCTTTTTTCCATTTCCGTAGCAGGAATGGTTATTGCCAAGTTATGGATTTCGTTTTTGCCGGTAAATATTTTTTGCCCCGTTGAAACTGGAATATAAACCCGGTTGTTGTCGCGCTCACTTTCATCACTGAAAACCCCAACCACTATAAAAGGGATATTGTTAATTTTCATGTATTTCCCAATGGGATCCTCATCTTTAAATAAAGCATCGCGTACCACATAACTTATAGCAACCGATTTGCGGTCGTGTTTCACATCCAGTTCACTGATAAACCGGCCTGATTCCAGAGTTACATTTTCCAATTGCTTGGTTCCCGGATGCACCCCAATTATATCGTAAGTGCCATATTCACTCTTATAAGTAAGGTTTCGTTGTTGCCATATATTTAACCGAGCCGATATGGCTTCAATTTCTTTTACTTCGCCGAGTGTTGCCTCATAATCCTCATTGGTAAATTTAATTCCGCGCCCTGGTTTTAGTCCACGGTAAGGCATACTGGTCTGTCCCCGATAGATCCAAATACTGTTGGTGGCATCTTGTTCA
>Ga0172379_10000451_pt1 | contig 103905 bp, 91 predicted proteins | sample GrowelOW334metaG_FD_119756 | JGI IMG/M metagenome (GOLD analysis project Ga0172379, IMG submission 119756) | Groundwater microbial communities from an aquifer near a municipal landfill in Southern Ontario, Canada - Groundwater well OW334 metaG | ecosystem: Environmental > Aquatic > Deep...
GGGAATGGTGATGATTTAGTCATCTTTCATCATCCCTCTTTTTGTTGTGGCTTAAAACCTGTTTTTTCTCTTTCCCTCAATATCAAATCCGTCTCGCACTCTCGAAATCTTGGAAAGGGGTGTATCAAAATTATGACCCATTTCAATTCTGGAAAGATTCAACAAATCGCTTACCAGACGAATTGAGCGCTCATTACTGACAATAATTCCATGGACATAGTCTCGTTGTTCTTCATTTAATTTATGCTGTTTATTTTTACTTAGTAATTCGGCAAACCATTTTATGGCTGTTAGCGGCTCACGCAATTGATGCGATGCCAAAGAGATAAACTCCGATTTCATGCGATCAAGTTCCCGGAGTTTTGTAATATCATGTTCCGTCCCAACAAAAAACTCCACATTGCGTTTACTGTCCAAGACCGGAGTAATAACAATTTCCGCATCATATAATTCACCATTTTTCCTTTTATTCTGAACCTCCCCGCGAAAGACCTTTTTGTCCTTATAAATGGTATTCCACATGTCCTTATAGAATTTTTTAGGCATATTTCCTCCCCATAATTTACCGGAAGATTTCCCAATCATTTCTTTTGGATCGTAACCCGTAACCACCTTTACACCTTTATTGGCATACAAAATTTTATCATCCGGATCTGTAATAATCAGATGAGTCGAGGCCTCTACAACCATTTTGAATTTCTTAAGTTCCTTGGCCAGATTTTTGGAAACAGATTTTGCTCTTCCCATCTGCTCCTCAAATTCTTCACGTTTACCAACATCTTCAAAAGCAAGAAAAATGGATTCCTGATGATCAGAACTGCAAATTATTTTAACGGCATTCAATAAAATAGTTTGCTTTCCAATTCGCGGAAAATCAGCCTCTATTTTAAAATCACAAAAGAAAGAATTTTTAGCCAAAATTTCCTCCAATAATTTTCTTAACTTTGGAATATTCCACTGTTTATCATTAAGCTGATAAATACATTTATCCAATACTTCCTTCGCTTTAACTTTAAAAAATCGATAAAAAGCATTATTGGCCATCCTTACATTCAAATCCTGGTCCAAAACAAGCAAAGGCTCATGAATTGAATTTATAATTTCGCCAACGTGTTCAGGGAAAGCCAATGAAGTTTTTTTTGAGTTTTTATGATTTGTATTCATGGGAAAGTTATTAAAGTTTAAATCTGTATCACGCAGATTTAAACTTTTTCCTCATTCTATAAAGCAAAAACATTCCAACCAGAATGACCACAACCGTAATCAGGGTTGAATACAGATTCAGGTAATAATAAGCCATTACCCAGAAGTTTTTATTAACGGTAAAAGTTTTAATGGCACTTGGTAAACTTTTCACCTTGGCAATTGGGTCAAGCGCTACGGCAAAAATGGAATGTTCACCGGGAGTCAGTTCCACATTACTTTGCAAATGATCCAAATTCCAAATTCCGTTACCATCCGCCTTTACCCTATAAACTAAAGCCTGATCACTATGAAGATAGAGAACCACTTCCTGATTTGGTAAAGCGCGTCCACTGAACTTAATCACATTCGCGGTTGAAGTTTCCGTAGTTGCTCCATTTTGGATTGAAACTATCTGTGGTTGAGGAATATTTGGCAGCACAGTTGCCTCAGCCGCCTGGCCAATTGTAACTATTGCCGGTATAGGCAAAGGAGCTCCCGGGGCAATGCCACCAACAAGCGTTGTAGCGCCACCGGTAGGCCTTGCGGCACCAGGCAAAGCAGGTCCGCCCACCGCAGCTGCTCCCGTTAAACCAGCTGGAGCAACCACACGATTTACATCTAACAAATTAACCGCGCTCGCATTTCCGGCAGGATCAACCACCACCAATTCAAACTGATGTTTTCCAAGAGCAAGGGTAGCGCCAGAAGGAAGATTGAAAGTCCAATTGCCAATTTCATTGGTTGCAGTGGTAAATTTAGTTTTCTTGTCCACGGTAATTTGAACTGTGGAATATGGTTCCGCAAAACCATTTAAAGTAGGTGTATCAGTTGAAATATTTTCATTTTCCGCAGGGTTAGCCACACTTGGTAAACCCGGAGGAGTTAAATCAATCAGCAAAGGCATTCCATTGGAATTTGCACTTGGATTATTGAACGAATCTACAGCTTTAACAGTCAAAATATGTTGACCTTCCGTAAAGGTGAAAGTCTGTCCAAATCTGCCATTGGCATCAGCCAAAGCGGTAAAATAATCAACAAAAGTTCCATTATCATAAAGAATTATTTTGGCATTTGAGACAGCTACACCGGAAACATTCACGCTGGTTTTATTGGTTGGAGTCGCAAGACGATCCAGTACCGGAACATTCAATAAAGATGCGTTGAAAAGTACTGCAGGAGTTCCACCACCACCACTAACAACCGGCGTTGGAGTAGGTGCTGGAACTTCAAATAGATTAATAGATACAACCGTCGCTTCATTGCCATATTTATCCACAGCCCAAATTTTCACAAAATAATTATTGGTCAAAGGAATCCCTGTAATTGTAGTTATGGAAGTCAAAACATCACTCAAAGTTGGATCTTCCGTCGTGCTCCATTTTGTAGCAGTACCGATTCGCGCATCAACGTCAGTTTGGCTTGTCCCATGCCATAATTCGTAATGATCAAAATTACTCTCGGTCACAGAACCTGCCCAGTTTAAAGTTGCCGCAGTTGTAGTCGAAGAAAATTTCGTTAGAGATGTAAGCCCAACCGGAGCTAAAGTATCTACCGCAAAATCGGTTGATTCAAAGACGCTGGAGTTTCCAAAACTGTCCGTAGCCTGTAAACGAACACGGGCATTGGCTATTTCCGTAGTTGCCAAATCAACAGCAGGATTCCACGAAATTGCTTTACCGGCGCCGGCCGTTTGTCCGCTGCCAAAATTTCCGGCAAGTGTTGACGTTGCTACAGTCCAGGTTGTCCCGCCATTTTTAGAAATTTCCGGAGTGACTGTAATGTTAGAAGACGCATCATCGGCCAAATCATAAGCGATTGAAACCGCATTGTTTGCCCCCAAAGTTTGAGTGGCAATTAACGCACTCACAACCGGAGCCTTGGTATCGATTGCAAAATCAGCCGAATTGGCAAAAACACCCTGGTTTCCAAAATAATCCTTGGCCTTAACTCTGACTTTCATATTAGTTTTATGTTGAGCGCTAAAATCAGTTCCGGCGTCCCAGGTAAACGTTTTCGCACCGGTAGTAATACCCGTTCCAATTGCTCCGGTTACCGTTGTTGCCGGAACCGCCCAGGTAGTTCCACCATCCGCAGAAAACTCAGCCTCAACCAAAAATCCGGCCGGAGTGTTATCCGCCAAAGTATAGTTAACCTCAACATTGTCTGTTCCAGCTGTTTGAGCCGCAGTTACGCCGCTAACCACCGGCAATTTTGTATCGACTGAAAAATCATCGGAAGCCACAAAAGTACCAATGTTATCATAGGCATCGGTTCCACGGATTTTTATCTTCATTGTAGTACTTTCCTGATTTGCGAAATCAATTCCCGCATTCCAGGTTATATTTTTATTTGTGCCGATTGAGATGCCGGAACCAACATCACCAGCCATTGAAGTTGTGGCAACAGTGTAAGTTGCGCCACTGTCATCAGAAATCAAAGCCTCAACCGAATTGTTCGTACCGGAATTATCCACCATATCATAATGAATCGTTAAACCATCTGTCCCCGGAATCTGCCCGATATTAATATTTGAAATTACCGGACCAAGCGTATCAACCGAAAAAGCGGAGGAAGTAGCCAAATTACCTGATGTTAAACCATCATTCGCCTGCAATCTTACATAAACGGTTGAACTGCCAAAGTTTGCCAAATCCGCCGCCAAATCCCAGGCAAAAACAAAAGAATGACCGGAAGAAGTAAACGCCAAACCACTTATACCATCAGCTCCCACTCCCGCTTTTTGAGTCATGGTATGCCAGATGGAATTATCGGTGGAATATTCATAAGAGGTTAGATCATTTGTGTCATTTTGAGCGTCCGTTCCGGAGTAATTAACTAAAACATAACTTCTATTCAAAGGCTGCGCAACACTTGTAATACTTATAACCGGAGCAGTATTTGCAACAGCACCAACATTGGAGAAACTGCTTTCACTGCCGGATTGATGTGCAGTATCAGCCGGATTTCGTGATTTAACTTCAAAACTATATCGAGCCACCGGAGAAGTTAGACCGGTCACGGTAATTTTTCCGCTTACACCGGAGCTATTTCCCCATTGCCCCGCTGCCGTTCCCAAAGTTTTCCAGACTGCAGCTGTATCCAATGAACCATTTGTCTGCACATATTTACCGGTTGTAGTTTCAAAAATCGCATAAGGAACAGTACTCGATTCCCCTGTATGAGGATTTACCGTTACATCCACACTTGTATTTTGAGGATTGCCAACGGTTGGTGCATCCGGTTTATAAGGTTTAACGTATTTTTTAGTAGTTGAAGGCGCAGTATTTTCATTCGTAGCAGTTTTTCCATAAAGATCGCCCTCCGTTATTTTAACTTTGGAAACATAATCACTACCGGTAAGAGTTTGGCCGGCAGCCGTAGCCTGTGCCGGAGGAGTTGCGGTATTACCGGTTCCAGCCGTACTGGCGCCATAAGCCAAACCATTCAAAGCAAGCGCAAAATCATTGGTGCCCGGATTAGATTCGGTAAACGAACCTTCAATCAAAGCGGTTGTATCACCGGCATTTGGTTGAGTTGAAAGATCAGCCGCCGCATTGGTTGCAGGCGCCAAAGTATCCAAATTAAACGCCGTGGAAGAAACATTGTCACTAACATTATTAAATCCATCCGTGCCACGCAATCTAACCATCATGGTTGATTTTTGGTGGTTTGTATAATCCGTTCCTGCATTCCAGGTTATGGTTTTACCGTTTCCGGCAGGTACCGCAGCGCCAAGATCACCGGCCGCAGTGATATGGGCAACAACCCAGGTACTTCCGGAATTATCGGAAATATCCATGGCAATTGCAGATGTAGCGCTATCGGCAAGATCATAGGTAATCACAAAATTTTGTGATCCCAAAGTTTGAACAGCACCAATATTGGTAATAACCGGACCTTTGGTATCAACCGCAAACGAAGATGGAGTCGAAACACCGGCATTCCCAAACTGATCGGTCGCACTAACTTTAATTAAAAGATTTTGTTCATGATTTGGATAATCCGTTGCCGCATTCCAGGTAACAGTTTTATTAACAGCCGGAGTCACTCCGGTTCCCACAGCACCGGTTGCACTTGTTACCGGCACTATCCAAGTCACACCATTATCATTTGAAACACTGATTGAAACCGTGGAATTATTGGCATCAACAAGGTCATAAGCAATCGCGATCGTTCCCGCCCCGGCATTTTGGGAAGCCGTTACGTTACTAACAACCGGAGCCTTTGTATCAACTTCAAAATTACCGGAAACCGTAAAATCACCTGCGTTACTATAAGAATCAGTCGCCTTCAAACGAAGTTTCATGATCGAAACTTCCTGATTTGCAAAATCGGTTCCGGCATTCCAGGTTATGGTTTTTCCGCTACCAGGAACAACACCTGCATTAATATCGCCACTCGCTGTGGTTATTGGAACAACCCAATCACCTCCATCGTTGGCAGAAATATTAAGCTCAACATTAGAAACAGAAACATCACCAAGAGTATAATGAATCGTCACAGTGCCGGAACCATTTGTAAGCATGCCAGCTGTTATGGCAGAAATAACCGGTTTTTTAGTATCAATTGTAAAAGAACTGGAAACGGCAGCAGCACCACTGGTATGACCATCATTAGCCTGAAGACGTACATAAACCGTGGCATCTTCCGCATTGGCAAGATCCGTTCCAACGTCCCATTTAAAATGATGCAAAACTCCGGAGTCGCTAAACGCAAGACCGGTCACTCCCTCACTTCCAACTCCACTTTTTTCGGTCATTGTGGTCCAGGTACTATTATCGGTTGAATATTTATATTGAACCAGACTGGAAGTTTCACTTTCCAAATCGATACCGTTGTAACTTATATCAACTATTTTAGAACCATCTGTACTTTGTGAAATCGAATTAAATGTAATGTGCGGCGATTGATTGGCCGAAGAAGCTCCACTGGAAAGTGCACTTTCACTGGAAGGCGCAAATCCTGTATCACTTGGATTGCGTGACTTGACCTCAAATCCGTAAGTATAGGAATGTCTGGTCAATCCGCTCACATTAACTTTGCCGGAAACACCCGAGCCATTTCCCCACTGTCCGGAGCCCGTTCCCAAAGTTTGCCAAACCGGACTCGCCCCTATGGTTCCATTACCCTGCACATATTCAGAAAGTGTAGCTTCAAAAATCGCATATTCCAGGGAATCAGCCTCTGCCGGATTTTTGTTGACTGTTACATCAACCGTCCCAACTCCGGGATTATCAACCGTTGGAAGCGCAGGTGTATAAGGTTTAACATATTTTAACGCCGCAGATGGAGAAGTATTTTCATTGGTTATCGATTGACCATATTTATCGGTGTGCGTAATTTTCACCTTGGAAATATAATCGTTACCTTTAAGCGTAACTCCCGTAGCCGTTGCCTGATTTGTCGGAGTTGCGGTATTTGTAGTACCCGCCGTACTTGATCCGTAACTTCCAACATCAACCGCCACATAAAAAGCATTGGTGCTTGGATTGGCTTCTGTAAAAGATCCACCAATTAAAGCAATTGTATCACCTGCACTTGGTTGAGTTTGTAACTCGGCAGCTGCATTAACCGCCGGAGCCAAAGTATCCAAAGCAAAATTGGTTGAATCTACATCGCCCGAAGCATTATTAAAAATATCCGTTGCCTGAATACGAACCTGCATTGTTCCAAGTGTCTGATTTGGGAAATCGGCTGCCGCATTCCAGGTTATAGTTTTTCCTGTTCCAGAAGCCACACTAGCCCCCAAAGCTCCGGTTGCGGACGTGGTTGGCACCACCCAACTTGATCCGCCATTACTGGAAATTTGCAATTGAACGGTTGAATTATTTTGATCCGCCAAATCGTAAGTAATATTTACAGTCGTTCCACCCAAAGGCTGAGTTCCAGCCACCGTGGTCACTCTTGGAGCTTTAGTATCCAAAGAAAAAGCGGAAGAAGTGGTATTGGAAACATTGATATGTTTATCTGTAGCCGTAATTTTGATCTTCATGTCCGCATGTTCCTGATTATCAAAATCGGTCCCGGCATTCCAGGTAATTGTTTTGCCTGCACCCGGCACAGTAGCGGCCCCAAATGCCCCTGCCGCAGATGTAATTGGCACCACCCAAGTTGAACCGCCATCGCTTGAAATAGCCAAGGCCGTATCAACATTTCCGTTATCTTCAGAAACGTCATAATGGAATGTAAATGTTTTTGCCACAGCATCCTGAACAGCGGTAACATTGGAAACCACCGGCGCTTTGGTATCCGCCTCAAAAGCGGACGAAGAACTATTCACGCCCTGATTGCCAAATGTATCAGTCGCCCTAACCCGCACCATCATCTGAGTCGTATATTCTCCGTCATAATCACTGGCAACATTCCAGGTAATGGTTTTCCCCGCACCCGGAGTGATTCCCGCGCCAATTGCACCGGTTGCAGAAGCATGAGGAACAGTCCAGGTTGAGCCGCCATCAGCGGAAACATCCATTTGAACATTACTATTATTGCCATCAGTAAGAGTATAAACAACCGTCACAGTTGTTGAAGTATCGCTCATTGACGCGGATGTAACAGCTGTAACCGGAACCACGTTATCAATAGCAAAAGCCGAAGAAGTGGCCACCGCACTATCCAAAAGTGAATCATTTGATTTCAGTCTGATCAAAACGCTTGAATTTTCCACCCCCGCCAAATCGGTCCCGGAATCCCAGACAAATTTATAATTGCTACCGGTTGGCAAGAACACCAGATTGATTGTGCTGTTGGACCCAACTCCACTTTTTTCCGTCATTGTAGCCCAGATGCCACCACCATTTGTGGAATATTGAAACGAAGCCAAACTATTAATATCGCCCTGACCGTCGGTACCGGTATAATTAATGTTTACATATTTTGTACCATCGGTAGTTTGCGCAATACTCCCAAGAGTAACAGTTGGCGCAGTATTGGTAATTTGCGAAGGTGAAGACAAAGCCGATTCAGAAGACGCAGCATGCCCACCGTCATTTGGATTACGAGATTTTACCTTAAAAATAAACGTGGAAATATGTGGAGTAAGTCCGGTTACATTCACCTTGCCGGTAACTCCCGTCCCATTTCCCCATTGACCCGCTCCCGTACCCAAAGTTTGCCAAATCGCACCAGCTCCAAGCGCACCATTTGCCTGAACATATTGACTGGTAGATGTTTCAAAAATGGCATATTGCAGACCACTGGCCTCACTTGCATTTGGAACAACCGTTAAATTTAAATTATTGGTTATTGGATTTGTAAGCGTAGGCGCCTGTGGAGTGTAAGGCTTAACATATTTGTAAGTCGCAGATGGTGAAGTATTTTCATTAGTCCCCGATTGCCCATATAAATCAGCATGCACGATTTTTACTTTTGAAATGTAATCGTTACCTTTAAGTGTTGTTCCGGCAACAGTACTTTGATTTGATGGCGTAGCCGTATTCGGAGTACCAACCGTTCCCGCGCCATAATCCGCACCACTCACTCCAACAGAAAAAGTATTTGTACTTGGATTGGCTTCTGTAAAAGATCCACCAATTAAAACCGCAGAATCACCGGCATTTGGTTGAGCAAACAAATTGGCTATAGCATTGGTTGCCGGCGCCAAAGTATCAAGCGCAAAACTGATAGACGCAACAAAAACTCCCTGATTTAAAAATTTATCTTTTGCTCTAACCCTAACCTGAATATTGCTTTGTTGATGAGCCGGATAATCCGTCCCCGCATTCCAGGTTATGGTGTTCCCGATTGCCGCAGTCACTGCAGCACCAACTGCACCGGTAGCGGACGTAACTGGCACTGTCCAGGTCACTCCGGAATCACCGGAAACTGCCAATTCAACCAGCAAATTATCGGTAGTGTTATCTGTAAGATCATAAGTTATTTGCACCGAAGTAGTGCCCAAAGTTTCCGTAGCAACAACATTGGCAACCACCGGATTCACATAATCAACCGCAAAAGCGGAAGAAGTCGCAACCGCACTATCAAGAAAGCCATCATTAGCCTTAAGACGAACCAGCACAGTCGCATTATAAAAACTTCCAATATCCGCAAGCGCATTCCAGACAAAAGTATGCGCAACTCCCGCCGCAGAAGTAGTAAGCCCAGTAATTCCGCTATGAGCAGGATCGGAAGTCGCAGCCGTCATTGTCTGCCAGGTCGTTCCATCAACCGAATATTCAGAAGCATTCAAATTGGAAACATCACTTTCGGGATCCTGCAAATTATATGGCAAATAAACCAGGCCGGTAGAAGTCCCCTGGGCCGGTGTAAGGCTCGCAACCACCGGAGGATTATCCTGGGTATAATTGATCGAAACATTATTCAAAATTACCTGTTGGCTGCCATTACCGGACAAAAACGCCTTCCACCTGATTTTATTGGTAGTTTTGGTAAAAGTGGCGATATTCGTATTAACAATGGCTGCGGTATTATAGTTGCCCGCTCCGGCTGTAGCCCAAGCCGTACCATTCCAATATTGCCAGGTTACCCCATCATCACTGGAAAGTTGATAATTAATTTCTCCACCATTTTTAGTCGCCGTTTCCGCAAACGAATCCCAGCTTAAAACCTTTGCCGGATTCAAAGAAGTCGTCGGAGTTATGGTTGGACTGCCACTATCGTAAACATGTGAGGTATTTGACCAGTTTAAAACAACATTATCAAAACCGGAAGTATAGGCATCACTTTCATCGGTAGTTAAATTATTAGTTGCATAAGCGGCAAATTTTAAATAGTAAGTACCGGCCGCCCCCAATTTTGTGTGAACATCAATATTGGATACACTTGCCCAGGGAGTCGTTGCACTAATTTCTCCGCTATCCCAAACTTGCGTTCCCAATACCGGATCAGTATTTGCAGAATCAACAAAAGCGTAAAGATGATAGGTCTGTGGAGCAGTCGGTGAAGTAAAAACTGTACTCGACCAATCGAGCGAAACTGTTGCCGTAGCCGGGTTTGCAACCGTAGTCACAAATGATTGTCTCCGATAACCTGCTACCGTTAAATTCTTTCTTGAAGCAGTAAGCGCAATACGAACGTAAGCATCGGGATTCCCACCGGAAGCTTGACGATTACTGGTTGCATTTGTACTAGGAGGTTGCAACCAGTTCGGAAAATTCCAACCGGTTAAATTGCTATCAAATCCAGCATTGGTTGTGGCTCCACTGAAGGTTACTCCCAAATCTTTTAATTGCGCATTCCCACCAGTTAATTCAATCTTTGCAGAATCAAATGTAAAGTTTGCAGGAGTGGTAAAAACCCAACTTTGTGTACTGGCAAACAGGGCCTGCGCGCCCAAAATAAAAAAGGAAACCATGCCAATAAAGAAAATTTTAAGTCCATACAAAGCGGCCGCACCGGCTGCTGTAAAAATACCAATCTTGCGCCTGAGAATAAAAAAATGAAGGTGTTCCTTCTTTTTACCATCATGCGGAAAAATAAAGCCAAGCTGCTGAAGATCTTTCGGCGATACTATAAAAAACAAAGGCAAAGAAACCAGGAATGATCCCAGCTCAACCAAAAACAACAAAACAAAGTAAGGCAACGCCCTAAAAACGCCTTTTGATTCAAGTATTTTCTTTTTGATCGTAAAAATAAACCCCGAAAGATGAAAGAAAAAATTTAATAATTTTGTTTTAAATGCTGCCATCTATTTAAAATTAAACAGCTAAAAAATTAGAAAGGTGGAGAATAAACCAATCGCAATAATAAGCACCAATGACCAGTTAGCCAGGTTGTCCACGTTTTGGATCAAGACATCAAGCCACAAAGAATTTAGCTTAAAATATCGTTCCTCCGAAAGCTGACTACGCTCACCTGTTTTTGGATTAAAACTGTAAAGCCATAAAGAATGATTACCCTCATTCAACTTAAATTCAGCCTGCGAATGTTCAATTTGCCATTGGCCCTTGTCATCGGCCTGACCATAATAAATGGCATCCTGCTGGGCGGAAATCATTAAAACCACCGTCACTAAAGGTTGCGCAGTTCCCGTAAACACAAAATTACCACTGGAATTTATCTCCAGCTTTTTAAAAATCGGAGCAATAATAGCATTGTTGATTTGAGCTGTCTGAATTCCGGTTTCCGTAGAAAGCAATTGTTCATTTTGCACAGACGTAGGTGATAACGATGAAACACGATAAAGTGGCAGCGGACCATACAAATATGGCACCGTCACAATCAACAACAATTTTATTACCCAAATAGCCAAAACCACACCAAGACCGGCAAGTGTCACAACACGCCTCAAATTATAATTCAGGGTAACTTTTTCATAAGTTCCATGTTCCTTCATGTAAGCCACGGCCTTATCGGGCTTGATACTCAAATAAAAAGGCAAAGAAACCAGCGCCAAAAACGTTTCCAACAAAAAAAGTATGAAAATATTAACAATAACTTTTAAACCGGTTTGTTTAATTATTTTCTGCCTTATTTCGTAAATCCGGTTCGAGAGTTTTAATGAAATATTTAGCCATTGTGTTTTCATTTTTTTAAATTAATTTCTTAATTTTTTTTGCCAACACAGATAAATCCGTATCAGCCTTAATGAAATAATCAATTGCCCCAAGCGCTTTAGCCTTTCCTATATCAGCTTCATCACCAAGGTTGGACAAAATAACCACCGGAATTTGTTTTAATGTTGAGTTTGATTTTAAATTTTTTAATAAAGCAAAACCATCCATTACCGGAAGCAGCAAATCCAGCAAAATAATGTCCGGTTTTATTCTTTGGGCGATTTCCAGCGCGCTCTGACCATCACCGGCGGTCGCGATGGTATTTTCACCATGCAACAGCACATACAAAGCCCGCAACAAGGGTTCCTCATCTTCAACAATCAAAATTATATGTTTCTTTTTTGTATTCATATTTTAGTTTTTCAGTAATGAATTGAGAATAAAATCAACAATTTTTTTCAACTCGATATCCGCCTTGGTAAAATGCTTTTCCGCTCCCAATACTTGAGTGGATTTTATATCCGCAACCGCATCCAGATTTGAAAGCACCACCACGGAGATTTTCCTGGTTTCTTTTGCTGATTTTAATTGCTTCAAAACCGCAAAACCATCAAGACCGGGCAAAACCAGATCAAGCAAAATCGCATCGGGACCAAATTTCTTGGCCGATTCCAAAACCTTAAAACCGTTATCCACTACCGAAACTTCAACATCTTTTTCCAAAAAACTTTTACTTAAAATCTGCGATAAAAGAGCATCGTCCTCAACAATCAATAATTTCTTTTTTGTTTTTTTATTGAACATGATTTTATGTTCTTAGTAAGCCATTTAGACCACTCCCGTAATTATACCACCAAAAGACGTCCTTTTACCAGGCATTTTAGACGTTTTTTACATGTAATTATCCACATTGATTTAATGCTTTACTACGGACTATAGTTGAAGTAATGAATCTAAAAAAAGAACTATCAACTAACAGGCCCCTCCAAGGCGAAATTTTCATTTTAGGAGAAGTCGTCTTCTGGAGCCTGTTTTTTGTTTTCTCCAAAATCGGAATTCTGAGTCTTTCTCCACTTTTTAGCCTTGGCTTAAGCTCACTTTTTGCCGCTTTGTTTTTTGCGACTGTCATCACTTTTCAGAAAAAATGGCATCAAATTAAAATAAGAACAGCCTGGAAAAACATCCTGCTCGCAACTTTTTTCATCGGTATTGTTTTTTATTGCCTGATGTTTTGGGGATTACAAAGAACTTCAGCCGATAACGGCAGCATTATGGCTTTAATGGAAGTATTTTTCTCCATGGTGATTTTTGGACTGACCAAAAAAGAAATCCTTAACACAAGACAAAAACTTGGCGCTTTTTCGATGGTTTTGGGAGCCTTAATTATCTTATATAGAGGCAATTTTCAACTAAATTCAGGAGATTTAATTATTTTAATCGCCACGGTGTTTCCACCAATTGGCAACTATTATGCCAAAAAGGCCATGAAAGAAGTCGGATCATTGATGATTATGTTCATCAGGAGTTTAATTTCGGGAATATTCATTCTTTTCATCGCATTTTTGCTGGAAAAAACGCCCACCGCCTTTGAACTTGGAAATTCATTATTTTACATTGCCCTAAATGGTTTGCTGGTTTTGGGATTATCCAAAGTACTCTGGCTGGAAGGAATCAGCCGAATCCAAATCACCAAAGCTGCCGCATTGGGGGCCATAGCTCCCGCCTTCACCCTTTTATTCGCTTATTTACTCTTAGGGGAAAAACCCAACTACTGGCAATTTTTAGGCTTCGCCCCAATGCTTTTAGGAATTTTCCTTTTGAATGAGTATAAAAAAAACAATGAACAAGTATAACGGATCTCGTTGCTTTTTATCGCAAATTTATTCAGAATACCAACCGGTTCACCAGAAATTTTTGTCTGAGCCAAAAACAATTTTATAACTACAAATCATGAAAAAAACCAAATTCAGCCAGCTTTCACCAAATCTAAAAAAATTGATTATTACCAAAGGTGGAGCCGGAAAAAACGTTGTTGATGGAACATTGTCCCAATATGTAAAAAAGAACAGCACACCGGTTTCCGCATTTGCTGAAAGAACCTTGAATCACTGCAACGGCGGCTCAACTTTACAGGCCGCAATGTGGCTGAAGAATCACCTGGATAAAGGCGGCAAACTGGTTGTTACAATTGCCGGCGCACTAAGTTCTTTTCAGGTTGGAGTAATGCTCGCAGACCTAATCCGTGCCGGAAAAGTGCATCTTATTTCTGCAACCGGCGCCAATCATGAAGAGTCATATTACCGCTATGTCGCGCATTCCCATTACGCTTACATTCCGCGCTATACCGAATTAACTCCGGAGCAGGAAGCCGAACTTCGTGATGCCGGTCTTCGCCGCATTACAGACACGTTTTTGCCTGAAGATGAAAGCGTCCGCATTATGGAACCTCATCTTTTAAAAATGTGGAAAGACGCCATGAAAAACAAAAAACGCTATTTTCCACACGAATATTTCCGCAAACTTTTTGCCGAAGGATTGATTAAACCGGATCCCGAGGCCAATCCAAACGATTGCTGGGCTTTTGCAGCCTACAAAAAAAACATTCCAATTGTGATCCCGGGTTTTGAAGATTCCACCATGGGCAACATTTTTGCGAGCTACACTTATAACGGCAAATATCGCAAAGATAAAAGCACAATCCTGGATCAAAACGTTATGAAAAGTGGTTTGGAATATTTTACTTTTCTTTATGACTGGTACATGGAAGCCGCAAAAGACACTCCAATCGCCTTCTTGCAATTAGGTGGAGGTATTTCCGCTGATTTCCCGATTTGCGTTGTTCCTTCACTCAAACACGACCTGCAACTTCACGGCAAAATTCGCGACTGGGCCGGATTCATTGAAATCGGCTCCTCACCAATGTCCTACGGATCCTATTCCGGCGCAGGTGGCAAAGAAAAAATCACCTGGGACAAACTTTCCACCAGCAGCTACTATCAAATCATTCAAAGCGATGTGACGGTTGCTTTCCCTTGGATTGCCGCGATTTTGCTTGGATTGTAGGAAGTTTCATCAAACATTGCGCATTCCTAAAAATATGGTATAGTAGAGATCAGTATTTTTTCTCTATTGTCATGCGATTGGCCGAATTGTTAACAAACGTTCATCCGGATCAACCTGATTTCACCCCATATTTAAGACCAGGAACTCATCCTCCTCTTAAAACGGAAGCACTAAAATTAGAAGCTTTGGTAGGTGAACAACGTAAAGCTCTAAGAACTGTTGTAGATGGAATTGGAACCATTGTGATTAGATATAAAGGATCAGAAGGTGCCGTAACCAGCCTTGATGAAGACCACAACGGAGAAACATGGACAATCAAACAAGTCCAGGGAGCATCTTCAAGAAGATCATATCGCACAGCCACAGGATTACACTGGCCAAAATTATTGAGCGAAAGAATTGCTACATATGCTAATCATCCGGAAGCTCAAGCCCGCCACATCACCATGCCGCCATTACATGGAATCACAAATATCGACGGAGCAAGATCTCAACATATTGACAGTACCTATGCTGCCGCTCGCACCACCTTAGGCATGCGCTATTCCGAAGAACACGGACTTTACATTGTGGACATCAAAAAATAGCTCTAAAAAAGGCCGTTCCAGACTTAAACGCTGAATTGGTTTTTCACACTCGTAAATTTATTCGCCACATCAAACAAAAAATGCATTGTTTGAGCCATATCCGGATGATCAATGCGTAGTCCCACCGGAAACTCACGAAAAGAAACCATAAAAACACTTTCGCCCACCAAAATCACATTTGTGGCTCCACCTGCGGCTGGCAAACTGGCAAAAGCTTCAAAAACTTTCAAATTAGTGAGCCATTCCCTGGTCAGATTTCCCTGCGCAATCAAAATATCGGTCTCGATACAATTTTTCTTCAGATCTTTTTGAAAATTGGAAATCAAGTCACCAAGCTCCTGCTGCTCAAGTTTTTGGCTAAAAGTATTCGACCCCAAAATGCGAATCTGGAGCAAATTTTGTTCTTTAGCACGGACAACAATATCCCGATAAAAATCCTGAAGCTTTTCAAAACCGTCATAAATTTGGATTTTTGGAACTTCCTGAAAAGTTGATTTCATGGCTGTTAATCGCGGCATAAGCTCATTAAATTCCTGCTGCAATCCATCAAAGCGTTCACGCTCTTTTTTAATATAATTCTCAATATCCGAAAATTTCTCCAAATAAAAAACCGTCATGCCTCCCCTTTTTGATCGCGCCAGTAAGCGACGTTCATATAAATTTTTCAGGATGCGATAAGTTGTCGTGCGATCCATCTTTGAAAATTTCGCAATGACCGAAGCCGGCTGTGATCCCAATTGAATCACGCTCATAAACACTTTTGCTTCTTTTTGATCCAGACCCAATTTTTCGAAAAAAGTTTCCATTCGGTGAAGATTATTCAAGTGTGCAAAGTAATGCACAGCCACTATATACCTTTTAAATAAGCAAAAGTAAAGCCAAACCCAAGGACTGTTTACATAGATGAAATATAATGATAATGTTCAAATCTAGTAAAAAGAAAATTTTTGCTCAACAACTTTCCGGCAATTCTCCATGAAAACCTGTCCCCAATGCAAAAACAATTTTGAAGTCACAGACCTCGATCGCGAATTCTATAAAAAAATTTCGCCAACTTTTAATGGCAAACAATTCCCGATTCCGGAACCAACCCTATGCCCAACCTGCCGACAACAACGACGCATGGCTTTCCGCAATGAACGCAATCTTTATAAACGCAAATGCGACGGCAGCGGCAAAGAAATTATCTCCATGTTTCCACCGGAAGCTCCCTACAAAATTTATTCGCAGGAAGTTTGGTGGCAAAGCAACTGGGACGGAGCCGATTATGGACGACCATACGATTCAACTAAAAGTTTTTTCGACCAGTTTAAAAAATTGACGGAAGCAACTCCAAGAATGGGGCTGGCCAACATGGACAACGAAAACAGTGAATACTGCAATTACACCGGCGACGTAAAAAACAGCTATCTTATTTTTGGCTCAGTCTACAGTGAAGATTGCTATTATGGCTCCCCTTATTATTCCAAAAATTGTGTTGATAGCCTGGTTTTAAGAGAATGCGAACTTTGTTATGAATGCATCGACTGTCGTAAACTTTATAACTGCAAACACTGCCAGGACTGCAATAACAGCAACGATCTTTTGTACTGTTTTGACCTTCAGGGCTGCTCGGAATGCATTGGTTGCAGCGGCTTACGCAACAAAAAATACTGCATCTACAATAAACAATATTCACAGGAAGAATATCAAAAATTAAAAAACAGCCTTAACCTTTGTGATCCTCAAACTCAAAAAAAATTACAACAGGGACTTGAAGCTTTAAAGGCTGGAACTCCGCATCTTTTTATGTTGGCCACCGGCTCGGAAAACGTCACCGGAAGCCATGTTTTTAATTCCAAAAATACTTTTGAATCTTTCTTTGCCGATCGCTGCCAGGACAGTGCGTACTGCGCTCAAGTGGTGGATTTAAAAGATTGCCGGGACAACAATTATACCGAAGAAAATGAACTTTGCTACGAATACCTGGGAATGTACTCAACTCAAAAAACCTTTTTCTCACTTTTTTGCCGACACACTTACGAGGCTTACTACTCGGAATATTGTGTGAATTGTAAGTATATTTTTGGCTGTTCAAATTTAAGAGACAAAAATTATTGCATTTTAAATAAACAATACACCAAAGAAGAATACGAGATGCTGGTGCCAAAAATCATTGAACAAATGCAGAAGACGCCTTTCACTCCAGGAAGTTCGGTCGGACAGTGGGGGCAATTTTTCCCGATCGACCTGAGCCCTTTTGCCTTTAATGAATCAGTCGCTCAGGAATATTTTCCTTTGACCAAAGAACAGGTCATTGCCATAGGCGGAAAATGGCGAGAAGAAAACCCAAAAGAGTTCCAGCCACAACGCATTCAAATCCCCCAAAATATTAAAGATGTCCCAGACAGCATTTGTTATGAAGTTCTGGCCTGCGAAATTACCGGTCGAAATTACCGCATCATTCCACAGGAATTAGCCTTTTATCGCCGCATGAATTTGCCAATTCCGCATAAACATCCGGACCAAAGACATCGCGAAAGAATCTCCAAACGCAACCCGCGCCAGCTTTTTAAAAGAGCCTGTGACAAGTGCAAAAAAGAAATCCTCACTTCTTATCCAACAACAAATCCCGCCAAAATTTATTGCCGGGAATGTTATTTGAAAGAGTTGTATTAAGCCCCATTTCACGCATCCACGAACGTCAGCGCGATGCCTTTTTGTTCGGCACGGCCGGTACGACCAATACGATGAACATAATCATCATAAGTGGCTGGAAGATCAAAGTTGATCACATGACTAACATTTGGAATATCAAGTCCACGAGCCACAACATCGGTCGCCACCAAAATCTTCACCTTATTGTTTTTGAAAAGATTCAAAGCTACCTGACGTCCGGACTGGGTTTTATCACCATGAATTGAAGCCACCTGAAAGCCTTTTTGTACCAAAGACCCGGTAAGACGTTCAACTCCACGTTTAGTTCGACCAAAAATCAACACTTTTTCAAATTGTTGTTGTCTTAAAAGTTCATCCAAAACGTCCAATTTATTCCTGTTCCTGGGAATTTTAACCACATCTTGTTCAACATTTGCTGCCGTTTCCTGCATCTTCACAGAAACCGTAATCGGATTTAGTAAGAAAGTCTGAATAAGTTTGTTAATTTCAGGAGAAATAGTCGCAGAGAAGAACAAAGACTGACGAATCTTAGGCAAAAGATGCATAATGAAATTCATGTCAGGCAAAAATCCCATATCCAACATACGATCGGCTTCATCAATCACCACATTCTGAAATTGGCTAAGATTAAGCACTTTTCTGGTGATAAGATCCTTGATACGACCGGGAGTTCCGATCACGAAATTAGTTGGTTTACGTAAAGATGAAATCTGAATACCAATGCTCGATCCACCAATACAGGCAACCGAATAAAGACCGGTACCAATGGCAAAACTCACAAATTCCGCATTAATTTGCAGAGCAAGTTCACGTGTTGGCGCAACAATCAAAACCTTCTGTGTACGATTATTGATAATTTTATGTAGCAAAGGCAGCAAGAAAGCAGCCGTTTTACCCGTTCCGGTATTGGCAATCCCCACTAAATCTTTTTGTTCAAGAATGTGAGGAATAGATTCATCCTGAATCGGAGTTGGCTGAACGTAGCCTTTCTTAACAATATTGGCTTTAATTTTTGGATCAAAAGGAAAATCCGCAAATTTATTCTTTGCCACAAATTCCGGAGCCTTTTCCACAATTTCGGACTTCTTCACAAAACGGGCAGCATCAATACGTTCAAATGCTCTTCCCAAAACTTTTTTAGCTTTTGAATTTCGACCACCACCAAACGCACGTGATGAAGATGAACGGGACGAAGATGAGCCGGAAGATCGACCATATGGTCTGGATGAACCGGAATCTCTATATGGACGAAGAGAACTTGAGCCTGCAAATGACCTTGAAGAGCCTTCGGATGAGCGCGCAAATGGGCGAGCTGAACCGGACCCTACAAATGATCTGGCCGGACGAGCTTCAGACGATTGTCCCTGGCTTGAAGCTTCCCCCTGGCTTGCAGATCTGTATGAATGAGCAGGTCTGGCTGAGTATTCTGAGCGAGCCGGACGAGCTGAGTGCTCAAAACGGGCTGGACGCGCAGAATTAGATGATGTGTGCTCTGAACGAGCTGAATGAGTAGAATGAGACGAATTTGCTGAAGGTTGAGCTGGTTTTGCTTCCGCAGATGCCAGTCTTGCAAATCTTCCGGAAAACTTTGAATTTCCGCTTCCGCTACCTCTACTAAATGATTTCTTAAACATAAATTTTGTTAAATTGGTTGACTTAAAATGTATAACAAATAACCAAACTTGTCAACACTTTAATTTATGGGCGGCTAAAAGCCATTTTCAGGATTACGCCCTCGCCTAAAAAGACCAAGCGTTTCAAATTAAAAAGTTCAGATATTTAAAGTTGAGCCGTTTTTGGATCTACTTTTACAGCAAAAAGCACTTTGCCATTTTGATCACGAATTCGGACCTCAGTATCTTTAACATAAATCAAAGATCTACCCGGCACGTCATTTTTTAGACTGCCAGACAAAAATTGTTGACCGTTAGAAGTAATTGGCTGAGACGCAATCTCAAATCCAGGATATGTACTTCCTCCATCTTCGGTCACATCACCCAAAATGACCAATTCTAGCGGCCCACCACAGGAATCTTTTATTTCCTGAGTGAGACCCGAAACATCACAATCCAAAGTAATTCTAGTTCCTTTAACCGCATCTCCCAGATCTTCGCTTTCCATTTTAAATTCATTAAATGTCAATTTAAGATTTGATTTCTTTTCAGCTGTTTGACACGCATTATCTTCATAAACATCAGAATTGGCTGCAGGACCGCAAGCTGCCGCCGCCATTGAAGTTGCCGCAGCAATTGCCGTTACTGCTTTTCTTAAACGGGAAGGTCCACGCAGCACAGCGGAAGGACGCAATGATGGTCCTGACGATGTTGCAGCACGTGGCGAATCCGAAGACTTTGGTGTGTTTTCCGACATAAAATACGAATTAAAGGCAAATACATTGTACCATATTTTACCAATTAATCAAATCGGCAAAAACAACATATTGTTCAAGTAACTAAACTGCACATAGCAAAAAGCATTACAAAAAGGAGCCCCATCTTTATGACGAGGCCCCTCAAATTTTTATTTTCTTTGATTTTTCAACCGAATTTAGCGCAAAAACCTTTTACTCATTTGAACTCGCGTCCCAGCGCCCGCCCCCTAAAACTCGCTCCAAATCAGCTGATTACTGACTTCATGATGATACAAAACCTCACCGCATTTTACGCGTGTACCAAGAAGCCTTGGGCTTCTATCGGCCACTGCGCGCTTTAAATCGGCATATTTTTGGTGATTGTGCTTGCCCAACATGTTCATCATGTATTCGCTTTCCGCAAAATACTCAATCGCCGCGTAAATATCACCGGGCAGCTTTTCCGCAACTTTTCCTGCCCCCGCAGTTCCCGCCGCCCCAAAAACTTTCTCCTCCATTTTCTTAAGTTCACTCGCCGAAGCTTCCATTCCACTCAATCCAACTTTAATCAAAGTATAAAGCCACAAATATGGATTTGAATCCGGCGCAACCGTTCTTACCTCCAAACGTGCACTTTTTTCATTTCCGATTGGAACACGCACCATAGAGCCACGATCCGTTGCCGAAATTTTGATCTCATTTGGAGCTTCATAGTGCGGATCAAGACGGCGATACGCATTCACGCTGGAATTCATGGTCAAACAAAGCTCATTGGCATGATACAAAACGCCAGTCGCAAACTTATACGCCATTTCCGAAAGACTATGCTTACCGTTGGCATCAAAAAACAAATTCTTGCCATCTTTAGACAAAGAAATATTGGTGTGCATTCCACTGCCATTAATCCCCTGCACCGGTTTTGGCAGGAAACAAGCGGTTAAACCCATCGTACTTGCCACCTGACGAGCCAACAATTTATAAAGCTGAATCTGATCCGCCGCATCAAGCGCAATGGAATAACGGAAATTCAATTCAAACTGCGCCGGCGCAACTTCCGGATGATCTTTTTCATTTTGAAAACCCAGCGCGCGCTGAACTTCCGCGAATTTATCAATAAATTTACGCAAAACATCCTGAGGAAGTGAGCTAAAATATCCACTGGAAGTCACAAGTTCAAATCCAACCTTTTCATCATAAGTCTGTTCAGCCTTAAAACCTTTAAACAAAAATCCTTCAATTTCCGGAGCAACATTGATCTTCATCCCTTTTGCCGTAAGCTCATCAGACAAACTGGCAAGACGTGCCCTAAAATCGCCATCATACAAACTTCCATCTTTATCACAAACATTCGCAAAAATTAAAACTTTCCCCAAACCAAACAGATCTGAAGGAGCATAACGAAAACTCGTCCAATCAATGCGCAGTCTTAAATCCGATTCTTTTTGAGCCGTAAACCCACGAATCGAAGATCCATCAAAAGTCAGATTATCCTCGGAATCAATCAAAAAATCTTTATCATAATCAAGCGCATGCAAACGCCCTTCCATATCCGAAAAGAAAACCGTAACAGCCTTAATCCCCTTTTCTTTTTTTAAAAGATCCAAAAAGTATGATCGAAGTTCGTCGCTTGTATTACCCTCAACTCGCCAATGTTTTATCTCCAGATTTTTTTCTTCCAAGTCCAGATAACTCAAATCCAGTAAATGCGCCGGTCGCACAAAATCGTAATCATAATCCCTGGCACGAGGAGTAATAGTTGAACTTCCGGAAATTTCCGCCTCTACCTTGGCCTCAGTTTTTGAAGCACTTTTTTTAAGACTTGATTCAACCATAAGAGAATTAAAAATTAAGAATTAAAAATTAAGAATTTACTTTCTTAACATCAACAAAATACTTAGCGGGAAAAATAATGCAAACAAAAAAAAATAGCCCAAAAATGGCTTGTCTAAAAGAAGAACAAACCAACACTTGGCGACAATTTCAAAAAAAACACGCTTCTACCCCGCGCATTGTCGAAAAAACCAACAACATAAAACCAAACCCCTCGCAACAAAAAAAACAAACTGTGTTATTTAGTTGGCAACTTCAATTCACACCCAAATTTCCAGCTGATTTATCAACGAATTTAATTGGTTTATCCGCTTGAGATTGTAAATAATCAAAAGATTCCAGCCGTCCTCCATCGCTGCAGTGTTCGTCTATTGCTTCCACGATTTCCCCAATAGCTTCAATCACAACCGCTTCATCGTTTTGCACTTCTCTATTGAAATTTGGATTATAACTTCTATTGAAAGACTTATGATCAACCAGCGACAAACTAACTGTCCCGTCTTCATTATTGGTTATTCCAATTGAAACGCTATAACATTTTGCCTTCCTATCTTCCAGGAGTAATACCTTTGAACAAGAAATCCATATTTGCTCCCGATCAAGCCCGTTTTTCGGATGATATGTCGGCCTTACCTCTACACGAACACCATCTGCATTAGTCCATTCTGTATCAACTACAGCAATATCACTTCGCGCTTCCAAAGCGCTAACTACAGATGGCAGTAACTGTTCGAATTGCCCAAGCTCAGGGTTTTCTTCAAGTAGCATAACGTAGGTGACTTAAAATTAACGAGACTCTCCCGCTACGGCCAAAATTAGCGCAGCCACTGTTTTTCTTCGCTCATCCACCTCAGGTTTTGTTGCATCAGGATGAGTTCTTAACCATTCTTCATGACGCTCTAATTGTTCTACCACGGCTGACTCGGCCACTGCAGGGCCCCTTGATAAATCACGTCCCATAAAATATAAGTTATTAAATAACAATCTAATTATAACACTTTTTACCTTTTTGTACAACGCCGGTTTTTCAAAGTCAGTTCATCTATTACTTCTATGATTTCCCACTCAAAATACAAACAATGTTTCCATCAACAGAAATTTTACTAAGCGCTGCAAACACAGATGCGGAAGTTGGCCCACAGGTAAGGGCCGAATCGCTTTCAATAACGCGCATGGCATTTTCCAATTCTTCTTCCGTTATCCGCACAATCATGCCGCCGCTTTCTTTAAGTGCACGAACGACTTTTGGTGATGTAAACGCGCATCTAGCCGCAATGCCAGTTGCCTTTGTGTCTGGAATCTTATCAAGTTCTACAAAATCATATCCTTTTTCATATGCCTGATAGACGGGATCACATCCCTCAATTTCCACGCCAATCATTCTGGGAAGACGCTTCGGCTGAAGCTCCTTAAAACCTTTCCAAATGCCCGCAAGCTGCGTTCCATTTCCCACAGGGACCACTACGGCGGCAATATCGGGAATCTGGTCCGAAAGCTCATATGCAATAAACTTTGTCCCCTCCTCTGCAAAAGGATTAATGCCCGGCGTAACATTGTAATAAGGATTGGAATCGATAATTCTTTTGAAAATATCCTCGTAATCTCCTTCCTCTAAATGAACAATTGTTCCCTTCCGTTCAAAATATTCAATGGTGTCTTTTGATGTTTTTTTTGAAACAAAACAATGTAACGCAACTCCTGCCCGCGCGGCATAATGCGCTGCGGATAGTGCTCCATTACCAGCTGAAACCATACTAATTTCTTTTATACCTTCAGCAATCACATGCCGAAAAATGCCTGCAACTTCACGATCCTTAACCGATCCGGTCGGATTGAGTGATTCATCTTTCACATACACCTTACAAGAAGCCGATGAATAAGCCGGCAAAAAATGTACCGGAGTATTTCCTTCACCATACAGAGAAAAAACGTCCTTATTACCATCAACAACCTCAAGATACGAATAATACTGACTATGATGAGGACACGTTAGTATTCTCTCGTCACTCGGAGCGGTAAAAGAACATGTAATGCACTGCAGCCGCATAAATATCATCTATTAAAAGTCACGTCTGTTGATTATTGTACGTTCCTTCTAGAATCGTGACAATGCATTGGTCAACAAAAATTATCACAAGTTGGCAAACTCAACGATTTATCCAAGTTTCCGGAGGGAATGGTTTTTTGGCGACATTGCGAGCGCAGCCGTTCATGGCATCATGATGCCATGAACTTCGTGAGGGCGTACATGCTAGCCCGAACGAACTGGCGAAGCGTTCGCCAAAAAGCCATTCCCTCCGAAAACTCAACGGCAAAAAACAGCGATCAGAACTCATCATTTGTCCTTTGCCAAACTATCGACTATACTTCAAACCAACATAACTCATAAATTATATGCAACTTTTTTTAGATACAGCCAACCTGGAATCCATTAAGAAATATGCCGCTTGGGGCGTTGTTGATGGCGTCACCACAAATCCTTCATTGGTAGCCAAAGAAGGCGTTTCTTTGGAAACAAGAATCAAAGAAATCAGCCAGGTTATTTCCGGACCAATCAGTAGTGAAGTTATTGCTTTGGACGCAGCAACCATGGTCAAAGAAGGCCATAAATACGCTGCCTGGGGCAAAAATATTTACGTAAAAGTTCCAATGACACCGGATGGAATTCAAGCCTGCAAAATTCTAAGCGACGAAGGAATTCCGGTAAACGTAACTTTGATTTTTTCCGCAGGACAAGCGCTTCTTGCCGCAAAAGCCGGCGCGAGCTTTATCAGTCCTTTTATTGGCAGACTTGATGATATCAGCGAAGATGGCATGGCTTTGATTGAAGAAATCATCACCATGTTTAAGCATTATAATTTTAAAACTAAAGTTCTTGTCGCAAGCGTAAGACACCCAAGGCACGTGGTGGAAGCCGCTAAACTCGGCGCTGATATTTGCACAATGCCGGCCGAAATCATGGATAAACTTATTCAGCATCCACTCACCGACAAAGGCATTAAAGGATTTTTAGCCGATTGGGAAAAGGTAAAAGATCTCCAAAGATAAACACAACCGAAAAACGCATAAAATCCTCACAAGAAATTCACACAATTTAACCTCACAATTTTCTTATGCAGAAGGCAAAAATAGGATTAATCGGACTGGCAGTAATGGGCGCAAATCTGGCTAGAAACATTGCCGATAAAAAAATTCCTACAATTGTTTACAACCGCACCAGTGAAAAAACATTAGGGTTTGTTGATCAATACGGAACCCAATATTTAAGAGGAGAAACCACTCTGGAAAAATTCGTTCAGGAGATTGAAAAACCAAGAAAAATTATTGTTATGGTTAAAGCCGGCGCGGCCGTGGATGAGCTAATTGAACAGCTAAAACCTCTGCTTGATGCCGGAGATATTATTATCGACTGTGGAAATTCCTACTACAAAGACAGCGAAAGAAGATTTGCGGATTTGCAAAAAGTAGGCTTACATTTTTTTGGTTGTGGAGTTTCCGGCGGAGAAGAAGGCGCTTTGCACGGACCAAGTTTAATGCCGGGTGGAAGCCAAAAAGTCTGGAAACAACTTGAACCGATTTTTAAAGCGATTGCCGCCAAAGATTTTAACGGCAAACCTTGCGTGACCTATTTGGGCGAAGGCGCCGCCGGTCATTATGTAAAAATGGTTCATAACGGAATTGAATACGGAATCATGCAAATAATGGCTGAGGCATACGATCTTTTACGAAAAATGTACAAGCTGGAAGCTCCCGAAATCGCCAAAATTTTCAAAAAATGGAATAACGGGAAACTGGATTCCTATCTTTTTGAAATCGCTTCCAAGATTTTAGAAAAAAAAGACGATCACAAAAAAGGCTATCTGATTGATTACATTTTAGATGTCGCCGAACAAAAAGGCACCGGCGCCTGGACCAGTCACGACGCTTTGGACAAAGGGATTCCCCTTTCCACCGTCACCGAGTCGGTTTTTGCCCGCAATCTTTCCACTTTCAAAGAAACCAGAGTTGCCTTAGGTAAGCTCTATCCGACCAATAAAAAAATGAAGAAACCGGCCCAGGCAAAATTCATCGCGCAACTGGAAAATGCTTTATATGCGTCAATTTTGAACAGTTACGCTCAAGGATATGAATTGATTCAAAGTGCTTCCGCTTTTCATGGTTGGCATATTAATTTGGCCGAAGTTTCCCGCATTTGGGAAGGTGGCTGCATTATCCGTGCCAAAATTTTAAATTTCCTCCACAAAGCTTATCAAAAAAATCCAACTAAACATTTACTGGCGATTCCGGAAGTCACCACCGCGCTCAAAAAAAACATTCCCGATTTGGAAATTATTGTCAGTCTGGCCGCTCAAAACGGCATACCTGCTTTAGGCCTAAGCAGCGCGCTTTTCTATTTCAGATCCATGACTTCCGCTCAAAGTTCAGCCAATTTTATTCAAGGTTTGCGCGACTTTTTTGGAGCACACACCTACGCCCGCACAGACCGAAAAGGATTATTCCATGCAGATTGGACAGAATAAAAAAACGCACTTCACTAAAAAGCTACTCCAGCCAAACCTGCGACATTACAAACCAAAAATCGCACACTCAACCAACAATCGCACCTTCAAACCAACACACCATGAATTTATTTCACATTAAAGATCCCTTCATTTTAACCATCTTTGGCGCCAGCGGTGATCTTGCCAAAATCAAAATCTTCCCTGCGCTCTACCGTTTGATGGAACAAAAAAGATTTCCCAAAGATTTTTATATTGTTGGATTTGCCCGTTCCACCAAAACCGAAAAAGAATTCAGAAAAGAGTTTTACGAATCCGTAGCCGGCAGAATAAAAAGTGAAAGCAGCAAAATGAGTTCAGAGCTAAACAAAGCCCTTCTTAACGAATTACTTGATCGCGTTTTTTATTTTCAGGGCCAGTATGATCAAAAAGAATCATTTGAAAAATATCGTGAATTTCTAAAAAAATTGACCGCCAAGTCGGCAAAAAGAGTCAGCGCAGCAGATGCCAAATCAGGGGCAAAAGGCCTCATGCACATCGCCTATTGTTCGGTTCCACCTCAGGCTTTTAAATCGATCATTCAAAATCTTGGCGAAACCAAAACCGCCACAGATGAAAATATTCGCCTGGTAATAGAAAAACCTTTCGGCCAGGATCTTGAATCCGCCACGGATTTATTCCACTTTATGGCGCGCTATTTTGATGAAAAACAAATTTATCTGCTCGACCATTATCTTGGAAAATCGGCTGTCCAAAGCATTCTTTACCTAAGGCATTCCAATCGCATCCTTAACCACATGATGAAAAGTTCGCAGATTGCCAATATCCAAATCACGGCTTTTGAAGACACCGGAGTCAGCAATCGCATTGGTTATTTTGAGCAGGTTGGAATTATTAAAGACATGATTCAGTCGCATCTTTTGCAGCTTTTGGCGCTTGTTACAATGTCCATTCCCATCACCATGATGGACGACAGCCTGCACCGCGAAAAAAATAATATTCTTTCTTCGCTGATTATTCCCAAATCCAAAAACAACATTGTTTTAGGCCAATATCAAAGCTACAAAAAGGAAACAAACGTTCCAAAAGGCTCAAAAACCGAAACTTTTGCGGCACTGCGCCTTTTTATTGACCGTGAAAGCTGGTACAAAATCCCGATTTACATTCGCACCGGCAAAAAACTTCACGAAAAGCACACTTACATCACGATTGAATTTAAAAAATTCAAATTTCAGGATAAAAACGAACAGCCAAATGTGCTGATCATTGAGCTCTATCCCGAAGAAAAACTTAACCTGAAACTTTTAAACCAGAACGGCTACGGTGAAAAAAATTATAAAGTTATTACAACTTCCGACTCGATTGCCTGCACCGGAGATGACTGTTTACCCGAACATGGATCTTTATTGCTGGACGTCTTCCGCGGCAACAAAATGCAGTTTTTAAGCTTTCCGGAAATTATTGCCAGCTGGAAAATCACCGAAGAAATTATCAAAACCATTAAAGAAGAAAAAATCCCCGTGGAAATTTACAAAGACGATTCTTCCGGACCAGAAAGCCAGAAAAAGATTAACGCTTCCGACCATTTCCGCTGGTGCGATCCACATTGATTTAAAATCCATATGAGAATCAGAATATTTAGCAGTGAAAAAAAATTCATCAATGAGAGTGTTGATTTCATCAAAACCCTTTGCACCTCCAAAGAATACAAATACTCTGCGAAAAAAATTTCCATTGCCCTAAGCGGCGGCTCAACACCTGCCCCAATCTACAAAGATTTGGCCCGGGAAAGCCTACCTTTTGATAAAATCGTTTTTTATCAGGTTGATGAACGATACGTTGATCCTACTCATCCGGATTCAAACCAGAAAATGATTCGTGAAATCATGGGAGACGAATTAATAAATACACATTTTTTTGATACCACCATTCCCATTAACGAATCATTAACGGAATATGAAAAAATCATTAAAAAATTACCAAGTCAAAGTTTTGACTTAGTGATTTTAGGAATCGGACCGGATGGCCATTTTGCCTCTATCTTCCCCGAAAGTCCTCTTTTAAAATCAGCCGGAAAAGATCAACTGGTCGGCCACACGCAAACCAATGCCTTTGCCGTAAAAGATCGTTTAACCCTGGCCCTAAAACCGATCCTCAAAAGCAAAAACATCCTCGTGCTTTTAAAAGGAAAAGAAAAACAGGAAATCATTACCGAACTCCAAAATAAATCGACCCCAACCCCAAAAGATATTTCGCGATTCCCCGCTCTCGCCCTAATAAAACACAAAAATTTAACCGTTTTCTTCTGCGAGACTGACTGACAAGTAAACGCTAATTCCATTGAGCACTCCCAGCACTCTTTCCGAAAATAATAGTTGCATCCTTAAATTTCCGGTGAACACCTTCACGAATCAGCTCAGCGCGAGCCGCGCCATATTTTCCAAGATCACGTAAATGCTCCAAACGAAACTTTACCAATAAAGAATTGGACCTTTCACAAACAAACTTAGCATCACTGGAATCAAATCCAATAATAGTCACAAGCTCGTTTCTGTCAAAACCGCCTCTTTCAACATAAACCTTTTTACCGACCGTAACATCTTCAGGATTTAGCACAAATCTGTTACGCTCTGCAGAATCTGAATCCAAAGCCCGATCTATATCATCCAATTCGTAAGGTGACAGTTCAACATCAGGACGCATTATCGATTAAGTTAAGTATTTCCCGAAATACCATTTTTAAATAAACAGGGAAATATTATATATCGATATCGAATTTTGTCAAACCAAGACTCCTAGTCTGCCCCGCAATATCAGATATATCCTTAGAAACACCTGCCTCAAACTTTTTAACGAAATTTATTCGCATGGAATTATGATAATCGATGACCTTTTTTCCATATTTATTTAGAACGAGTTCTCCATCATTACCTCTTAAATATTCATCTCTATCCTTATCAAAAACGTACAAATCTGCACACAACTTTAAATTTGGATCACCCGCTAAAACTCTTTCTAAATTCTGCTCATCTTCTGTTGTTTGTGGCCTATAATCATTTTTCCAAAGCCAATAAATAACATCTAGCTGACCAACTTCTGCCGTCAACGCCACTGCGCTATTCTCTACCCGCACGGTACTTTGAGATAATTCCTGCATAAAAGCTTCTCCCGATTTTAAAAGCGCATCCGCAAATCCTTGCTGCCTATACTCAGGAACTGTATAGCGATCTGTTAATTTAAAGTTTTCGTTTCCAAGATCAATGAAATCCAATCCACAAAGACCTTGCGAACCTAGACTTAATCTAAACTCAATTTTGATGCTATTTTCACCATTTGCCGTATCAGTAACCCTTACTTTATTGGCTAAAATTTTTAAATCGCTCTCTTCATCAAGAAGAGTTTCCCCTAGAGTAAGAACCTTTCTAGTCAGTGTTCCAATTTTTTTATATTTTAAGCCTTTGGGCGAGAGGTTACCATCAGTGTACCTACCCACCATTTCTTTGCCAAAAATTTTAAATTTTTCAATTAAAGCAGGAGTAAAAGGAAATTTTTCCTTTTTTTGAGGAGGCGGATTCAAATCCGCACCGCACCCTTTATATTGAGCGATTACATCAGCGAAACTGGGAAGAGATTGCATTTTTTCGGGAGTAGACATATTTTTTTTTACTTGAAGATTGAAGCGACACTTTCTCTGATTTTTCTTAAAATGGATTCCGCTTTCTTCCCCTCACTTCCCTTCTCAATTTCTGTTCTATGCCATTTCCCAGTCGGAGAATTTTTTTGATTAAAATACTGAAGTCCTTTTGCAGCTTCAGGATCACCTTTTTCCAAAATTTTCTTCCATTGCCCAAGTAATCTTAGGGCATTATCACAATGAGCACTACATGGAGTAAAAGAAGGAGGACGAAAATCTAATTGCTCGGAATATGATTTTCCTGAACGAAATAATTGCATCAATTCAAAATCGAAATTCGAAATAATTTTTTTAGGCGAAAAAGATTTTCTAGCTTTAAGATTTTTTTGGGAATGAATGTACTCTTCTGTACAACATTCAGGGTATCCCAAAAACTTGCCATTAATTTTGTGAGACTCACTATAATTAGCCCCTTCAGGAAGAACAAGTTCACTCCTATAACAATCAGAAATTATTTCAGGTGAAGCAACTTCATATATTGGGTCTAAACTATGTGGATCGTTGGTTTGTATGGCTTGTAATCCTAATTTTTCAACCAATTTCAAAAAAGTTTTATGATTACCTCCAATTATGGTTCCAGGTTTAACTCCTTCAGCCACTAATAAAAGTTGAGCACGATCCAACCCATTCAAGGCTTTCCAATCAGGAGATTCATAAACATCCTTATGTTTAAGCTCAATTTCATCTGTCGGCTTCTCTAGTTTTTCGACCATAAATAACTTTAAAAGTATCTTGTTATTATACAACAATATATACGTCAAAGCAAACTAAGCACTCCCCCAAGAGTTTATGGCTTACTGCAGCCAGTGTACTTTTTCCGGATCTTAACAGCGCAACATTCTTCAATGTGTAAAGAGACCGGCGAAAATAGCGAAGAAGCGCATCCAAAAACGCTTGGAATAAAAAAAACAAGCCCGCACCCCCTACCCTCAAATCATCCCCTCGATCTGCTTCTTTATCTCCGGAATTCCAACCATCGTCACCGTCGAAACAAAACATGGCTTAAAGGCCTTATATTTTTTGGCCAACTCTTTGCACTTTTTTTCGATTTCTTTTTTTGTATGTCGAGCCGCCAATAAATCCAACTTATTAAAAACGTAAATCATGGGCTTGTCTGCGACCTTAATTTTCTCCAAAATATCATGCACGACCTTCATTTTATCCTCCATTTTTGGATCGTTCAGGTCGATCACATGCACCAAAAGATCAGCTTCAATTGTTTCTTCCAATGTGGATTGAAAAGACTTAATTAAAGTCGCCGCAAGATCCTGAATAAAACCAATTGTGTCCGAAACAAGCACTTCTTTGCGCTCTACTCGGCCATCATCAAAACTCTTTTCAAAATATAATTTCCCAACACGCGTATCCAAAGTGGCAAAAAGTTTATCGGCCGCGTAAGCGCCTTTATGCGTTAAAGCATTTAACAAACTCGATTTCCCGGCATTGGTATAACCAATAATTCCAACAGTTTTTAAATTTTTGCGACGACGACCTTCACGGTGCAATTTACGCACACGTTTACAGTCCTCCAATTCTTCCAAAATTCGATCTTCATGTTTGGAAAGATGCCTTTTCATTGTTTCCAAATTGGTTTCACCTGCACCGCGCGTTCCGATTCCACCACCCTGACGAGTTAACTGCATACCCATGCCATAAATACGTGGCCCCATGTGCCGAATGGAAGCCAGTTCAATTTCCAATTTTGCCTCACGCGTGGAAGCGTGCTTTTGAAAAATCTTCAAAATCAAATCAAGTCGATCCCAAACTTCCATTTTTACATCCCGCAGCATTTCACCCAAATTATAAGTCTGCATCGGCCTAAGTTCGTTGTTCACAATCAAAATATTGGCGCCACATTCCAGCGCCTCTTTTTTAATTTCGTCAACTTTTCCGCCACCAATATAAGTTTTGTAATTCGGCTCAATTTTTTTCTGAATCCGCTTGATCAAAACCACACCGCCAAAAGTTCGCACCAAACTTTCCGCTTCATCAAGGCGATAATCCGCCTCTTCTTTAGTGACGTTTGGAGGAACAAGATCTATAAGAATTGCTTTTAGCATGCATCAAGATTACCACAAATTGTCGAAAACCGCATAAGTGGGCAACCTAAGCCACAAATTCCTTTTCCACAGCCACATCGTATTTTCCAAGTGCGGCCAAACCGTTGCATTTTGAGCGATGAACCAACGCCTGTTGAGCCCGCCCCACATTATTAACAATATCCTGAGCCCAAATTTTTAAAGCCGGACTTTGGATCGCACGACCATAAGAAAAACTTAATGGCCAAGGAAGCCCGCCAATTTTGTTCATTAAATCCAAATGAATGGTTGCGTCGGAGTCACTCTGACCACCGGAAAGGAACACAACACCGGCTAAATCATGAGGAACGTTTTCCATAAGACATTTTACCGTTTGCTTTGCCACCTCTGCCGCAGGAGCTTTTTCGGCATCTTTACCGGGCAACACCATACTTACTTTCAAAATCGTCCCTTTTACATCCACGCCCTGTTCCGCCAATTGACTAAACAAAGCCTTTAAAGTCAAAGCAGTCACTTCATAACATTTTTCAATTGTATGATTTCCATCGATCAAAATTTCCGGTTCAACCATTGGCACCAACCCATTTTCCTGACAAAGCGCCGCATAACGCGCCAAAGCATGCGCATTTGCCATAATACAAGCCTGACTTGGCATATTCGCGCCAATCGCGATCACCGCGCGCCATTTAGCAAACTGCGCACCTAATTTTCCATATTCAACCAGACGATCACGCAAACCATCAAGCCCTTCGGTCACAACTTCACCTTCATGCAGCGCCAAAGGCTTTGTTCCCGCATCCACCTTAATACCCGGAATAATCCCCTTCTGCTTTAAAACTTCAGCAAAAGGAACCTCATTCTTATCTTTTTGACGGATCGTTTCATCATACAAAATCATACCACTTATATACTGTTCAACGCCCGGCGCAGAAACCAATAATTCACGATAAGCACGACGATTTTCCTCTGTGCACTCAACGTTAACACCATCAAAACGCTTTTTACACGTGCCGGAACTTTCATCAATCGCTAAAATTCCTTTTCCGGGAGCAACCATGGCTTTTGCCGTTGCGGCTAAAACTTTTGAATCCATAATTTTTAAAAGTTAAAGAATCTGATCGCCATCAAAATAATCAGATTTTAAAGGAAAGACAAATTTTTCACCTTTCTTGGTCACTTTTGCCACTTTCACTCTTTCCGAAAATGAAAAAATCTGTTATAATGTCTAGAAATATAAATTTATATAACTTCCATTATGAAAAACAAAAACACCAAAAAAGTTCTACGTTCAATCGCAAAAACAAGCTTCGTCTTTATGTTGCTGTTTGTTTTCAATTTAAAACCGGCGCTGGCGGCAAGTATTTATAATGTTACTGAAGCCACCGCTACAGTTGGAGCATCAACAAGTTTAACCATTCAATATACGGTTGATACAGCCGAACAAACATGGCTACTTGGAGAAATTTTTGGCATTCAATTACCTGCCAATTTTCCAAACTGGACCGCCGCAGGAGTAAGTTTCACGGCGGAATACGACACCGACACAACTAATGATGGAATTGGCGAAACAGCCATCACCTCAGGTGGTGGAAATGGGCAATATGCAATCGTTGGAGATACTCTAAACATCACCTGGGATCCTTCTGACCCCCCTCCGGCAGCAACAGGATGGGGCCCCCCAACCGCCGGAGCATCAACCATTAGAGTCCTGATTACCGGAGAAGTCCCAACTTATTCCAACGCAACCTCAACTTTTACATTTAAAAAAACAGCCACCATTGGAACAGATACGGTAAACGTTAGCGCGGCCAACCCTTCAGCTTCTATCGATATTACTCATATTGCAACCGTTGGCACAGGTGGAACCGTACCTTTTAGCTTCAGTCCACATATAGAATTGTCCGCAGGCTCCTATATAACAATTACTTTCCCGGCAAACTTTAATATTTCCGCTGCAAATACCGGAGTAGGCGCAGTAACTTCCAATTTTACCGGAACTCCAACTTTTACAGCGAGTCTCCTTGGCCAAAATCTTATCTTAACCGCGAACGGAACAATCCCGGTTGAAATTGGTAAAACAATTACCATTCCCGCGGGACTGGTTGCTTCCTACAAGGCTGATGCTTCTACAATTACAGTCACAGTTAATGATTCTTCGGGAAATTTAGTTTCAAGTTCAGCCGCTGCGACAATAGCAGCAACATCCGCCGGCGCATTAAGTTTGACCAGTGCCACACTGCCGCTTCTTGTTGTTAGCACTAAAAATACACTCAGTATTGCATTTACAACAGTCAACGACAGTCCATCTGCCGGAAAATTTATAATCAATTTACCAGCTGGATTTAGCGGAACAGCCGCATCGGACGGAGCCTGCACGGGCCTTGATGGAACATGGACAACAACCGGCGCCGCTTCGGTTGTAACTTTAACCAGGAGTGGCGGAAGTCCGGGAATTTCACCAATCTTAACCGTTGCTTGTACTATCAACAACATCACAAACCCAAGTTCAGCAGGCGCCGTTGGAACTTTCACTTATCAAACAACTACTTCAAACGCCAGCCAGGTTCTTGATGAAGGAACAGCACTCAGCACACAGACAATCGTTGCCGTTGGAGCTTTAACCGGAAGCGTGCAACATTCAACATTGGTTGCAGGACAAACCGGAACCGCGACAATTTCTTTTTCAACCATAAATTCCATACCAAATGGTGGAAAAGTTATTGCAACATTTCCAGCAGGATTTGAAGTATCTGGAGCTAATGCTTTAACAGCAACAAGTTTAAGCGGACTTGCTGGAACCTGGACAGCATCGGTCTCCGGCCAGGTAATAACATTCACACAAAGTGCAGGTAGTTTAAGTACTGCCGGATCAAAAAGCTTTACAATAGCAGGGATTCACAACCCAACAAGTCCAGGATCAGCCGGAACTTATTCCATTTCAACACAAACCCCCACAGGAGAAACTATTGATACAAATACCGGTGTTGCCGCCAACACAATCACTGCAGCCGGTGGAGGTTCTTTTATATCTTTAGGATCTTCAGGTACTTCAACAACTCCAACAACAACACCTCCTTCCACTCAACCAACAACAACTCCAACTGAACCTCAAATTCAACCTCCAACAGAGCCTCAAATTCAACCACCACAATTACCTACTCCTCCAGCTCTTCCTGCTCCAAAAACACCTACGGCTCCCGCTCCAAAAGCTCCAGCCAAGGTAGCCCCAAGAACCACGACCACCACAAAGGCACCCGCAAGAACAACGACGACAACAACTTCTACAAGCACAAGTTCCAGCACACATTCAAGTGCAACAACACCTCCACCGGTTATAGATGTACGAACATCACCTGATTTCCCTAAAGCACTTCTTTGCGCTAATACACCCGCAACCCGTCTTCAAGGTAATATTTCAAATGACCGGGATACAGAGGGTGACGGCATTTCTGATTTAATGGAAAATGCCTGTGGCACAAATCCAACTAAAGCAGATACCGATGATGATGGTTACTCCGATAACGTTGAAATTTTCCAATTGGTCACAGATCCAACCAATCCAAATGACCCACCTAAAAATCAACCAATCGCCACACGCGTAAGCAGTCTTTTTGATGGCGTAATAGTAGAAGATAAGAATCCTTTAATCACAGGAAGCACTCGAGCCAATTCATTGGTGGAAATAACCATCAAAGATGATAAAGGCCAAATCGTAAGAACTCAAGAAATCAAATCAGACGCAAACGGCGGATTCCTTTATGTTCCAGCCGTCGGCCTGCCGGACGGAAATTACACCCTTGAAACCATCGAAAAACCAAATCAAACAGGTTCTTTAATGGGATCATTAAAAGCGGATGTTCTTGGAGCAACTAACACCAAAAACGTAATCACTGCCGTTAATTCCAAACCGGTACATTTCACTATCAGCGCAAAAACTCCAAGCGTAACACCTCCATCACCAAAAAAGTTGGCTGAAAAAGATCTAACTGATGAAATTATCAATGGAGGAATTAAAGTTGCCATCGTTAATAATCTACCGGTACTAAGTGGAAAAACCGGGTTTGGATCAGAAGTAAAAGCAACCTACCAAAGCGTAGTTTTAACTTCTGCTTTGATTGCAGATAGTACAACCGGTGATTTTGCCATCAAGCCTTCAGAAAGTTTTGAAACTGGCGATCATACCATTTACGTCCAGGCCATCAGACCAAGCGACGGCACTATCAGCAAAACTGTCAAAGTTTCTTTTAACATTGCAGCAAGCGCTCCTACCACAACAATCGAACAAAAAACAACTACTTTCCATGGAGCAAGCCAAACTTCAGATAACACAATTTATTGGGTTATTGGAGGAGCGGTTCTAATCGTAGTTTTGGGTGGCGCATACGCTGTAAGTCGCAGAAAGAAGACCTCGGGCCCATCTAAGCACGATAATCAGGACAAATAGAACAAAGTATGCTAAAGTCGCCCCATGCGTATCAATAAATTTTTAGCCCAGGCTGGAGTATGTTCCAGGCGTGAAGCCGACGAACTGATCCGTAACGGCAAAGTTACAATCAATGGCAAGGTTGCCGGCCTTGGCGATCAAATCACCGAGGAAGACAACGTAGAAGTTGAAGGCAAAAAGGTTTCCAAAGAAGAAACCGAAAAAGTCTATATTGCTTTCCACAAGCCTTTTGGTGTCATTACGACCACCGATAAAACCATGGACAACAATATTTTGGATTGGGTCGATTTGAAAACTCACCGCATTTTTCCGGTTGGTCGACTTGATGTGCAATCTTCTGGACTAATCTTGTTGACCAATGACGGAGAAATCGTCGACAAGATCTGCAGGTCTGTAAATCAACACGAAAAAGAATATTTGGTAACTGTGGATAAATCGATTACGCCGGAATTTTTAAAAAAAATGGCTGAAGGCGTTTACATTTTCAAACGCAAAACTCTTCCGGCCCGAATCCAGCAAATTTCCCCTCAACAATTCGACATTGTGATTGTGCAGGGCATGAACAAGCAGATTCGCCGCATGTGTGAAGGACTTGGATATAATGTGGAAATCCTAAAAAGAATTCGCATCATGAACATAAAACTCGGCGAACTCCAACGCGGCAAATGGCGATTTTTAACCAACGGCGAAAGAAAAGATCTGCTAAGGGCATTGAATTTAGAGCGATAGCCCAGATCTATGGTCCAAAATTAAGTGGATCCACCACGGGTTGATCTGGTGTACTTTTTTCTACCGGGAAGACTAATGGATCTGGTTTTGGATGATTTTTGTTTGCCCAGGCTACGGCACTATCAGTTTCAAAACCTTTTTTATCAGTAAGGGTGCAATTTATAAGTGTTACCTGGTCAGGCCTCCATTCGCCCCCAGTGAAATACAACCCATAATCATGTCCAAAGTTTTTACTTCCCTTTCTTTTAAGGGATAACTCATATTTAGTCCGTCCGCGGTCATCAAAACTGGATGGAGTAATGTCGTACTCTTCTTCCCACTTTATGGCATTTGCGGCTTTTTTTAGACCAAGCTGAACTCTTACCTGATCACTTACGGTACATGGTCTGTATTCTGCTGTTAAACTGTGGGTAATAGGGTGTTCTTTTTCATATCGTGATTGTTGATTAAGTAAACTGGGATCATCAATTGGGTCTGTAGGAACAAGTGTTCTGCATTTGTCACCTTCAGCTGTTACTTCGCGGCGTGGGCAGTTTGTGGCGGGACCAAAGGTATCATCTGCCAAAACTTTTAATACTATTGTATGAGTACTGTTAGCCCGGTCATAAGCTGTTTGTGCATTGGCAAAAGCTTCAAATTCGGGTGAAGCAGGGTCGATTGGTATTTTGTATGGATCAGGGCCTTCCGGGAAAGGGAATCTTTCTTTCAATCTTGTTACATCTCCTTCAACATCTGAACCTTTACATACAAATTGTTGAAATTCCCCTTCAGCTTCAGCCATAATTATAATTTTAAGACGTAAAATTGTTTTCCTGAAGCTATCATTCAAATATTCTAACTGTCAAATACCCAAAACTTGAACTTACACATCTTTTAGTATAGGAAAAAACGGACGAGCCCCTCTTTACACATCTTAATTTATTGTCCGATTAAGAACCAGGAAAAGTACACCGGCTGCAGTAAGCCATAATTGCCACAACATCATCTTTGTAACTAAATTTTGGCAGATTTTAATATTTTATAGATCTCAAACAAAGATTTATCGGACCTCCAAAACAAATCATCGGTTGGAAATTTTCCCCTAAATTCCTTCTCTAATCCAACTTTCCGCCACATATCGACAGCATTTTTTTCATCCCTCCTTAAAACTTCATAGAGTGTCAGCATGGTCCCCGGGAGAACATAATCTAAATTTCTTGCTGTATTAATTGGCTTCATAACGGTATCAAGAACTTGTGATAGCCTATCTCTTGACCATCTAATTTCAAACGCTAAGGAATCGGCTTTCCTAAAGCTGGTCAGAGCATCTTTTTGGCTAATACGAGGTTTGCCTATCTGCCCCAACCCATCAAGCAATTGATACGCTTCTTTTTGTTGATCAGACAATGCGCTTTCCTGCGATTCAAATAAGATTCTGGTTTCTGGATAAGCCGCAATAACATCTCGCAGGGTTTTTGGATTTTCTCCTTCAAAATGCATACCGATTGTTTTTTCCAGATGTTTTCTAACCGTCGGATGCCTTAATATAGTAAGAGCAACTTCTAAACGATTAGACTCTTCACTCAGAAATTCCTCCAGAGTTTTAAAAATTCCTCTTTTCTCTCTTTCTGCCGATATTTGTGGCAACTGTTCTAACGAGTTTGCGACTAACTGATCAAGCCCTTCTTTTTGGGCCTGATCGTTATTGACAATAATCCATCTATTGATTGCATAACGGGAGTAAAATTCCGGTAATTTTATATGCTGAAAAACTTTTGCATTATCAGCAATAAACTGTTCAAGCTCTTGCGGCGACACACCCGCAAGAATTTCTGCATATGAGCTCGGTGACAGTTTGCTTCCCTGGTCAGCATCCGATAATTCTAAATATCTTTCATCAACCAATTCCCTTAATTTCACAGGATCATTTCGCCTTGCTCTAGCCATTTTTTGAATTACCTCCGGCGCGCCAGTAAAGGTCTTTCCCAACCGCTGGCGAGTTTCCAAATCGCAATCAATAATGTTTAACCAACCGAGCAGACTCTCTTTCTTCTCGTCGAAAACACTTAATGCTTCCTTGCTTATTGGTAAATTATTGATCGTTTGTTCCAATCTTTGTAGGTTATGAACAATAAGTGATCTGTGAAGAGATACTTCTACGGTGCTATATCTTGACCAATAATCGGAATAATTTTTCATCACATTACCAAGCACTTGTTCGATAACCCCAAAACGAAAAGCATCACCTCTTTCAGAGTGGATGTGATCACCAAAAGAAATGTGGGGGTATTTTTCAAAAAGTGATTGGAAAAATTTTGAACTGTTTATTTCCACATCCTCTATGTAAGCCACTGAACCGATTGCCACACCTTCCGGCTTCATTTGAATATGCCAACCTTTTTTCTCTTCGATAACAGAATCAACTGACTTACGAAGACCAACTTCAGGTTCATATTCCCTAATTTCAAAACCATTGGGCAATTTTGATGTATCTGTCCCTTTTGGTACAAGCAAGATCATACCTTCTTGCAATTGAAGATCACCTAAAACAAAAGTGTCATGAGGAAAAACATTTATCAATTGTTTCTCAAGATTTTTCAGTGGCGATACAACAGCATAGGGCTGTTCATCCCAACTACAATCGTCATGTTCCTGTACTAATTCGCCCAAGGAAAAATGAATTGTCGGACGAAACGATGGTGGCTCACCACCTTCCCATTTTTTTTCTGAGGTAATATCATTCGCTGCAGCTTTAAGAGTTCCATTCTTCGGTAGTATCGAAGTTGCATGTACTGCAAAAATTTTTGACTCTAAAACTTCCAAAGAAGGCGGATTTTCCTGAGAATATTCAAATTTTGGCTGTTTCTGTTCAACACATATTTCCGGTTCAGAGTCAGGAGTAAATTTTATTAAATAACTGGTGCTTGAGCCACTTAATAATATAACACGTACATTAATCAGGTCTTTCGTTGTATTACTTTGTAAAGTTACTGTACCCTTGTGGTCCATGAGTAACGGCATTTCATTGAGAAGTCTTTGATCATCAAATCCGGTTGCTTCAGACAACTGCGCAACTACATCCATTGCAGATAATTTAGTATTGAGTGTAAGATGTTCAATTTTCTCTTTCATTTCTAAAGTTTTCGAAAAGATTAAATCTCTCTATTATACACTAAAAAGTATCCATTTTCGATACAATGTTAGGGGATATCCCGCAAACAGATGTCCAGGGGGATTCATTATGTGAAGCCGTAAAAACTCCACCAACAAAAAATGCAAACTATAAACTTGCACTATTTACACATTTTAAATTATTGTCCGATTAAGAACCGGGAAGAGTACACCGGCTGCAGTAAGCCACAATTGCCACACCATCATCTTTATGCCTAAATTTTGGCATATTTCTTTACAAGCACTTTTTTACAAAGTACCTGTTCATTATTTTCCAAAGTTTTCGGAGAAGCTGGCTTTTTGGCGACATTGCGAGCGCAGCCGGTCGAGCATCATGATGCGAGACCTTCGTGAGGGCGTACATGCTAGCCCGAACGAATTGGCGAAGCGTTCGCCAAAAAGCCAGCTTCTCCGAAAACTCAACGCTAAAGCAATGGACAAGCATGAACAAAAATTCAGAAATAATTCTCCAATTTTCGCCATACTTGTGCGCACGCACAGATTCTTTTATGATGATCAGGCTTTAAATCGTCTTCACTTATTATTCTCAGTGGAAAATTTTTGGTCAAAACTCGCCAAACCAATCATCGGCCTGGCGCCAATGGACGGCGTCACGGACGCGCCTTTTAGATATATCACAGCCAAATATGGCCATCCGGATGTGATGATTACCGAATTCACTTCGGTTGAAGGAATCGCCGCCGGCGGAATTCCACCTTTGCGCGCTTTTATTTACGACAAAATCGAACGTCCGATTGTTGCACAGCTTTTTGGAATCGATGAAAAAGCTTACTATAAAGCCGCCGTCATGTTGTGTGAACTCGGCTTTGACGGCATCGATATAAACATGGGCTGCCCTGCCAAAAACATTGCCTCTAAAGGTTCCGGAGCCAGCCTGATTTTAAATCCAAAACTCGCCCAAAAAATTATCAAACAAACCAAAAAAGGGGCAGCCGATTGGGCCAATGGATTAAATTTAGAAGATGTTGGATTACCTGAAAACACCGTAAAACACATTCGTGAAATGCAAAAACAAAACCTGTGCGGAAAATCCGGAACCGTTGGCCACAAAGCCGCCGCCTCCGCCCATGCCAAAAAGTCCCCCACCACAATCCGCAAACTTCTGCCTATATCCGTAAAAACCCGCATCGGCTACGACAAAATCGTCATTGAAGATTGGATCAAATATTTGCTGGAAGAAAAACCCGCCAACATCAGCCTTCATGGCCGAACTTTAAAACAAATGTACACAGGTCTTGCCAATTGGGACGCCATCGCAATTGCCGCAAAAATTGTGCACGAACACAACCAGGCACATGCCAAATCGCGCGAATTTGTTAAAACCACAATTCTGGGAAACGGTGATGTTAAAAGTGTTGAAGAAGCCCATCAAAAAGCGAAACAATACGGAGTTGATGGAGTTTTAATTGGCCGAGCCGCCTTTGGCAATCCCTGGATTTTCCGCGCGCCTGCAAAACCTAAAAACAGCCCTTCCATTGAATCCCCCGCACCTTACACGCCCACCATCAAAGAAAAACTAAAAGTCGCCATCGAACACGCCCACATCCACGAAAAAATCTTTGGAGAAAAACTTTTTCCGGTAATGCGCAAACACCTTTCCTGGTATTGCCGTGGATTCACCGGCGCGAGCGAAGTACGTCAACGCCTTATGCAAGCCAACAACAGCCAAGAAGTGGAAGAGATTTTGACCGGCATCCCAGAAAAATCTTAAAGTTGTTGCGGCCCGGACCTATTTGACCACAATCGGATTGTGGTTGTATTCACGGAAAAACTGCAGATAGAAATCCTCAAGGTCAACCCCGTTTAATTTATGACCGGATTTCAAAGTGCGTTCCAAATCCGCCATGATGACATCAAGATCCTGGGCGCGTTTTTCATCAAAAAATCGGAGATGGCTTAAGGCTTTACGACATTCGGCCAAGCTCGCCATAATTTCCGGTTTCTTTTCAGGTGGAAGCTCAGGGTATGCATAATAGGTCATCAATATTTCAAAGTTTTCTTTAAACATGACATCGGCTTTGCGCATATCGTATTCCCTTAGAAACATCTGTTCGGGCGTGTTAGGGTCACGGCGAAGATCACAGACCTGCTTGAAATCACTCATCAGATGCATGAGTTTAAAGAATTTAAAGTAGATTGGAGTGAAAAGTCCGGTAACGCAGTGCTCAGCCATCGGATTAGCCTTGGCAAAATCATCAAAATGGCCACGTACTTGTTCACTTACTTTATGCTCAGAGACCCGTTTGTTTGGATCAAAATAGGAGTGCTCAACTTTTTCCTGCTTTCGAATTTGATCAAGAACATTCAATACATGCATAAAACATTCACTGTATATTTCCTGAAGTTTCTCCAACTCCTGCGGCTTAAGGTTGTTCGCAAGGATGCGGTCTTCAACTTTTTTTAAATCATCAACATCTTCCATCCACGCGCCAATAATTCCACTGTTCGGAAGTTTGCCGCCGCTAATCTCACCTCTTGTTTTTTCAACAAACTCATCAATCTGTTTGCGCAGAACATAGAGTTCAATAGTATTAGGGCCAAGCTCTTCACAGTACTGTTCCTTAAAATCCTTGGAGCAGTTTGCCAACCGGATCATTTTTTCAAAACTCGCGCCACGTAAAACCGCATGGTATTTTTGCTCTTCAAGATTCTGTTCCTGTGCCACCTGGAAGGCCGCCATATGAGCGGCAACACCACCAAGAGCGGCCTGGAGCATTGGCAGACCGGTCGCCGCGCGCTTTTCTTCACCATATTCAAAGATTTCGGTCACCAGTTCGATAGCCGGTGTAATTTTGGTACCAATCTCAATGACATCACGTCGTAAACAGGCAGCCTGTTCTTCATAGGCTTCGGACTGAGGCAAGACATCATGTCTTGTAACATCCGGTTTAAAAATTTTGGTCATTTCATATAGCACACTACTCAAAGCATCATATAGATCATGAATAAAATCATGGATTTCGCAGGAGAGGGTTTCCAGGGGAGCATCTGCATTTTCCGGGTCATCTTCTTCATTGGTTATAACCTCTTTAATGTGAGTTGCCCTCAAGTCTGCTCTGGCGCCGTTTAAGGCAATTGCCAGTATCATAGCCAAACCATTAAGGCTATCGGAAATCGACATTTCCTTTTGCGATTCCGGTGGTTTCGGTTTAGCTGTTTCAACAGCATCATCATGGACAGCTGAAACAATACCATTGACATCATCAACGCGAAAAGTCTCACTCGTACCACTCGTTTTATAATTCATGCCTAAACCCGCCAGACTTTTTTTGGATTCCGGTTCATCCAAAAAATCAGCAAACATACCGTCTTCTATACTCATGGAGTCTGTTTCGCCATTGTCCGGGTCCGACTTCCTGAATCTTTCCGATAGGTAGTTGAGTTCAACAAAAAGCTTCTCAACATCCCCAAGAATCAACGGCCCCAGAAGGATCATTTTTTTAGGATAAACAATGTGTTTTCCTGCACCATTTTTTTCAACCCCGTGCATATCCCACATATGATCGAGATAAGAAAGAATCGTGCTGACCTGAAAAATAACTTCCCCCAATTTTTCTTTGAGCTTTTTATCCTCAATAGTCTCAACAGTCTCACCCACAAGCCTAAAAGCACTTTGGCGGGCGCGCAGGACTTTGCGATGGCGTCTCACAATGAGCGGAGCTACCATAATGAGATTAAATGCATCAGTAAAAGTTTGAATAATGTTGCGTCTTTTTTCCCGTTCTTTTTCCAGACGCACATCATGTTCTTCTTTAGTTTCACTCTTAGCTGCTCCTTTTTGCCCGGCTTTAGTTTTTCCACTTAATAAGTCAGTAAAATCTTTAAAAAGATCACGTTTTTTTCGCATTTCTTTTTCCAGGAAATCTCCCCGTTCTTTTTCCAGGCGAGCATCATGTTCTTCTTCAGTTTCATCCTTAGATTCTTCTTTTTGCCCGGGAGAATCATCTTCAAGCATTTTTGCCATTTTTGAACCGCCAACCCACCGGAAAGTACCTTCCCAGTTACGAACGAATTGCAATAAACGTTGAATTTCCTGGATGCCGTAACTCTGTCCACTCATTCCCGGATTCGAAACATAAAGACGGCGAACATGCTCAACCTTGCCCAATTCAACCACTATTGCCTGAAGATCATCAGGAAGAAGTATTTTTGAATTTTCACCGTGAGCTCTGGCGTTTTTTATTTTTTTAAGAGCTTTTCCGGCTTTTTCGACAGCTTTAAGGATTTGTTCCTTTTCCAGGTCACTGGCATGTAAATCTATCATGAAACGCTCCTGGGCCCTGGTTTTTTTCAAAGGCTCATCACCCCTTTCGCTGGCAAGCTTAACCATTGCTGCAAGATTTTTCGGCATTTCATTCTCAATGATGTGTAAAAAATCCCCATCAGCATCAAACTGAATGACAGTAGTGCAATCGGGGCCTTCCTCAACCGTGTAAACCGCCCTGGCCAGACGTTCCAAAAGAACCAGGTTGCGATAACATTTCTTAAAACTGGTTACAATACCATTCTCTTTTCGATCCAGCTCTTTATCCTTTGGTCCCAAAAAAGATTCGGCCTCGCGAACAACATCTCCAATCAATTCCGCAACTTCAGTAAATGAAAATTTTTCAGCGGTTCTTTCATCGGCGGAAAGAGCAATAATTTCGCGATTTTGCGTTACAGCATGAAGCAATTGGAAAAGGAATCCGAGTCGATCGTAACTTTCTCTTTCGGCCTGTGTCAGGCTTTCCATCCAGGTAGTGTAGGCCATTTTTTCAAAATCCTTGGTTCTATGACGTAAAACATCTTCAAGGGTAACTTGCGTAACAGGTCCAATATCCACTTTTGTGGCTACGTCCGGATCTTCACCTATACGTAGATCATCTACATCCATGTTTTTTATCTAATTATAATAATGAGAGAACCAACTTAACACCATTTGACATCATTGTCAACAAATTGATTCATTTGACCTTCGGCTTTTCTTTCAGTATAATCTCTTTCGCGCTCAGGTAGCGTTTAAAAGAGCGCTTTTTCCAGGACCTCAAAAGTCTAATATCAAAGCGCCAAACTCGCTACATAAACTACAATTTTTATTTTTTTTGCCGCCCTTCGGCCAGCTCATGTCCAAAATCATCAACATCGCCATTATTGCCCACGTAGATCACGGCAAAACAACACTCACCGACTTTTTATTAAGACAAGGTGGAGCTTTCAACAATCACGAAAAAGTAAGTGATTTGATGATGGATTCCAATGATCTTGAAAAGGAACGCGGTATTACCATTCTCGCAAAAAATTCTTCCATTCATTATAAAGATTATAAAATTAACATCGTAGATACTCCCGGGCATGCCGATTTCGGCTCCGAAGTTGAACGTGTTCTTAAAATGGTCGACACGGTTTTATTGCTTGTAGATGCCAAAGAAGGCCCTATGCCTCAAACCAAGTTCGTACTTATGAAGTCACTCGCTCTTGGAATTCGCCCGATTGTTGTTATCAACAAAATTGATCGTAAAGACCAACGCGCGCACCAGGTAATCGACATGGTTTTTGATCTTTTCGTAACACTTGGAGCCAACGATGAACAGTTGGATTTCCCAATTATTTATTCCATCGGACGTGAAGGTATCGCCAAATATCAATTGGAAGATGAAGGCAAAGACCTGACTCCTTTGTTTGAAACAATTTTGAAACACGTAAAACCTTATCCGGATAAAAACGCGGAACCTCTACAAATGCAGGTTACCAACCTTTCTTATGATGATTATATCGGCCGCATTGCCCTTGGCCGTGTTTCCAGAGGAAAAATTAACGCCGCTCAGGCTGTGGCAGTTTGCAAACGTGATGGCAGTGTTCAACAAGCCAAAATCAGCAAACTTTTCAACTTTGAAGGAATGAAAAGACTGGAAATTCCAACAGGTGAATCCGGTGATATCGTAGCCATTGCCGGAATTCCGGACATTACCATTGGTGAAACCATTACCGATCCTGCAACTCCGGAACCTATGGCATTATTGGTGATTGATGAGCCAACTTTGTCCATGAACTTCCTGGTAAACAACTCCCCTTTTGCCGGTAAAGAAGGAAAATTTGTGACCACCCGCCATATTAAGGATCGCCTTGATCGCGAACTTCAAACCAATGTAGGTCTTGAAGTTGAACCAATCGAAGGAACAGACGGTTATAAAGTTTCCGGTCGTGGTGAACTTCATCTTTCAATTTTGATTGAAAACATGCGTCGTGAAGGCTTTGAATTGCAAATTTCCCAGCCTGAAGTAATTTACAAAACTATCAATGGTGAAAAAATGGAACCAATTGAACAATTGGTTATCACCGTACCGGATGAATATACCGGCGGCGTTATCGAAAAACTTGGTAAACGCAAAGGTGACATGCAAAATATGCAGTCTGAAAACAGCCAAACCCGTTTGGATTACTTGATTCCAACTCGTGGTTTACTTGGCTTTAGATCTGAATTTATTATGGACACACGCGGAAAAGGTTTGCTGGATCACAGCTTCTGCCGTTATGAAAGATACAAGGGTGAAATCAATCACCGCGCGAATGGTGTACTTATTTCAGGTGAATACGGCTCTTCAGTCGGTTACGCTCTTTGGAAACTTCAGGAACGTGGCAAAATGTTCATTGGCACAAACGTTGAACTTTATGAAGGCATGATCATTGGTGAAAATGCTAAAAGCGATGATATGATCGTAAATCCATGTAAAGAAAAGAAGCTCTCCAACATGCGTACAAGTGGTTCCGATGAAGCAATCCGCCTTGTCCCACATTTGGACATGACTTTGGAACAGGCCATGGAATATATTGAACGCGATGAATTGGTTGAAATCACCCCAAAAAGCATCCGCATTAGAAAGAAGTTCCTCACTGAAAATGACCGAAAGAGAAATAAAATTGGTGGGTAAAAAGTTTATTGCAAAAGTTTTTCTTCAGAAATTTAAAGAGAGCTTCAGAAATGAGGCTCTCTTTTTTAGCATTCCACCAATAGGGTTGGTAAATTTATTTTACTCTCTACATAAACAATCTACATTAATTATTGCCCAAGGCAGAACTCACGCTTTCTCTTACAATTGGATCAGGTTGAACGCTTGGTGCATCAGGTTGAGAAACTTTTTTAGAAACTCCATCAAAACGTCTGGCTAATGCAAGATCAAAATTCCTTTGAAATTTTTCCATATGATCTGCAACGCGAGCTGTTTTTTTCCACTCCCAATCTGCTTTAGATAAACTGGCTGCCACAGAGTCTTTATCAAAGAGATCGGCTTCCGCATTTTTAACCTTGTCAAAAAGTCGTTGTCTTACGACCATCCGTTCAGAATCAGGGGCGGTAAGAAAAATATGTACTGCCGCACGCACAGTTTTTTCTTGCCATAAAGTTTCTAAGGTTGGAACAGCAGAGTCGCGTGCTTCCGCAAGTATAGTGTCAAAGTCAGCCTCGAGCTCTTGTAAAGTTAAAGGTGTGTTCTCAGTAGCGGAATTTTCCATAAAGTTTTTTGTTATTTGTTAAAAATACAAACATATTATACCACGCTTACGATACGGAGGCAAATCAACGCTCACAGATAAGATTGGCAAAAACTCATTGTCGGAATTCATCGTTTTTTACTAATGGTTGATACACATAATCAGCTATACTCAAAGAGCCAACTCATTTTATGATTCTTTAAAAAATAACTCATGGATAAAAACAAAAAAATCATCGTGGCTATTTTGCTATTATTGCTTATCGCGGCAGCCGTTCTTTATTATGTATTTACCTCTAAAAATATGAAAACAACCGATGCCTATCAATCTGACGCTTATGTAACTGTTAATTTATCGTCTCACAAAATAAAATATAGTTTTCTGGTTAATGGAATCGAGATTGAAGAAGCCAAAAGCGACGCAAATGACAATGCTACCAGCGCACCAATCAACAAATATGTTAAAAATGGAACCAATCTCATCAACATCAAAATTAAAAATGTGGATAATAGCAGTAGCGACGCCAGCTTTCATGTGGAAATTGTGGAATACAAGAAGGGCGATATTGTTGTAAGCGGTGGAGGTTCTGCTAATTCAAACGCTTTTGTTCAATATGATTGGAAAGAAGGCGATACCGAAATAAACAAGGAGTTTACTTTACCGCAACCAGCAGCAACTACAGGGTCAACGCCCCCAACGACCTCAACAACTTCCACATCTCCAGTAGCTTCATCAACTCAAACATTACCAGAAACTTCCGCGACTCCAACAGAATCCACAACCCAAACGGTATCAAACACTCCTGCACCCACACAAGATGTTTCTAAAACAGAATCCACGCCCTCATCCACCCCAAATCCACCCGCAACCGCGCCAGCAGAACCAGGCAACGAAGGTTTGGCCTATCCCGGTTATGCCATAAAATACGACACCAATAAATACGATGAAAACGTTCTCAATGTCCAAAAAAGATTGATTTATTTAGGTTATACATTAAAAACCGATGGCTATTTTGGGCCACAAACCCTTAACGCGATCAAAGAATTCCAAAAAGATTATGAACTCTACCAAACCGGTATTTTAGACGAACAAAACTGGATCATACTTTTTAATGGAATTAAACATTGAAAAGAATTTGCAAACCGAAATGGCTTGTATTAGCCAAAATCCAGCCATTATCGCCGTCCCATCCCAAAAATTCAAGTCAGACCAGATTTTTTCAAATCGCGCAACTTACAAAAAGAGCTCCACGCCGGGAGCTCTTTTCTTGGGACTTCCACCAATAGGGTTGGTAGTCCTATTATACCAATAAAAAAGCCGAATGATAAACAATTTGTCTTATTTAATGATTATTTCAGATTTGGTTTAATTTTTTTTAATCTCTTTCATATATTCTGCGAAAGCTGATGGGGTGGGGCCGGGATTGGATCCGCCAATAGGGTTGGTACCTATTTGGCCGGGGTTCGATTCCCCGCGGCTCCACCACCATCGGCGTAAAAAATATTAGCCAACTGTATGTCGGCAAATTTGACTTTTTTAAAAAACCAACTATAATACAACCTTCAAGTAAATTTTAATAAGCTAATTTTTCTATTATGAAAACATCAGGATTTAATAACTCACATCTTGCTCTTGCGTTAGCGGGTGCACTTGCAGTTGGTGCTGTAGGGGGATTAGAATTTATTGCAAAACCGGCTCTGCAAGCTGCAGAAAAGGCGCAGAAAAATTTAGATGAAGTAACAAAAATAGCCAAATTAGCAAAATCGAATCTGGAGCAAGCCATACAACAAAGAGATGAAGCTCAAACAGTAGCGGATAGTTGCGCATCAGGAAAAACAGTAATGATCAACGCAAACAAAGAACTCCGTAACACAATTTGTAAAACACTTGCAGCCGGTCACCCGGAAATAGTTCAACAAACAATGTGTAAACCGGAAAAATAACCTACCCCAAACTCTTTCTAATCTTCGCCGCTTTTTCCAGCTCGTCGCTAAAATCTTCGCCAACTTTGGAGTGGAGGTAAATTGATGAAACCAGATTGCGGTGAATAAAATGGTGCGTTTTGTGCGGACCCAGGACGACCGGCGCCGAAACATTTTCGCCGCCCGAAGCCACTTTTCCGCCCTCCGCCTTCCGCCCCAAAAACTCTTCCACAAACTTAACATCATCGCGAATATCTTTAAACGCGGGATATTCATCCGCCAAAAAGTCCAAATTTTCTTTATTGAGATATTTCCCGGCATGCACCAAATCCGCTTCCAGATTTAAATAATTATCACGCACCAATTTACTAAGCCCCAACTTTTCCGCTTCACGCAGGCCTCTTCCTGTACCAATAAATTCCGGCGGAACTCCGAGTGAATACAAAACCGCCGTAAAATTAATCGCGCGTGGCAGACTAACTTTTCCAACTCCGCGGGAATATCCAAACAAACCAATATGCTGTAAACGCTCACGACGCTGCGGAATTTGGGCTGAAATTTTATTGATTAAAGGCGCAATCGCTTCAATAGTTGGTCGATAAAATCCTGCAAAAATTTCGTTCAGTTTTTTTATTTGCGTAATTTCTTCATCACTCAAAATTTTCGGCTGCAATTTTGGCAGCTCTTCATGAATCACAGCAATCGCCGCTTTGACCTTATCCAAGTCATAATCATACCTAAAAGCCGACTGCAAAGTAATCGTTCTAATGCCCGCAAATTCCTTAATTGTTTCTTTGATGTTATCCGGATTTACGCCTCCACGAAAAGGCAAAGATCCCGTTCCAATAATCGGATAAAACGGAATTTCAAACTCCTTGGACAAACGATCAAACAAAGTCAGCGCCACCTTTGTCGCCAAAACCGCCGGAACAAGACCCGCATTAAGCGCCGGATCAGACCTGGCAATAAATGGCCTAAGATAGTGCAATTTCTTACCATATTCTTTTTGATACAAATCAAAATATTCGCGCAAAACCTTATCCACCGAAGTCAGATCGCCAATTTCTTCAAACAACGGAATCACATTAAAATTTTCAAAATCTTCATCTTTTCCACCAAAAATTTCATTCTTGATTTTCACCGTTCCCCAAAACGTTTTATGCACATGCATAAGCTGTTCCGCAGTTTTGGTCATCGGCAAAATCACCTCAAAAATTGGTGGACGATGCATTTCCATGGATTGCGCCAAATCATTGGCCGTCAAAATACTCATAAATGCCCGCGCCAAGCGGTATCCGCGCTCTTCCCACACATTCGGAATTCTAAACGTCAAAAAAATATCACGCCCCAAAGCATGCTCGGTAAAATATTTCTGATACTTCTGAAAAAGCCGATCAATCACAGCCTCATCCACAAATTTGCCTTCCCAATCCCACATATATTCCTGCATGCCAAGCTCCTCAAAAACACGATAACTTTCCTCGATTTCATCCGCGGTATTGATGAACTTTTTCCCACACCAATAAGCCTCCGAAGCATTATCGGGGTGCTGCGTAGCCATGGTGATGGGAATATTCCTAAAAAAATCTGCCAAGCTTCTTAAAGATAAAAATTTAAATCACTCCCCTACCTCCCCCCAAAAAAAAATTCTTAATTACTAATTACCGGCATCCCCGGTCGTAACTTCCTGACCATATTTTTTGGCAGTTTGAGCCTGCACATTATCAAAATTCACCAAAGCGTCATTTTCCTGCTTACTAAAATCATCAACCGCAGCCATTAAACTCTGCACCGCCAATGAATCTTTTGACTCACTTTGCAAATTACGCAAAGACGCAATCAAAATATTTAAACCGGTAACTTCAACATCAAAAAATCTCTTCATGGAAGCCGCTAAATCCTCGCCACCTTTTGGTACCTGCAACGCTTTAAATTGATCATTAGTCTGTTGAACATCGCTTAAAACCTTCACCAATTCATCTGCCGCTTTTATCGGATCAAGCTGTTCTGTACTCAAAAATTTAGAGGTATCCTGAGCCCTTTGCAGCATTTTCTGCTGAATATCCACAATTTGATTATTGTAAGCCCGAACATTGGCAATTTCATCGTTTTTAGAGCATCCCACAGCCAAAAAAGTCACCGCCAACAAGATAACGATTAAGCCTGCACGCAAACGTGCTTGTCCCAAAATGCGAAAAGATTTTTTCATCCCGGTAAATTAAAAAATACGCCCCTATTCTACGAACAAAGCCCCCAAAGCGCAAGAAAGTTGCAGGTTTACCCTTATTTAGGAAGTTCTAAAAGTTCCTTAATTAATTTATATTTTTACGTACCTTGTGCCTCGACCACGTCCGATACGTTTGACCTTTCCGATCTCTATCAGGCGATCCAGTGCTTGGCTAACCGTGACAGGTACAATACCAGTCGCTCTGGCTATGTCGCCCGGGGCGGCCTCGCCAACACTAGAGAGATATTTCCAAACCTCGAACTGCTTGGGAGAAAGCGTGTCCTCGACCTTCTCCTCTTCCAGATACGAGAGGGCTTTTGCAGCTTGCTCTTTGACAACAGACAAAAAGAAATTGAGCCACGGCGAAATTGTGTCGTGATCAGTCTTGAATGTCTCCTGCGATTTGCGGAGTGCGATATAGTATTCATCTTTGCGGCGCTCGACGATCTGCTCATGCGAGACATACTGTATAAATTGATAGCTGGAGCGGAGCAGTAAAAGATTTGTGAGCACGCGCGAAAGACGCCCATTGCCATCTTCAAATGGGTGGATTTTCAAAAACTCAACAATAAAGTTTGCGATGATAAGCAAAGGATGGAAGCGCTTCTTCTCAAACGCATCAACCGTCCAGTCAACAAGCTCCTGCATTTCTTTTGCAGTAAGATATGCAGGAGTCGTCTCAAACATGATCCGTGCGACTTTGCCATCCGGTCCCAGTATGCCGACAGTGTTCTCTTTCTTTTTATAGCCACCACGATGCGTGTCATCTTTGTAAGAATATTTGAGAAGCTGATTGTGGAGTGACGTGATCACGCTCTCCTGAAGTGGTAGAGTTTGGTAGCTGTCGAACACGTTCTGAAGCACTTCGAGATATCCCTGAACTTCCTGTGAATCACGGTCTGCGAATTTTGAGATCGCAAGCCCCTGCATGACCTTCTCGACTTCTTCATCGTTTAGTTTTCCACCCTCGATACGAGTGGAAGCACCGGCAGAGGTGATAAGCGTCGACTTCCGGAGATTAGTAATTGCCTGCGGAGTCATTCGCAGACCTGATTTGAACTCACCCCGAATACCATCGATCTCTGCCAAGAGAGTGACGATGTGCGGTTCGAGATGCGCGATCCTGTGATCGAATTTTTGCGTGATGTCGTTCATAATTTAACGATATATGTTATATATGAGATTATACTGGATTATATCAACAAATACAAGATGACCAAGGTCGGAACTGACGTTGATTGATCCCACAAATTCTGAACTTTTAGGTTATTGCTCAAACCGCCATTTTTTGGTATAATGTAAAGAAAAATTCGTGCAAACCAACCTAAAACAAAATTATGGCCAATAGTGTAGCTCCAACAGTAAATATTGACGGTTCAGTCACAAGTAGTAGTGGCAATTTGAATTTTGACACATTGGTGCCCCAAATTTTGTGGAAGTTTATTGATGTACTTGAAGGCGCAGCGATCATTGCGCTTGGCGTTTTTCTGATTCGCTACATGCACAAATATTTTCAGAAGGTCGAAACAACGCACGAAGATCAGCGCACAGCCGTTAATCTTTTGGAAAAAATCACCTCCGGTTTCATTCTGGTTATTACCGTAACCATTGCCCTAAAACTGGTTGGAATTGATATGACTTTACTGGTTAGTGTGGCGATTTTAGGCTTGAGTTACGGCTTGCAGGACATCATCAAAAACTACGTTGCCGGTATTTTGATTCTTTTTAAATCCCCTTTCAAAATTGGCGAAACCGTTAAAATTCGCGAACACACGGGCAAAATTCACAAGATCGATTTCCAGTCCACAACCTTGAAAACTTTCGATAACAAACTCATCACCATTTACAACAGTGACGTGATGACTCAATCGATTGTAAATTTTTCCAACAACACCATGCGCAGAATTGATTTTGATGTTTTGCTTGGCTATGGAACCGATATTCCAAAAGCACTCAAGATTTTTGAAACCATCCTTCAAAATGACACTAAAATTCTTAAAAACCCCGGTTATTCGGTTATATTCAAAAAATTCACAGACACAGCGTGCATTTTCAATGTCAAATTTTGGGTTCAAACCCCTTGTAATATTTTAAAGATTCGCTCCGAAATCGCGCTTCAAATAAGCCAAAGCTTTGACGAACAAAAAGTCTACATGCCTTACGAGAAAACGATTCAAACCGAAACCGATTACACCCTTACCGACGAACGCAAAAAGCGCAATGAAGGATTCTATCAAAGCTCAATGTTTAGCACTCCGGAGGTAACTCAACCCCAACTAGAAGTTCAGTTTGAGGATGCGGATGAACCGGAATAGTACGAAAATAGCTAACTTCAAGTCCAAGTAAATTAACAATTCCTTTTTCAGAATAAAGCAGTAGAATAAAGGCGAATTTATTAATTCTCCTTCCATGCAAACCCGCCTAGAAAAAGATGCCATTGGGCCAATTCAAGTTCCGGTGGACGCTTATTACGGTTCTTTCACCACACGCGCACTCGCAAATTTTCAGATCACCGGAATTCGCGCGCCGGAAGAAGTAAAAATTGCTTACGGACTTATTAAAAAGTCAGCGGCTATGACCAACGCGGAACTTGGCGAGCTTGAGCCAAAATTAGCCAAAGCCATAATTCAGGCCTGCGACGAATTTATTGCCGGAAAGTTTGATGACCAGTTTACTTTGGATGTTTTTCAGGCCGGAGCCGGAACGCCTTTCAACATGAACACCAACGAAGTTGTCGCCAATCGCGCCAACGAAATTTTAGCCAAAGAGGGATATACACTTGATGGCACAAAAATCAGTGGCACAAAGGGATCATACAAGCCTGTGACTCCAAATAATCACGTTAATTGGGCTCAATCTTCCAACGATGTCACACCAACCGCAATCCGCCTTGCTGCGCTATTACGCCTGCGCAAACTGTTGCCGGAAGTGCAAAAACTCCGCGACTCACTTATGAAAAAAGCCAAAGCTTTCAGCAAAATTCTTAAAGTTGGCCGCACTCACATTCAGGACGCCGTCCCAATTACACTTGGTCAGGAGTTTGAGGCTTACAGCTCAGCAATCAACCACTGCCTGGAATATTTAAAAGAATCCTTCAACCATCTTAACGAACTTGGGATTGGCGCAACCGCACTTGGAACCGGCATTACCACTCACCCAAAATATCGCTCACTGATGGTCAAAAACCTTAGCCAACTCACCGGACTCAAACTAAAACCAACCAAAAATCCCATGGAATTAACCCACGGAATGAACGCCTTCACGCAGGCTTCCAACGGCTTACGTGTGCTTGCAAACGACCTTATCCGCATTGCCAATGATTTCAAATTATTAGCTTCCGGACCCGTTGCCGGCATCAACGAAATCACTTTGCCGGATGTTGAACCGGGCTCTTCCATCATGCCCGGAAAGGTAAATCCTTCCGTCCCAGAAGCCATGAACATGATCGGTTTTCAGGTGATCGGCAACGACACAGTCATCAATTTGGCCGTTCAAGGCAGCCAATTGGAGCTCAACGTCATGACTCCCGTAATTATGTACAATTTGATGTGGTCGATGGAGCTTTTGATCAACGGCACCAACATGTTCCGCGTTTTTTGTGTTGATCAAGTCAAAGCCAACGAAAAACGCTGCAAAGAATTGCTGGAAAAAAGCCTCTGCCTGGCCACCGGCCTTTCGCCTTATCTTGGCTACAAAGTCACCGCGCTGCTTGTGGGAGAAGCTCTAAAGAAAGGACAAACCTTAATCGATACCGTCGCCAGCCACAATTTTATGTCCAAACAAGAATTGGAGAGCATTTTAGTCCCTGCCAAACTCACCAAACCGGCCCTGACCGACAAAACACTCGCAACCAAAATCAAAGCGAACAAGAATTATCAGGCATTTCTTAAAAATATTGCCTAAAATCAAGACTTCTTCTTGACTTATCGGCCCTTTACCGCTTAAATATTGAGGCTTTAACTTTAAATTTAGTATGTCGAATAAACACATCAACCACCAACACGGACTTTCTACCATGAATGCCCTTCGCCCAAAGAGCAAACTCCGCAAGCGCAAGAACAAGGCAGCCGCTAAACCAAGAAAGGCAGCCCAATTGAAAGCCTTAAAAGATGCTGAAAAAATGATTGCGTAAGCCGAATTCAAGCGCAAGCATTTACTTTTTGATACTTGAAAATCCTCCAATTTGGGGGATTTTTTGTGTATGTCATTTTAATGGCTTTACACCGCCACGCCATTGACGAAACATACAAAAAATTGCTATAATTACAGGATTTAACGCCGCAACAACCCCGCCCCCATGGACTTCACCACAATCGCCCTTCCACTCCTGACCAGCATTGCTGTTGGCGCCCTAATCGGCCTGGAACGCGAAAAAAACAAGCAGAATAACAAAGGAATCAGTTCCATTGGCATCCGGACCGATATTTTGATCAGTCTTTTTGGAGCGATCGCGGCTTTACTCGGCAAAACAATCAGTCCTATTCTTTTTTTGATTTGTTTGGGAGCACTCCTGCTTTTAACAATCGCCTCCTACATTTATATTTCCATAAAATTCAACAAAGTTGGTTTCACCACAGAAATAAGCACAATTCTGGTATTTCTTTTAGGCGCGATGGCCATGAGCGGATACGCGCAATTAGCCCTTATTTTAGCCATAATTATCACTTTGGTCCTGTCGCTCCGCGAAATTCTGCATAAAGCCATTTATAACATCAGCTACCTTGAACTTTACGACACCATCAAATTTGCAATTATCGCTTTTATTATTTTGCCGTTTTTACCAAACCAAAATTTTGATGATCAGCTTTTCAAGATGATTTGGCCAAATCTACAAATTCCTACAAACTTCAATCAGGTCCAGATATTAAATCCCTACAACATCTGGTTTTTGGTGGTGCTGGTATCCGGAATCAGTTTTTTGGGTTACATCCTTTCAAAAGTCATCGGCAAAACCAAAGGCATCAGTATTTCCGGTTTGATTGGTGGACTTTATTCCAGCACAGCCACTTCGCTTTCTTTAGCCCGCAAAAGCAGACAATACCCCTCCATTACAACACCTTTTGTCACAGGAATCGTTTTAGCCTGCGGCATCAGTTTTATTAGAACTTTTATTGAGCTCCGCGCGCTAAATGAAGAACTTTTTATGCGCACATTGGTCCCAATATCTTTGATGTTTGCCTATTTGATGATTGTTGGACTTTTTCTTTTATTCAGACAAAAACCGGACAAAATCACCCACACTGCCAATTTTAAGACTCCTTTTGAACTGACCGAAGCCCTTAAACTTGGAGGATTGATTGTTGGAGCACTGCTCATTGCCAAAATTCTTTTGACCTTTTTGGGGCTGGAATATTACTACATTATTGCCGGCGCAATGGCCCTGTTTGCGATTGATGACCCGATTACCATTTCCACCGCAGCCCATGCCGGAAAACTGATTGATATGACCAATGCCAAAAATATTATTTTGATGGTTCTCTTTTTAAACATGGTTCAAAAAGTAATCATGATCCATTTTATCGGCAACAAAAAACTCACCAGACAAATGGTGATCATATACGGAGGACTTTTCCTTGTAAGTTTAGCGGGATTCCTTTATTTTTAACCAGAGCGAGCAACGCGAGCTCCGCGCCCACCCTCAAGTGGGCATAGCAACAAACCGTCCCGCAAGCGGGACACTTCTTGAAATAAAAATAAAATCCGTAATAATTTTTAATTGACAAAAGTGCCCCTTTTCGGTTTCCTCAAAAAGAAAAAGAAGTCCGGAACTTCCAGCAGGATTGCCCAGTTTCAGTCTCCTTATTTAAGAAAACAATTATTACCGGATCGTGTCCTTAAAAGAAGCAAAAAAAGGCATTCCATTCTTATTCCGCCTGCCCGCCTTAAAGCACCAAAAAGCGGGAAAAGCAAAAAATGGCTGTTGATTTTACTGACAATTTTTATACTTGGCGGCGGAACTTATTTAATCACCACCACTCATTTTTTTGATCTGCAAAACTGGCAAGTTTCAAGCGATGGCACGCTTGTGGATGATTCCGACCCGATATATCAAATTTTGGCTGCCGAAAAAGGCAAAAACATCCTCTTTCTTGATGAAAACAAAATCATTAGCGACATTAAAAACATTCATCCGGACATTGCAAAAATTCAAATTAGCAAAATTTTCCCCAAAAAAATCAAGGTTGAATTTGAAAAATATCCAATTGCTGCTAACATCATAAATGTTGTAGGCAAAATCCAAAAGAAACTGCTGGTTGATAGTATAGGTCTAATTGTTGATCAGAATAACGAAAACCCTGATCTTCCATATATAAGAATCACCTCGTCGGAAGCGCTTAATCTTAACGATACAGCCATTCCCGAAGATAAACTGGCCTACATTCTGCAGGCGATCAAATTCTTTCAATCAAAATTTGGGATGAAAGTAATAGATTGCGATTACATGCTCATAGAGCGCGAAATCCGCATAAGAACCGAAAAATTCTTCTACGTCTGGATCGACATCACCAAAGATTTAAATCTACAACTGGAAAAACTAAAAAAAGTTCAAGGAAAACTGGACATCTACAACACCCCGCTTGAATACATCGACCTAAGAATATCGGGAACAGACAACGAAAAAGTAATCTTCAAACCCCGCAGTAAATAAACTAAAAAAATAACAATTATAAGCGTATATTCAGATTGTAAGAATATTTCTGAACACATCCGGGGTAGGGGCCCTGTGTGTGAAGGAATATTGTTACAATCTGAATACTCCCGAACACATCCGGGGTAGGGGCCCTGTGTATTCAGGGAAATTCTCAAAATCCTGAACAATTATTAATCATCAACCTATGATTTGGGCAATCCTCGGCATCGTAATCGGAATCTTAATGGGACTAAGCATTAATTTGCCCATTCCTTTGGAATTAACCAAATATTCCGCGGTTATCATTATGGGTATTCTGGATGCCCTTTTTGGGGCAATTCGCGCCGAAATAACCCATGATAAATTTGATGCCGTCATCTTTATAACCGGTCTTTTCTTCAACATTATCCTTTCTATAGCCATTACGCTGCTTGGTGACAAATTGGGCCTTGATCTTTATCTGGCCGCTACTTTTGTCTTTACCTTCCGTATTTTCTCGAATGTTGGTACTACACGCCGTGCAATGCTCCAAACCATGATCGAAAATAAGGAAAATAAAACTTAAAATCGGCAGTTTCAACCCCAAAACGACCTAAAGTCATTGAAAAAATGTAAATTTTTTGCTATAATTAGTAAACATAAAAATAAATTTTAAACAAACAACAAAATGTCGAACGCCTCCAAAATAGCTCTGTTAAAAGAAATGCTGGATTCTGCAGAGTCAAATCTCCGTTCAGCAAAACAAATTCTTGCTGAAATGACAACTTCAAATGGCAAGAGCCAATATGCTTCCATGGCTGAAAAAATCGGCAGCATGAGTTCGGAAGAACGTCATGTAATTGAAGGTATTTTTGATGGCCAGAATATGATTGGTCCGGATAAAAAAACTTATTCCGTTCCGGCAAACTACGCGAGCAAATCCAAACTTATTCCAGGTGACGTTTTGAAATTAACCATTATGGACGATGGTTCTTTTGTTTATAAGCAAATCGGCCCGGTTGATCGTAAGAAAATTGTTGGAACATTAACTTATGAAGATGGCCAATATCGTGTGATCGCCCAGAGCAAAGTATATAAAGTGCTCTTGGCTTCTGTAACTTATTTTAAGGCTGAAGTCGGCGATAAAGTTACGTTGGTTGTTCCGGAATTGGAAGACAGCGATTGGGGCGCCCTTGAAAATGTTCTCCCAAAAAGTGATGAACTAAGTGATAAAGATTACGACGATTTGGGAATTTAAATACAGTAAAAAACAAACAACAAGCAAAAAAAAACTAAAAACAACACAAATATGGCTCAACTTGATAAAATTTTCAGAACAGCGCTTCAATATAAAGCTTCCGATGTCTACATTTCCACCGGATCTAAGCCAATTCTGCGCATTAACGGCGATTTGATCCTGATCGATGAACACCCGGTTTTCACCAAGAAAATGGCCGAGGAGTTTCTTTTGGAAATCATGACGGAAGATCAAAAGAAAGCTTTTGCCGCCAGTCTTGATTTGGATTTTTCGGTTGATGTTGAAAACATTGCCCGCTTCCGCGTAAACATGTTCGTTCAAAGAAAAGGTATGGCGGGAGTTTTTCGTTTGATTCCGGAAGTAGTTTACAGCCTTGATGAACTTGGCCTACCGGAGCAATTAAAGAGAATTCCGGGATTTAAAAATGGCTTGGTGATTGTAACCGGACCAACCGGCTCGGGTAAATCGACCACCATGGCCGCAATTTTGAATGAAATTAACATTAGCGATGCCCAACATATTATTACAATTGAAGATCCAATTGAATTTGTTCACCAAAATAAAAAATCCATTTTTGAACAACGTGAAGTTAAAAGTCACACCAAAAGCTTTGGTAGCGCCTTAAAATCAGCTCTGCGTGAAGATCCGGATGTGGTTTATATTGGTGAAATGCGTGATCTGGAAACAATTGCCCTGGCAATTACCGCAGCAGAAACAGGACAACTCGTTTTAGCAACTTTGCATACAAGCGGTGCCGCCAAATCGGTTGATCGTATTATTGATGCTTTCCCATTTGAACAGCAAAACCAAGTGCGCGCCCAACTTTCCGAAAGTTTACGCGCCGTAATCTGGCAAAATCTTTTAAAAACCAAGGACGGGAAAGGCCGTATTGCAGCCATGGAAATGATGTTCAACAACAACGCCATTGCCAACATGATCCGCAAAGCTAAAACTCATCAGATTGATTCAGCGATTGAAACAGGCTTTAAAGAAGGCATGCAAACCATGAAGAAATCAGTCACGGATTTATTGGAAGCTGATTTAATCAGTGAAGACGAAGCTCTGGCTAGCATTCCAGCGGAGTTGGAGGCTTAAGCAAGCCAAAGGCTTGCTCCGCGCCCCGCCTTGGCGGGGCATAGCAACAAAACCGTCCCGCCAAGCGGGACTCCTTATCCTTTCTTCAGTAAAAGGTTAAATTTCAAATACTCCCCTTCCGGAAAATTGATTCGTAGTGGATGATCCGCGGGTTGAGTTTTGCTTTCCAGTAAAACCAAATCGGCATTAGCCTGCATGGCCGCTTTAAAAATTATCGTCCTAAAAAGCGCCTGATCCACATGTGAAGAACATGAAGCTGTAGCCAAAATTCCACCGGGTTTTAAAACTTTCAAAGCCATTCTATTTAAGCGGACATAGCCATTAACCGCATTGGGCAGGTTTTCCCGACTTTTCACAAACGCCGGCGGATCCACAATCACCAAATCAAATTGCCGTTTTTCCGCAGAAGCTTTATCCAAAAACGCAAAAACATCTTCGGCCACAAATTCATGTTGAGAACCGGAATCAGCACCTGTCCCAGCATTTTTTCCACTTTCATTATCAGCATCTTTGCCATTTTCAAACTCATTGAGTTTAAAATTTTTCCGGGCCAATTCCAAAGCATGTTTATCAACATCAACACTTATGGTTGAAATCGCTCCTCCAGAAGCAGCAGCAAGCGAAAATCCTCCACTGTAACTAAAAAGATTCAAAACCGATTTACCTTTAGAACAATCCGCCACCGCCTGCCGATTTTCGCGCTGATCAAGGAAAAAACCGGTTTTTTGCCCATGTTTCATATCCACAAAAAACTTCAAACCATGTTCCAAAATTTCATACTCATCCGCTGGCTCCACACCTGCCAACAAGCCTGTAGGTAAGGTTTGAAGCCCATCCTTTCGACGAACCTCAACATCACTGCGTTCATAAATTCCCTTGGGTTTAAAGACCTTTTGCAAAGCTTTAACCACAATTTCACGCAGGCGATCCATCCCCAAAGTGTGAATCTGCACCACCAAAAATTCATTATATTTATCAACAATTAAGCCGGGAATCCCGTCACTTTCACTAAAAACCAGGCGATACGCATTGGTTTTCCCCGGCAAAAACTTTTCACGCTGTTTTTTTGCCTGAGTAAAAGCATTTTCAAAAAATTTCTGATCAATTTCGATTTCTTCAGATCCAAAATAAAAAAGTCGCACCGCAATCTGGGAATGACTGTTGTAGTAACCTGTTCCCAAAATATGACCTTCCGAGTTGGTTATACGCACTAAAGTTCCACTTTCTATTCCCTGAACATGCTCCAAGGCTCTGGAAAAAAGCCAAGGATGTTTGAATTGAAGAGACCTTTCCCGTTCTTTTTTGATGATAATTCGTGGATACATGGGCATTCGTGAAAATGATAATTTTTTGACTTTTGGTGGAGCTGAGGGGACTCGAACCCCTGGCCTCTTCCATGCCATGGAAGCGCTCTAGCCAACTGAGCTACAGCCCCAAATAAGCCAAAACAGCGCGAAGAATACCAAAAATGGCTTAAATACACAAGATTTGATGCCCTCCCGTTGTTTTATAAGCCAAAAAATGGTATAATTTAGGGATTTAAAAAAACAAAATGAAAAAAATAAAAAAGTATCTCATTTTAGGACTCCTTTTAATTCAAATGTTCGGCTCAATTCCCGCTGTTTTTGCGGTTGTGAACAATGATGGACCACAGGCACCCGCACAAGGAGATGTCACTCCAACTCCAACTCCCACTCCAGCCACTCCAGCCACTCCCGCCGCTCCAAACTCCCTTATACAACAAGGCACCAGCAAGGAAAATCAACAATTCAAAGTCACCGATTATCTTAAAGCCAAAGACCAGGGAAGCGCATATTTAGGCAGCAAAGCTCCCATTGCCAGTTTTATCATTCAAATTATAAACTTTTTGGTTTTAACGATTGGCTCTCTCTCTTTTTTGGTAATTTTGATTGGTGGATTTATGTATCTTGTTTCACATGGCAATGAAACCCTTATAAACAAAGCAAAAGAAGCAATCACTTACGCAATTATGGGATTAGTTATTTCTCTTTCCGCTTACTTTATTGTCGCATTTGTTCAAAGCATTTTTTATGGACTCTAAAAAAACAAAAATTTGGGCCAAAATTCTACTTTCCGGCATGATGATGTCGTTGATGCTCAGTTTAAACATAGCCACAACTTCAGCACCTGCTTTTGCCGCTGCCATAGATTGCGATAACCTAAAAAAAGCAGACACAATTAAAGACTACATCATCACAATCATGGAAGAAAGAATCAATCCACCGGGCACAAAGAACGCCGGTCAAAAGGGCGTAGAAATAAACACCAATAAAGATGAAGGTGTTTTAAATTGCTTTAGACAAACCACCCAAACTGATAAAGGACCAACCGAACAATATGTATCAACATGTAAACCAGGCGATAAAACCACCTGCCAACCGGTTCAAGTTATTTACGCCAAATCCGGAGCCAGCTTAATTTTCACCTACGTTGGCCTAATCTACCGCTGGGCCGCCGGAACAGCGGGCGTAATCACAGTCCTTTACCTGGTAGTTGCCGGAATCATGATGGCCAGTTCTCAAGGTGACGCCGCCAAATATGAAAAAGCCAAAGAATACATCATGAATTCGATTGCCGGCTTAGTGTTGCTCTTTTTATCCGCTTTGATTTTATACACAATCAACCCAAACTTTTTCACAATCTAATGAAAAAAATCTTTCTCATCATTCTTGGAACATTGTTGATTGGAGCTTTGCAACTACCCATGATTTTTGCTGCAGCCACAATTTCAACTCCACCAATCAATCCACTTCAGGGTGAGGAAAAATCACCAATCTATCTTCCGGGAAGTGATGCCCCAAATCAGGGATCATACATTCAGGGCAACTTTTTACCACGCGTCACCGGCACAATTATTGCCTTTGGCGGAGCACTTTCTTTGGTTTTTGTAATTATTGGCGGCATTCAAATACTTACAGCTTATAAAGGCGATGAAGGACTTGGAAAAGCCAAAAAAACCTTAACCTTTGCGCTGGTCGGCTTTGTAATTTCTATGCTTTCTTATGCCATCGTCCAGATCATTGTTTCTATCAATTTCACAACCCCACCTGTAAAATGATCCAAAAATTTATAAAAAAATCAGTTACACTCTTTTTGATTGCAGCCACGTTGCAAATGTTATTTGTGAGTGGATCGGTAATTGCTGCAGATCAACCGGCACCTCCTAAAAATAATGCCGGAGTTTCAACCGACCAATTACTTTACCCTTTCAATTATAAAAACGACACCACATCGGTTTCTTTGGTTAAAAAGCTTCCTTCCGGAACTCCACAAGTTATTATTGCAGGAGTTATAAAATTGATTCTTTCAATTTGTGGAGTTTTAGCTTTAGTTTCTTTCACGGTGGCTGGCGTAATGTTTTTAACAGCGGCGGGAGCGGAAGAAAAAATCACCAAAGCCAAACACATGATCTTGTGGTCGATAGGAGCTTTAGCCATAATCGCGGTTTCATACGCAATCGTAACAGGCGTTTCTCAATTACAATTTTTCACTTCGGGACAATGAAAAAAATCCTCACAATCATCTTTGCGATTATCACTCTGACAAATTTTGGATTAGCCTGGAATTTGAATCAGGCTGTGCATGCCCAAAACACGCAGACAAGCACGCAAAACAACGCTGAGCAAAATGCCACCCAACAAAACACCCAAAGTTTTGGTTCGTATTTGCAGGGTCTGATTTCTTTACCCGACGAATTGCATCCAAACTTTGCCCCAGATGTTAAAATTGCAACCGGAGCCGATGGTAAAAGTTTGGAAAACACAAAAGGTTACGAAGCCGCATACGCCAACTTCTTCCTTCAACTTATTGCCGGAGGACTTTTATATTTGGCCGGCCCGGTCGCCATAGCAGTCATCGCCATTGGTGGTGTCCGCTACACCATTTCCCACGGTAACGAAACCATGCTGGAAGGCGCCAAAAAAACGTTGATGTACGGCGTCATCGGCCTTTTGATCATCATTTTCTCGTACGCCATCGTAAAGGGTATTGTCGGCGTAGTTGTTGGAATTTAGGCCTTCTCGACCGCCAAACCAACACGGTCCGCGCGCGCAATCCGATTTAAGTAATTGGCTTCTCCTCAATCAATCTTGGAAAAAGTGGTTCAGCTTTGGAAACTTCTTGCCCCACCGGAAGCAATCCCCATTTTCGTGCTGCATCGGTGCGAACTGATTCTGCCGAAATCCCCAAATATTCCAAAATTTTCCCCGCTGTCATTGGAATAAACGGCAAAAGCAAAAGTCCCAACTGACGGATCATTTCCAGCAAATTATAAATAACTTCTGCCAATTTTAGTTGATCTTCTTTTGCCAAAACCCAGGGCTTTTGTGATTCCACATATTCATTCGCAAAATACCCAAGCTCAATAGCCTGCTCCAAAGCCGCTTTAAGATCAAAAGCATTCATGTGTTGATCATATTTTTTCCAAAGATCCTGCAATTTTGAATCAAAAAAATCGTTGGTTGCCGCATTACCGGGAGTTTTTGAAGCATCAGGAACTTTCCCTTCAAAATATTTTTGATTCATCGCCAAAACACGACTCACCAAATTCCCAAAAGTATTGGCAAGTTCGGACTCATACAAAACCTTAAAACGCTCCTGGCTAAAGTCACCATCTTCGGTTGTCGGAATTTCCCTCAACACATAATAACGCAAAGCATCCGCGCTATATTGCTTCACCACATCAACCGGATCCACCACATTATTCAAAGACTTACTCATTTTTTTGCCCTCGGAAGTTATAAATCCATGCACATAAATATTATGAGGAAGACGAATTCCCGCAGAAAGCAGCATTCCAATCCAAATCGCGGAATGAAAACGCAAAATATCTTTTCCAATCAAATGCACATCAGCCGGCCAAAACTTCTTAAAAAGTTCAGCGCCCACAGATCCCGCATTTTCCTCGTCAGCATAACCAACACCTGTAATATAATTGGAAAGCGCATCACACCAAACATACATCACCTGGCTTGGATCATTCGGAACCTCAATCCCCCACTCCAAAGCCGCCTTTGGACGGGAAAAGCTGACATCTTTAAGACCTTCCTTCAAAACCGTCAAAATCTCATGCTTGCGGGCAGCAGGAACAATTTTCAAAACATCATCTTCAATCAATTTACGAATTTGTTCGGAATATTTGGAAAGTTTAAAGAAATAATTTTCTTCCTTTAGCTTTTCCGGAGCCTTGTTGTGATTTGGACACATGCCGTTTACCAGATCCTTCTCGGTAATAAAAGACTCACAACCAACACAATAAAGACCTTCATAGCTGCCTTTGTAAAAATCGCCGGCCTCAAACATTTTCATCCAGATTTTTTGCGCACTTTTAATGTGATCCGCGTCTGTCGTGCGAATAAAACGATCATTGGAAAGATTCAGCAGATCCTTTAAAGCTCTAAAATGAGCGGAAATTTCATCCGTAAAAGCTTGGGGAGTAAGATTCTTTTCCTTGGCAGCCTGGGCGATTTTCATGCCATGTTCATCAGTACCGGTTAAATAAAAAACTGGAGTCCCCTGCGCACGATGGAAACGGGCAAGAACATCCGCCTGAATCACCTCCATCGCAAAACCAATATGCGGACGGGCATTCACATAAGCAATCGAAGTCGAAATATAAAATTTAGGCATTTTTTTAAACGTTAAAGACAAAGGTTTTATAGCACGGAAAAGCAATTTATGCCAAGCCTTCAAATCAAATCCAGCCAATTCTTTTTCAGTGGCTTCTTCAAATCAGTAATACCCCTTCCATCTTCTTTACGAATTTAAGTTCGGATTCGCTTGAAGCCCTCCAGCTTTTTTCAAAACATCTGCATTAAGTTTCACATTAGCCGGCGCAAAACTCTGCCCACTTGGCGCACTCGCCGCATTTTTAGAACTATCCGTTCCATACAAAGAAAAGTTAAACACCGGCAAGAACGAACTCAAGCCAATATTCACATCAATACTTTGCAGATACTGATCATTCAAAGCAAAACCATCAGCTTTAATTGAAGCGGACTCTCGAACTAAACCTTCGCCTTTTTTAGCAATCACACGATAATAAATATTGGCTACACCGGCTGCAATCTCCTGTTGATCAAACGCAAGCACCGCCGGATTTACAACATTGGTCAAAACCAAATAATTTTGTGTATGATTTTGAACAAACTCTGAAATTGTGCAACCACCATCCTTCGCATTTTGAACAGCAATTTTTTCATCCAAAGTATTATTTTTGACCTTACCCTGAAAATTCTGATTATTTGAGTCTGAAAGATAACACTGACGAGCACCACTCCATGGTTTCCAGTCCCCCGTAACCGGATCAGTCAAAATTGGATACTGACAAATTGTTTTATCATTTGGCTGATCTACAATCTCTTTATTTGTACCAATACAAACCGGATTATCCGGAGAATTATCTTTAAGAGCAGGATAAAAATCCGAGATTGAATCGGTTGATTTAGAATCAGCCATATCACCAGTTTGAGAATAACCAAAAATCTTCCAACGCAACACATCTAAACGATCAATGATACCGGGATCCGCATTTAGAACAGAATTATTTTGATCACGCCAAGGAAAATAATATTCAATCATAAAATCTTCCACATTTTTCATAGTAACATGCCCATTTGCATCTATCTCTGGCCGTGACAAAGGAATCACAATCGAGCCATTAAGCGGTAAAGCATTATAAGTTGCCGCAGCTGGAAGATTATTTGGACTCGTTGGCATTGCCCCGGCACTATTTGGGCTCACAATTTTGCCATCGGGACTCAACCAGACCAATTGATCCGGGTCAAAAGAAGGAATGCTGTCCGCCTGATTCAGGATTTGATAAGAATAGTGGAAATCCGGATTTGATTTAGGATCAGCCTTAAAATCGACTTTGCCAGGAGTCCCATCTTTGCCATTTGTTTGATACCCCGGGGCATTTTCATGCAAATCCAGTAACGCATTTTCAATCCCCGCTTCGGCTGAAAAATAAGCTTTGCCTGAAGCCACCAAATCCTTGGTCTGGCGAATTTCCCGAATAACCAAATCGCTCATCCCCAAAGTCAAAACCATCAACACGCCCATCACCAAAATGGCAACTAAAAGCGCACTACCAGACTTGGAGCCGGCGCGACTTTCCACTTTCGATCTAATTTTTCGGATAACTTTTTTCATAAATATTATTTGCGACTATAAACTCGTGAAGAAAAACTTGTTTGTAAATCCAATTTAAATGGCGTCAAACCCTTACCAACATTTTCTGCAGTCAAAAACACATTCACCAGCGGCTGAAACTGATCACCACTTTTATCCACATTCAAAGCGGCATAAGGATTTACCGCCGGATTCAAAACAAAACCCAAATTTTTAATTTTCACATCATTAGACAAAAGATTGCGATAACCATCCTGATCAACGCCTTCACTCCCATCTCCACCCTGAGGATATGCATCCTCAGCCTGCCATGAGCCACCACTATCATGCTTGTATTTTCTTACTTGAGCAGTATGTAATGCTAAATTAAAGCGATAAACTGTTAACTCGGTATTTTCTTTATCGATCAAAGCCAGATAATTTTGCTTGAATTGGCCTGTTATATCCGACTTAACATCAGAAGGACAAGCTTCCAAATTAGCAGACGGATCCGGATTATTATTATTTTGAGGTTGAAGTTCATAACAATCATAAGCCGGCGAACCCAAACGGGCATCCTGCGCCAAAGTTTCAAAAAATACACGCAATTCCGAATAGATTTTGCGCACGCCGTTGGCTTGTCTTTGCGATCTAATAATACCCACATAGGACTGCGAAACTATCCCCAAAAATACAATAAAAATGGACATACTGATCAAAAGTTCGATCAAAGTGAAGCCTTTTCGACTCTGGTTGGAGCTGGAACTATTTTGTTTTTTGCCAACTTTTTTCAGCAAATTCATCATAGTGGGCCTCCTTTCCAATCCGTAAGTTCGGTTGTTAAGCTGACTTCACGGTCACGGCCACTTTCGGTCCAAGAAACCACGACAGTCACGCGATATTTTAAAGGTCGATCTTCGTTATTTTTATAATCAATCGGATTATTATAAGGAACGGTCACTGTTTCCACCTTTATGTAGCGGTGAAAAGGACTCGGCAGATCACTCTGTTCATGAACATATTTAACTAAAGGATCACCCTGTTTATAAAGCAAAGTCGCACTGGAAGTACTCACAGGTTGATCATTTAAAACCTTAAGTGACCATGGCGCACAAGTTGCAATAGTAGCGCTATTAATTGTTGAATCCTTACAAAAATCAGGATCAGGATCTTTAAGATCCAAAGTATAATATTGAGTCAAATTCAAATCAGGCAAAGCGGAACCCCAAACCGAATTTTTCTGTGTACCTATTGTGCCCTTAAAATCCGCGCCCAAAAGCCAGTTGCTATCACGAACATTGCGCATGCCTTCAATCCCCTGCTGCGCCAGTTCAAAAGCCACCAAAGAGTTAATATTCTGACTATTGTTACGGATAATTGAAACCAACAAATTTGTACTGGCCACAACCACCATAATCAAAACACTCATCGCCACAATGACTTCCGGCAGCGTAAAAGCCCCAGCCTTTCGAGCTATGGCCCACGCTTTCCCCGATTGTGTTTTTTTCTTTAACATTGATCGGGAGTTAAGATCGAAAAGACACCGGTAGTATTATTTAAAACAAAACAACGTTTATCGGCAGTACCAACCAAACCAATTACTATTTTCATTTGTTGAACAGAATTCACAACTCCAACAAAATCACGTTTTCCAAGTGGTGGTTTGTAAAAAACCTTCAAATCATTTTGATCCTGCGAACTCTGATTTTGATCCATCAATGAAATTTTACTAATCTCCAAATCTTCAAATGAACTTATATTCATGGTTTGAACTGAATTTGCGCCACAAGCATCGGCATCATTACCCTGCACAGCGTGATAAGGATTTATCAAATATTGAACCGGAACGACCGGCTGACCACCCTGACCCTGACCATTTTGAGAATCAGAAACCCGCAAATCTACACCATAACAGGCAATTCCCGTTTGTGATTTTCCAGCTTCCTGAAATGTCACCAACTGCCCACTTTTAGCTTTCTGTTCCTGTTCTTTAAAAATACTAATAAGCGTATCCACACCCAATTCCAACTTGGCCTGTTTTCTGGTGGCGGCATAATTACCAACCGCAACCGCACCAATAATGCCAACGATTGTAATCACAACCAGCATTTCTATCAGTGTAAAAGCCTTTCTTGTTTGAGGAGCCTTGCGCATCGAATCTTAGTACAAAAAATTAAACCAGCTGACTTAAACGGAAAATCGGAGTAAGAATGGCCAAAGCCAAAATCGCTACAGTCAAGCCAACAAACACGATCATAATTGGCTCAAATAATGAAGTTAAACGCTTCAAAGAATTATCAATTTCAAGATCATACTGCTTGGCGATTTTTCCGGAGATCAAACCAATCGAAGCCGATTGTTCGCCAACCGCCAACATCTGCACAACTGTTTCCGGAAACAAAAAAGGCGTATCCATCAAACTGCTGGAAATTTTTTCACCCTGCTGCACGCGGGAAATCACCTCAAAAACTTTCAAACGATAAAGTTCGCTACTTAATGAAGTCGCCACAATATTTAAAATTTGAACCAAAGGCAAACCGGCTTCAACCAAAATTCCCAACATGCTTACAAAACGCAACACCAGCATGTTTCTAAAAAGTGGTCCCAGAATCGGTAATTTCAATTTAAAATAATCCCATTTATAACGACCACTTTCTGTAGTAACTATAATTCTAAAAAGTAAAACGGCTATAATCAGGCCAAAAAGGACGGCCCACCAATAACCCGCAAAAATCGCACTAATCGTAATCAACAATTTGGTCGCAAACGGAAAATCGGCCTCTTTAAGACCACCTTCCTGCAAAAGATTAACCAGAGTTGGAATCACCCAAATTAACATTGCGGTAGAAGCCAAAACCAAAACGCCCAAAACCGCTATAGGATAAATAGAAGCGGTCACGAGTTTAATTTGAAGTTCATTGGTTTTGCTGAGCTGCTCGGACAAACGAAGTAACATTTTATCCAGATTTCCCGCAGCTTCCCCGGCTTTCACCACACCAACTTCCAGTTCACCAAAAACATTTGGAAAACGGGCCATGGATTCCGAAAGCGTTTTACCCTGACTAACGTTATAGGCAATTGTATTCAAAATACGGCGAAGACGTTCACTTTTGGTCCTACCGGCAAGCATTTTTAAGCCCTGCATGGTTGGAATTCCGGCATCCACAATCACCGCCAAAAGTTGGAAAAAATAAGCTTTTTCCTGCAACGGCACATGACTATGATCAACAAAAAAGTCATTCAAGCGCGTAAAAAGCGAATGCCTGGAAGCGTCATACAAACCATAAATAATTTCAGGCTTAGCGGCAGTCGCCTTGCTTTGACCGGCTTGCAGATCTTTTAAAACACTCTGCGAAGAACTCGTTGCATTGCTTGTGGCAGCAACAGGCGCTTCGTTCGAATTTGAGAAATTAATTTTTTCCATAAAGTTTGATTAAATTCGATCCTGATAATAAGTTTCCATGTTCAAATTAAAATTAACGCGGGTCGCACCGGTATCGGTTTTTCCGGTCTGCACCGTAATTGATTTCACCACCAATTTACGGGTATTCCCTTCAACCGCCCGCAAAAAATCAATCAAAGCGGTATCGCTGCTTGTAACATTAACATTTACAGTCGCCCTTTTAATTTTATCTTGAGTATTTCCGGCCAAACTAAAGTTCACGCCATTCAAAGTCACGTTGGCTTTTTGGGCAAGATCGGTCAAATCCTGCAAAAGTTTATCCTGTTCAAAACGCTCGGGAATAGAAGCCAAAGTTGTCTGCTGGCTGACTTCCGAACTTGCATTCAAGCTTTTCTGCAAATCCTGAAGATCCTGATATTGCTTGGAGAAAGTATCTTTTTGCTGTTGCAGACTAAAGACCTCGGTTTTCAAGCCGCCCACCTCACTCCAAAGCGGACTAACGTAATAAAGGCCGCCTCCCAAAATAATCAAAAAAATGATTAAAGTTGGAAGAGCGTAATGTTTTTTGGATGATAAAGTCGTTGTCATAAAATTATTAAAATGGAAATTAATTTTGAGTTTAAGATTATGGCACCAGGGTTTGTGTTAGGGCTGGAGCCACGGTTGGCGTTGCAGCCGGATTTACTGTCGGAGTTCTTGGAACCGGTTTTGGTTGAATTTGAACCGATTGATCAACTACAGGCGTTAAATTTTCCGGAGCCTGTTCGGTATATGTAACATTGAAAATAAAACTCAAAATGGTTTGGCCGTTATCGGCAAGGCCTTTAGTAACCGAAGGAATGTAAGCATCCCGGAAATAAGCACTATTGTTAAAAACATTAATAAGCTGAGAAACATCAGCAAATGGAGGAATTACGGCCGGAGTTGTTTCCGCGTTAAGCGTCAATTTTCCACCCGCCGCTCCGGAATAAGACAAAAAGTGAATTTTTGAAGCATTGCTAAATGAATCAACCGGAATATTTTTCTGCAAAGCGCTCAAAACCTTTGACCAGACAATTTCGCTTTTTTGACTTTCAGCGAGCCAATTTTTGGCCAACTGAGCCGCCTCAATCTTTTTACTCTTCAAATCGTTAATTTGGGTTTGGAGCAAATCGACGTCGGTCTTTATTTGATCGCGCTGCGATACAATTGCCGACTTTTGGAAAAAAAGATAAAATCCAGCTGCCGTTAATGAAAGAAGTAGAATAACCCCTAAAACAAGCAATGCCGGACTACTTTTTTGAACCTCGACGATCGAAGCTACCGTTTTTTTTGTTTCCATAGGTTTTAGAAAAGGATTAAATCTCTATATAATACCATTTTTCAGTGAAAAAATCTACTGCCAAAACTGCTAAAAAGGGTCATCCAAGCAAAAAATCGTCTGCCCGGGGTGAAAAAACCACCGAAAGGCGCAATTTCATCCATCTTAACGAGGGATTTAGCTGTGGCAAATGCGGCAAAATGAACCCAAAAGCTGCAGGAACCTGCCGCAACCATTGCCGATTTTGCCTGTTTTCAAGACATGTCGATGCCAAAGTCCCCGGCGACCGCGCAAGCAAATGCCAAAATTTGATGGAACCGGTGGCAATCAAAGCCGATGGAAAAAAGGGCTTTCAAATTCTGCATCGTTGCCTTGAATGCGACAAAGAAATCTGGAACAAAAAAGCCGATGACGATGAACTTGATGCGATTATCGCTCTTATGCAAAGACAGAACAACTCAAATTAAAACTTCGGCAAACCAACCGAAAATGTCACAAAAAACTTCTTATGACGGAAAACGAATTCGAAAAAAATCTGGATACATATCTAAAAAACGGCTCCACCATGATCGTGGGCGTTTCCGGCGGCCCCGATTCGATCTATTTATTAAAGCGCCTTTTTGACTATTCTCAAAACCACCAACTCAAAATTATTGTTGCCCATGTAAATCATGGTTTGCGCGGTAAAGAAAATCAGATCGAAGAAAAATTCGTCCAAAATCTGGCAATAAAATATGAATTCCCTTTTGAATCAATCAAACTTCATCTAAAAACCCTGCACGGAAAGAAGCCCACTCCGCCCGCTACAAAAAAAGAAACTTCATTCGTGGCAAAATCCCAAAAAAACGGGGAAACCAACGGCAATCTGGAAGAAATCGCCCGCCAAAAGCGTTACGCCTTTTTTGAAAAATTGCGTCAAAAATATGATGCCGATTACGTTATTGTCGCCCATCACCTTAATGACAATATCGAAACCGCCCTTTTTAATCTGATCCGCGGAGCCTCTTTTCAGGGCATTAAAGGCATGAAAATGTACAACCACCAAACGCACATTTTAAGACCGCTGCTCAAAATCACCAAAAAAGAAATTCTTGATTTTCTAAAGAAAAACAAACTTAAATCTCACTTTGATGAAAGCAACAAGGATCTGCGATTTTCCCGCAACCTTCTGCGCCAAAAAGCCATTCCACTTTTTAATAAAATCAACTCCGGGTTTGAAAAAACTTTCCAGGAAAATCTTCAAAATTTCACCGAAATTGCCGAATTTATTGAAGAAAAAAGTACAACGTGGCTCCAAAAAAATCTGCAGGATCAACGTTTTCCGCTTACAAAGTTTCTTGAACTCCCCTCGTTCCTCCAAAAAAACATTCTCGTCCAGCTTTATCAAACAACTTACGGCTCAACCAACAAACTCACACTCCAACAACTTCAGGAAATTTTAAAAGTTTTAAAACTCCAAAAATCCAATCGCAAAAAAGAATTTGGCACCCGATTTTTCATTCAAGTCATCAAAAAAAACGAAAGCTCCCCGCGTGAAGTTGAACTCAAATTGAAGCCATTGAAAAAAGCTTAAAAAAGTCTACAATAGTGACACCTTAAAAGATATGCCAATGCTTAAAATACAAAACCGAAAACCCGGAAACAGTTTCATTTATTTAATAGTAGCCGCTTTAATAATTGCCGCCGCCTTCATTATTTTTAGTCCGGGCAGCAGCAACATCAAAAAAATCACCCTGGACCAATTCGTTCAGCAGGCCAAAAGTGGTGAAATCGGAAAAATATCCTTAAGCGATAACAAGCTCAACATCACCAGAATTGATGATACCAAGGAATATACCTATAAAGAAGGAGGTCAAACCATCAGTGATCTTTTAAAAGACGTACCGGAACAATCCAAAAAAGATATCCAGATTGATATTCAGGCACCGGACGGCCAGGACTTTTGGCTAAATCTGATCATCAGCATTTTACCCTTCTTATTAATAGTTGGATTTTTTGCCTTCATGATGCGCCAGGCGCAAAGCAGCAATAATCAGGCTATGTCTTTTGGTAAAAGCAAAGCCCGCCTTTATGATAAAGATAAACAAAAAACCACTTTTCAGGATGTGGCCGGTGCCAAAGAAGCCAAAGAAGAATTGATTGAAATTGTCGATTTCCTTAAAAACCCAACCAAATATACGCAAATGGGAGCCAAAATTCCTAAAGGTGTACTTTTGGTGGGAGCCCCCGGAACAGGTAAAACTTTGCTCGCCCGCGCAGTTGCCGGTGAAGCCAACGTACCTTTCTTTAACATCTCCGGTTCTGAATTTGTAGAAATGTTTGTGGGAGTTGGAGCAAGCCGTGTTCGCGACCTGTTTAAAAAAGCAAAACGCAACGCTCCATGTATTATTTTCATTGATGAAATCGATGCCGTTGGCCGCCAGCGCGGAACAGGACTCGGTGGAGGACATGATGAACGTGAACAAACTTTGAATCAGATTTTGACCGAAATGGATGGTTTTGAAAAAGACACCAATGTTATTGTAATGGCTGCCACAAACCGTCCAGACGTTTTGGATCCGGCGCTTCTTCGCCCGGGTCGCTTTGATCGTCGCATTGTTGTGGATGTTCCGGACATGGAAGATCGTGAAGCAATTTTAAAGGTTCACGGCCGCAATAAACCTTTGGCAAAAGAGTGTGATCTTCTGAAAATTGCTCAACACACTCCTGGTTTTGCCGGTGCCGATCTTGAAAACTTGATGAACGAAGCTGCCATTTTAACCGCTCGCCGTAACAAAAAACAGGTAACCATGTCCGAGCTTGAAGAGTCTATTGAAAAAGTTATGATGGGCCCGGAACGCAAATCCCGAGTACTTTCAAAAAAAGAAAAAGAGATCACCGCTTATCATGAAACAGGTCATGCTTTGGTGGCTCAACTTCTGCCAAATTGCGACCCGGTTCATAAAGTTTCAATCATCTCACGCGGTATGGCTTTGGGTGTTACCTGGTTCTTGCCAGAAGAAGATAAGCACCTTTATCTTCGCAGCAAATTTGAAGATGAAATGTGTTCACTTTTAGGTGGATATTTATCTGAAATCGCAATCTTTGGCGAAATGACCACAGGTGCTTCAAATGACCTTGAAAGAGCAACTCAAATCGCCCGCAACATGGTTACAAAATATGGTATGAGCAGACTTGGCCCGGTCATTTTTGGTGAGCAGAATCACGAAGTTTTCTTAGGCCGCGATTTTGGCCATGTCAGAAATTACTCAGAAGAAGTTGCTAAAGAAATCGATGAAGAAGTAAAAGAAATCATCAAAAAAGCCGAAATCAGAACAAAGGATATCATCCAAAAACATTTGGATAAAATCCACATCATTGCCAAGTTTTTGATCGAAAAAGAAACTATCAACCGTAAACAATTCCTAAAATTCTTTGGTGAAAAAGAAGAAAAAGAAATCGAAAAAAAGAAACGCAAAATGGCCGAAATGAACGAGACCGAAGCCACCGAAGAAAAAGCAAAAACCACCGAAAATTAAAAAAACATCCGTGTTCAGTTTATGGAATATTATTTGAACACACAGGGCCCCTACCCCGGATGTGTTCAAATAATATTCCATAAACTGAACAATCATTAATCACTAATTAAATGAGAAAGCTTGTTGCAACAGCTTCTGTTCAAACCCAAAATAAACGTGTTTCCCCTGCTTCCACACGGAATGCAGCCGGCGCGCCAAGAACGGCTTCAAGAAACGCCATAGTAAGTGGAGCTTCCGGTTCCTCACCTTTTACCAATGCACCTTTAACCGCAAGCTCGGAAGAAGGCCAGTTGGCCCTGGACGTGTATCAAACTCCTACGGAAATTATAGTCATGGCGCCAATTGCCGGCGTAAAACTTTCCGATTTGAATGTAACAATGACCGAAGACGTACTGACTATTAAAGGAAATCGTTATCTCGAATTTGATATTCCCGAACAAGACTATTTAACCCAGGAATGTTTTTGGGGCGACTTCAGCCGATCAATCGTTCTACCGGCATCGGTCGATTCCACCAAAATCAACGCCAGCTTCAAAGACGGCGTCCTAAAAGTCTCAATCCCCAGAACCGAACCAACAAAAACGAAGATAATACGAATTAAAACCGACTTATAACGAATTATAAAAAAAATAATTATAAGCGTGTATTCGGATTGTAAGAATATTTCTGAACACATCCGGGGTAGGGGCCCTGTGTGTGAAGGAATATTGTTACAATCTGAATACCACCTGAACACAATCCGGGGTAGGGGCCCTGTGTGCGAAGGGGTACTTCTATATTCTGAACACCCCCCTACTATGAAGATTAGAAAAGCTGTTTTCCCCGCCGCCGGTTTCGGCACCCGTTTCCTCCCCGTCACCAAATCGCAACCCAAAGAAATGTTGCCGATTGTGGATAAACCGGTCATCCAATATCTGGTTGAAGAAGCCGTTGCGTCCGGAATTGAAGAAATTATTATTGTCACCGGCCGCGGTAAACGTTCCATTGAAGATCATTTTGATTATTCTTTCGAGCTTGAGCACACGCTGGTTGAAAAGGGCAAACACTCACTTTTAAAAGAAGTCCGTGCCATTTCCAAACTGGCCAAGTTTATCTATGTGCGCCAGCCTATGCCGCTTGGTGATGGCCACGCCATCCTTTGCGCCAAGGAAGTTGTTGGCAATGAACCTTTCGCCGTTCTTTTTGGAGATGACATTGTGGATTACAAAGTTCCGGCCTTAAAACAGCTGATTGATGTTTATAATAAGACCGGCTGCAGCGTCCTTGGGCTCCAAGAAATCGACCCAAAAGAAAGTGAAAACTACGGCATGATCAAAGCAAAAAAAGGTTCAAGCCATGATCGTCTATGTGAAATTGAAAAGCTTGTTGAAAAACCAAGTCCGGAAAAAGCTCCTTCCAATCTTGGAATTATCGGAAAATATATAGTAACACCGGAAATCATTGAGGCTCTGGAAAAGGCCAAACCAAGCCACGGAGGTGAAATAAGACTCATTGACGGGTTTTCCCAACTCCTCAAAAAACAAAAAATTTACGGCTACGAAATCATGGGAAAAAGATATGACACCGGCACCAAAATGGGGCTCATCACCGCCACCATCGATTTTGCCCTAAAGCGCAAAGACCTTGGCCCGGAACTTAGAAAATACCTAAAAAGCCTAGAGTAAAAACCTCTAAAGCTGCAAAATCAGCCCAAAACCGGCAAAATAAACGCCTTAAACTTCGTGGTTGAGTTTTTAGGCGTTTTCAGCTATAATGTTCGGATAACAAAAATAAAAACAAACAATATGATGAAGGAACAAACCCCGCTTAATCCTTTGTTGGAGGAGGCCGAACAAAAAAAGTTAAAGGGTGAACATTTGGAAGCCATCAAGGTTTGTGAAAAAATCCTGATCAATGATTTGGATTGCATTGAAGCCTACGAAGAAATTGGCGACAACTATTTAAGTCTGCGCCAGTACGACAAGGCCAAGAAAGCCCTTGCCAGAGCCATTCATCTTGATGCCCGCAGTGCCAACGCCAATTATCTTTCGGGCTTTGTTTTTTCCGCGATCGGCAACTTTAAAAAATCAATTGAATACCTTGAACGTGCCGATGAAATCCAACCAAATCATCCGGAAATTTTACGTTGTCTGGGTTGGTCAATTTTTCATGATGGCCAACGCAAACGCGGCGTGATCCTTTTGGAAAGAGCTTTGAATTTAAAGAAAGATGATCCATTAATTTTAAGCGATTTGGGAATTTGCTATTTAAATGACAAGAATTTTGACCGTTCATCTGTGCTTTTCAAACGCGTGCTGGAAATCGAACCACAAAACGAAAAAGCCCGCGAATGCCTAAACGCCGTCAGATTCTTCCAAAAAGAATTCAAAAAGTTCCGACAGGAGAATAGCTAAACTCACTCCGCTCGCGATAACAGGATTTCACAATCCTTCATAAATATCCTTACGATGCCTGGCATAAATAAGGATAATTTTTTGCTTTTCCAGTTTAAAAACCAGGCGATAATCACCAATTCTAAATCTAAAAACATCTTTATATCCCTTGAGTTTTTTGGCAAACAACAAAGGGTTTTCAGTCTTTATCAAAAAACTCAGTTTTTCTTTTATTCTCGGCTGAAGACTTTTCTCCAGTTTATTAAAATCATCAACAAAATCTTTAGTGGTGATAAATTCGTACATCAATTACAAAATAGATTCTAAAGGGAATTTTTTGGCCTTCTTAAGCTTTTTCAAGCTTGCATCCAGCTCTGTTTTAAACTCATTTTTTAACGGCAGATTTTCTTCGATTAAATCTTCAAACTCCTGTTTACTCAAAAAAATACCAATCTCCTTGCCATTTTTAACAATACGAACAATTTTGGCATCAAGAGCTTTAGCCGGATTTTTTTGCAATTCCGAAAGCGAAACAATCTTTTCTTTGCTTAATACGGACGAGGTGGTCATATAAAGTTTATAGTTAAATACTACTATAAGTTTATCGTAGAATTCCCAATTAGTCAACGGATAGGGCGCAAGATTCACGGGCAAATAAGTCATTATTATTTGACATGTGGAAATATTTTCATAAAATGGAACCACATTATTCAAAATTATGGCATTTTCACAAGAAACAATCACAGCCCTTGGTCGCGAATATGACGACGCACTAAAAGTTGTTACTGAGGTCAAACAACAAAGACGAGTACTCAAATTAGCTGGTTTACCGGGAAAAATCGATAGTGGCCCACTCACAGTTATAAGAGCTACATTAGACAGCCTCACTAAAGCTTTAGAAGGAATTAATGATCCTAATCAAGATGGCCCCAACCTTGTTGTAGCAAGATTGAGAAAAAAAGTAGGAACCTTGCAACGTTGTTTACTAGAGTTAGACCCAGTACAAAAAGAGGAAGCCTAATAGAATCCATCCCGCGCAGTCAGCTCAAGCCCTTGCCAAATTTCAAATTCCGTATACAATTAACAAGCTCTACCAGTGAATGATCGCTGCAGCTTTCTTTTCTAAAAAAAAGCATGAACGAAAAAGCTTGAAGCAAAGCGTGAATTATTTTGGGATTGGGTCTCGTGGGTCCCAATCCCAAAATAATTCCGCTACCGCGAAAAGCTTTTAAGTGAATACAATATAGGGAAAGAGAGCACCACGAGAGAAAACCGTCAGGTTGTCTCTCGTGAACTGCAGAGGAAAGTCCGAGCACCATGGAACAGGATGGCTTCTAACGGAAGCGGCTCAGCATGAAAGTGTTGAGTACGGAAAGTACCACAGAGACTATGAAAGCTGCGCGCAAGCGTAGCCAAAGGTGAAAAGCCCAGTCGTAAAGCGTAAAATTCCAGGCCGCGGCGCAAGCCAATAAGCCAGAATGTAACGCCAGACAGGGCGCCCCTCGGTGACGAGGAGACGTGGCAAACCCTATCCGGTGCAAGGTGGGATGGAAGAAAAAGATCAAGTTTTGTTCCAAAACCTTTTTCTGCCCACCGCACGATTTCATAGGCAACTATGAAACAAGAGAGATGATCATACTTTGTTTATGCGCCGCAAGGTGCATCAACAGAGAACAAAACTCGGCTTATGATCTGGTAGAGCAATATTGAAAACCAAAAATTATCGCAAAATCCATCCCCATCCGCTATACTTGCGAAGGTTTTTGAATTGCGCGACTTTGCTGCACGACCATGCCCGCAACTTTCTCGCAAACTCCCACGCACCCTCACACCCGCACATGAAACGTTCCGAAATCGCTTTTGGCTTACTGCGCATCCCCATCGACTTTTTGATGACCCTCTTCGCCTTTTTGTTGGCGTATCGCATCAGAGCGATTGTGGATTTAATTCCCGGAATTCATCTTCCTTTAGACCTGGAATCGTTTCCGTCACTCGACCAATACGTCCAATTCAGCATCACCGGCGCGCTGGCACTTGTGGCGCTTTTTGCCTTAAACAAAATGTATTCGCTCAAATCCACCACCGGCAAAGGCCGCGAACTCGGGCAAGTCATCATCACCACAATTATCTGGTTAATGCTGATTATTGCCTACTTTTTTCTGACCAGAACCTTTCCATTTTCACGCCTTGCCTTAATTTACACCTGGGTTTTAACAATCCTGCTTATTTCCGTTGGAAGGCTATTTATCCGCATGCTGCAGCACTTTATTCTACTCGCCGGAATCGGCAAAAAAAGAATTGTTTTTGTGGGCGATAACGAAATCAGCCAAAAACTTTATAAAATGCTCAAAAAAGACAGCAGTTATGTCTGTTTGGGTGTGATTGATGAGCACGAAAATCCCAAATACGAACTCCCCTCTTTGGGATCGCTTAAAGATCTGGCGCAAATCGTCAAAAATCATGAAGTTGAAGAAATCATTCAAACCAAATCCGACCTTAAAAAAGAAGAAGCCACCCAGTTGTTGGAATTCTGCCGCGAAAATCACTTAAGTTTTAGTTTTGTGCCGAGTTTGCTGGAGGTTCAGCAGACCAATGTGGAAACCATTGCGATGGCCGGAATCCCTGTAATTAAGCTTAAACCGACTGCGCTTGATGGCTGGAGCAAAATCATTAAAAGAATTTTTGATATTTTTGGAGGAATTATTGGTCTGATTATTTTTTCTCCGATTTTTTTGGTAATTGCGATTGCGATTAAACTTGATTCCAAAGGCACAATTTTCTTTAAATTTTTGGATGATGGATCCCGCGTAAAGCGCGTTGGTGAACACGGCCGGCTTTTCTATTTTTACAAATTCCGCACGATGCACCCAAAAACGCACAACCTGCGCTACACCGAACTGGCCAAGCAAAACACGCGCAGTGATTCCCCGCTTGTGAAGATTAAAAACGATCCACGAGTGACTAAAGTCGGCAAGTTCCTGCGCAAAACCAGCCTGGACGAACTTCCACAACTCCTCAATGTTTTAAAAGGTGAAATGAGTTTGGTTGGCCCCCGCCCGCATTTGCCGGAAGAGGTCGCCAAATACCAAAAACGCCACCGGTTTGTGCTGACAATTAAGCCCGGAATTACCGGTCTGGCCCAAATCAGCGGCCGCAGCGACCTGAATTTCGAAGAAGAAATCCGCCTGGACACTTTCTACATTGAACACTGGTCTTTATGGCTTGATATAAAGATAATCCTAAAAACTTTCCTGATTCCGTTTAAGCGATATGAGGAATAGTGGAGCTAAATGAAAACAGCTCCTCCCAACTACTTTCTAAGATAATTAATCACGCCTTCAGCTTTTGCGGTTAATTCGTATTTACCACCCGGTAATTTTTCGAGCAAATCTTCTTCAATTAAGAAACTAATCTGCTCGGCAGCCCCCTTAAAACTACTAATCAATCCACTTATATCACCGGTCCCCGTCCTATAAGTTACCATCAAAACAATCACAGCCTGTGGCCGAGCCCTTAAACTGGCAATAAGCTCCAGTTTAACCAGTATTTCCCTTAACCTGGAAATTGCGATTGCCTGTTTTAATTCCAAAACAAGTTTTGAATCTGTAAGATTTAGAGTTGTGGCTTTTGAAAGTATTGCCTCTGATAATTCGGCTCTCTCCCCGGATTCGGCAATCTTGGTTTGAACTTCGGCACAAATTGTTTCTGGTCCTGGAGCTTGTGTTGAACAATAATCGGGATAAGCATGCGTTTTCCTGTCCCTGGGATCAGCCACGGGCACTTTAGCTGTAACATCAACTGCAAAGATCACTTCGATTTCTTCTTTAAACGTTCTGTCAGCCAAACCACGCACAAAGGCAATCTCTTTAACAATTAGTTCTAAAGCACGATCATATATTTCCTTTTCAGCAGGAGACAATTGTCTAATATTTCTTCTGGAAGATAGATCACGGAAAACCTCAGCCAAATCATAAATGTTTCCGGTTGCAAGTTTAATCTTTAAATTTTTAAAATGCCTATACCAGTCTGCCCCACTGATAGATAATTTAGCGGGTTGTTCATGAAATATCTTAAAAACTTCACGAACTTCTGCCTCGCCAATCAACGGACGAAGACCTAAAGTTCGTGCCGTTTCAACAGGAACTATTATCTTATGATTGGTTCGATTGAGAGTTGAAAGTGGAGTCGCAACAACCCCGAGTACGTAACATTTCTGCCGATTTCCAGCCATGTCATTTTCTTCTATCGCAATCACCTCCACAACACCCTGCCCGGGATAAACAACTTTATCACCAACTTTAAAATCGCCTTCAGGCGCAGAAAGAGTATCGGCAACAACCGGAGCAACAGGGCTTGCAAACGGCACTGCCGGGTCTAGATCATCATGTATTCCTTCTGCAGCCATAGTAATAAAAAATCAAGTGCCTACGCCGCACGATTAAACAATCCCATTTTTTCCATTTCTGCTAACCTTTTAGCTTGCATACCGGCAATTTTTTTATCATCGCATGGTACTGCAATAGTTTCACTTAGATCTGCTGTTACAACAACTGATTCACCTTCACCTGGTCCGTCTTTTAATTGTGCCATAAAAATTAAATTAAAATATAGAAAATTTAATACAAGGGTATATTCTATCTAATCCCGTGATTTTGTCAATGTTTCCGCCGGAAAATCAACGCAAAAACATGGATGAACAGGTACTTTCAACAACACTACTTGAATTAGCCATTGCCCATTTACTTTAAGCCAAAAATCTTTTAGACTCTTAAACGCGCTTTTAGCATAAAACTAATCATTAATTGAACTCCCGTGATCCACAAAATTATCAACAAACTTCTGGGCGACCAAAACGAAAAAGAGCTCAAAAAGCTTTGGCCTTTGGTTGCCAAGGTTAACGCCGTCTATGAAGAGTACGAGAAAAATCTGCCGGAATCCGACATCCCTAAAAAAACCGAGGAATTCAAAACTCGCCTAAAAAACGGAGAAACTCTGGATCAAATTATGCCGGAAGCATTCGCTTTGGTTAAACATGCCTGCAAAAAACTCATTGGCAAAAAATGGCTTGTGCGTGGCAACGAAACCACCTGGGACATGGTTCCTTTTGACGTTCAAATTCTTGGTGGAATCGTTCTTCATCAGGGCCGCATCGCCGAAATGAAAACGGGTGAAGGTAAAACTCTGGTTTGTACCATGCCGGTTTATCTTAATGCTCTTGCCGGAAAAGGCGTGCACGTTGTTACGGTTAATGACTATCTTGCTCATCGCGATTCCGAATGGATGGGCGGTCTTTTTAAATTCCTTGGTCTAACCGTTGGAATTGTTGTGCATGAACAGCCGCGTGAAGCCAAAAAAGAGGCTTACAACGCCGACATCACTTATGGCACAAACAACGAATTTGGTTTTGATTATCTGCGTGATAACATGGCGCAAAGCCAGGAAAATATCGCTCAGCGTGAGCTTTCTTATGCCATTGTGGATGAAGTGGATTCCATTTTGATTGATGAGGCCAGAACGCCGTTAATTATTTCCGCTCCGGCCGAGGAATCGACTTCCAAATATGTTCGTTATTCTCAGCTTGTACGCAATCTTTTGGAAGTAACCGATTATGTTATTGATGAAAAGCAAAAAACCGCAAGTTTGACCGAAGAAGGTATCGCCAAAATGGAAGGTCTTCTGGGGGTTGATAACATTTATACCGATGCCGGATTTAGTGAAGTACATCACCTGGAACAGGCGCTCAAAGCTCAAACAGTTTATAAAAATGACATCGATTATGTGGTAAAAGATGGTGAAATTTTGATTGTTGATGAGTTTACCGGCCGCATTATGCCGGGTCGTCGTTACTCGGATGGTCTGCATCAGGCAATTGAAGCCAAAGAAGGTGTGGAAGTTAAGCGTGAAAGCCGCACACTCGCCACCATTACTTTTCAAAATTATTTCCGTCTCTTTAAAAAATTGGCGGGCATGACCGGTACAGCACTAACAGAAGCCGAAGAATTCCTCCAAATTTACCGACTTGAAACAATTGTGATTCCAACTCACCATGCGGTTCAAAGGTTGGATGGAGCCGACATGATCTACAAAAATCAGAAAGGCAAATACATGGCTGTCGCTAAAAAGGTTAAGGAATTATACGAAAAAGGTCAGCCGGTTTTGATTGGTACGATTTCGATTGAGAAATCCGAAATCATGAACAAATTGTTGCAAATGGAAGGCGTTCCGCACAATGTTTTGAATGCCAAAAATCACGAACGCGAAGCCGAAATCGTGGCAAAGGCAGGCCAAAAAGGAGCCGTTACCATTGCCACCAACATGGCCGGTCGTGGAACGGATATTAAACTTGGTGAAGGTGTTACAGATTTGGGTGGTTTAGTGGTGATTGCCACCGAGCGTCATGAAGCCCGCCGCATCGATAACCAGTTGCGTGGTCGTAGTGGTCGTCAGGGTGACCCGGGTGAAAGCCAATTTTTTGTTTCGATGGAGGATGATTTGATGCGTTTATTTGGTTCCGATCGCATTCAAAAAGTTATGGAAGGTTTAAATATGCCCGACGACATGCCAATTCAAAATAAGTGGATCAGCAATTCGATTGAAACTGCCCAAAAAAGCGTGGAAGGCCGCAACTTTGATATTCGTAAACATATTGTTGAATACGACGACGTAATGAACAAACATCGTGAAATTATTTATTCCCGCCGTCACAAAGTTTTGCAGAGCGACAACATCAAAAACGACATTATAATTCTGCTTGAAAAAGAAATTGAAAGTCTGGTTTTGCGTAACCGTAAAGAAGAAGCCGATCGTGACGAAAGCAAATATGATTACGAAAAAATGCTGGAAGAAATAAACGCACTTCATAAAGATTCGGTTTATCCGCTTTCAATTGACCTTCTTTCCAAAGCGGACGATCAGGAAGATTTGATCGAAGCCGTAAAATTGTACTTCTTCAAGGAGTACGAAGAAAAAGAAAAAATGTTGAAAGATTCTTCAATTATGCGCCAAATTGAACGCGGCATTTATTTGAATGTGATCGATACTTTTTGGATGGAGCACATCGACAACATGACCCATTTGCGTGAAGGTGTAGCCCTGCGCGGTTATGGCCAGCGCGACCCGTTGGTTGAATACAAAAAGGAAGCTTTCAGCATGTTCAGCAAGATGATGGTTGGAATTCAGGCAAATACGGTAACTACAATTTTCAAATTGAATTTAAAAGCTCAACTACCGCAAGAAATGCTGCAAGTTGGCATGGCTCCAACAGTTCAAATGTTTACGAATGAAAACCAGATTGAATCGGTACTTTCCGGCGATCATGGCGGCGGCATGGTTTTAGGTGAGAGCACGAATACGGGTTTTGGCGCAGGTAGTGGCGCAAACATGAACTCAGGCTTTAGCGCGAACGGTGGCGCGGGCACGGGCGCAAGCGGCAATCCGACCATAATCAAAGCCGATTCAGCCCCAGCCGGAAGCCACAAACCGGAAATCGGCCGCAACGATCTATGCACCTGCGGAAGCGGAAAAAAATATAAGAAATGCCATCAGTTAGCCAAATGAACACCTTCCTCACCAAATCCCAAAATTTCCTCAAATACCTGATTTTCACAATCATCGGGATGCTGGTGAGTTTTTTCCTTTTTGGAGCAGCCCTAAAAATCGGCTACAGCTTCAATCTGGAACTTTACGAAATCGTCCTGACTTTTTTTGCCGCACTCTACGGATTCATCAAATTAAAAAAATTCAAAGCAGAACACACTAAAAACAAATTCCTGAAAATAATCGGAACCCAAAATCTGACAAAATCCATCCGCTACCTCATCTTAGGTTTAATGATCGGAAACGCACTCTATCTAATCACAATCATTGCCGGCGTAGCAACCCTGTCCGCACTGTTCAAATAAGAAATGTTAATTGAAACACTAAACGATCCCGCTAATCTTCAGGTCTTTTATGTGATCCTCAGGGCTTTTTACAGCAAACTTTCCGGCAGCCAAATCAGCCTCGGATTCCTTTAAAGCAGTCTCCAATTCACATTCACGAAGATAATTATATTGATCCATAGTAAGGATAATAAAACTTTTCTCACCACGAATGGTGTACCATTGATTTTAGCTTCATGTAAAGATGGCGTTGGCCGCCAGTTGCCCAAAATACTTTTTTTTGCTAGCGTCACCCTGACATTTTATAACTAAAAATTATGGATACTCCAAGAAATGCATTTTTTCAATATCCGGAAGGCCTTAATGAGGCAAAATTAGTCGAATTGATTCAGACTATTCTTGATGGAATTGATCGCGACCAATTGATGAAAGATGAACATTTGCCCATAGTTCGTCATCCTCTTCTTCAGGAAAGAATTGGCACTGAGGTTGCCCTAAACACAGAAATACACAATTTAATTTCCAACGTTGCTTCAAAAACAAGATCAGATCAACCAACTGATGTTGAAGAAAAAATACTGCTCGCCAATGCTTCAAATCCTAAACAAATGGCCACAAGCCTTGCAGCATTTAAAGAAGCAATAACAAAGCTTGCGCCATTAAACATAGACGAAATCTATCCAATAGACACATTCGTCAGTATGCTGTTAATGGGAAAATTAAAAATGCCTACGCATGCTCAAGAGGCCATTCTTTATCCCGCTGTAAATCATGACCTCTATGAATCCTCCAAAGACGAAATATTGGGAGTAATAGAAAATTGCAGAAAAAAGTTACTTTCATGGATAGAAATTGCCGATGATAAAAAAGCTACAGAATTCGGCAAAGAAGTTAGCGCCGAAGCTGATTTTGCCAAAGACTGGTTCGAAAAAAGGGCAGCCTAGCCAACCAACAAGCCTTTTACGGCTTATTTAAGCTGTGCTGTTATAATTCAGCAGTTTGTTCCTACATCAGATATTGGTTTTTCTAGAATTGTAACAGTGAGTAAAGAACCATCTTTTAAACGACCCAAAAAGAAAAGAAAGGATCAAATCCAATTGGCAACCTCAGAACCAGCTTGGAGTTTTTAGATTACTTGTTCCCGTACCCATTCGGATGATTTTCATGCCACTTCCAAGCGGTTGCGATGATGTCTTCCAACTTATTTAGTCGCGGATTCCAACCGAGCACCTTGCGTGCTTTTGTCGAATCGGCAACCAACACGGCCGGATCCCCTTCTCTGCGCGGACCTTCTTCAATTGCGATTTTTTTGCCGGTGACTTGTTCGGCAACTTTCAAAACTTCGCGAACCGAAAAGCCTGAACCATTTCCCAGATTAAAAATTTCGCCGGAACCTTTCTCAACGCCGCCGTTTGAGGCCACCCCACCAGAAACCTGCGTGCCATTTTGATCGCTGACGCCCGAACCTTCATTAGCATCCGTCTGCCCTTTTTTAAACAAATAATCCAGCGCCAACACGTGCGCATCAACCAAATCGGTCACATGAATGTAATCGCGGATACAGGTTCCATCTGCGGTTGGATAATCCGTTCCAAAAAGTTTCAGATCGCCAATTTTACCAGTAAGCGCCTGCATAATGCGCGGAAGGATGTGCGTGGAAGGCTCATAATCCTGACCAATTTCACCGGAAGAATCGGCTCCACAAGCATTAAAATAGCGCAAAGCCACAAAATTAAATCCATAAAAATCCGCATATTTTTGGAGGATCTGTTCAAAAAACAATTTCGACTGTCCGTAAAAATTAGTCGGATTTAGCGGATCAGTTTCTAAAATTGGCACATGCACCGGATTGCCATAAACCGCAGCAGTTGAAGAAAAAATGATCTTCTTCACCGGACGCGCGCCGCCGATCGCATCACCCGCACTCCGCATCGCCTCCAAAAGCCGCACACCATTTACAGTATTATTTTCAAAATATTTTTCCGGAATTTTCATGGATTGACCAACTTCAATCGATCCCGCAAAGTGCAAAACCGCATCAATTTCATTTTCAGCAAAAACCTTTTGCAAAGCCGCAGAATCAGACAAATCAAGCTGCACGAACTTAGCCGAAACGCCAGCTTTGCCACCACCAGCCTTCGCCGCGCGCTCCACCGCCTCTTTATGCCCCTTGGAAAGATTATCAACAACCACAACGTCATAACCTTTTTCCACCAACGCTTTTACCGCATGCGACCCAATATAACCGGCCCCACCGGTAACCAGAATCTTAGCCATAAAAAATCACAAAACAAAAATTTAAGTTCGAACCACTGGTTGTTACTCCCTCTGCCCGACAGATCCACTTTAATTAATATAAATCTCCCTCGCCTTCGCCCCGTTCACCGGCCCAATCGCGCCGTTTTGCTCCATCATATCAAGCAAACGGGCCGCACGAGCATATCCCAACTTCAAACGTCTTTGCAACAATGACGCGGAAGCCTTGCGACTTTCAATCACAACCTGCAAAGCCTGCTGATACATTTCTTCATCATCCGAATCAGCCAAAGTGCTTTCCGGAATTCCCTGAACTTTTTCCTGGGCAACCTTTGTGGAAATAATTTCTTCCAAATAATCCGGCGCAGGACTCACCAATTTAATATTATTGGTAACACGTTCAATTTCTTTTGTGGAAACGTAAATTCCCTGAATACGAACCGGCTTACTCATGCCACCGGGCAGATAAAGCATGTCACCTTTTCCAAGCAAATCTTCTGCACCAATTCCGTCCAAAATCGTTCTGGAATCGATTGAAGAACTCACTGCAAAAGCAATACGCGCAGGAATGTTAGCCTTAATCAATCCGGTAATAACATCCACAGAAGGTCTTTGGGTAGCCACAATCAGATGAATACCAACCGCGCGCGCCATCTGCGCAATTCTACAAATTGAAGCCTCAACTTCTTTCCCGGCTGCCATCATCAAGTCAGCCAACTCATCAATCACAATGACAATGTTTGGCATTTTTTGATGACCCACCGATTCTCTTCCTTCCTCGTGAACATCAACACAAGTATTAAACTCGGTAATATTGCGATGCTTATTTTCCGCACATAATTGATAACGACGATTCATTTCCGCAACCGCCCAACGCAACGCAATCGCAGCCTTTCCCGGATCGGTAATCACCGGCGTCAAAAGATGCGGAATTCCGTTATATGAACCCATTTCCACACGTTTAGGATCGATCATAATCAACTTCAAATCGTTTGGAGAATTCTGATACAAAAGCGAAATCAAAAACGTATTCATTCCCACAGATTTTCCGGAACCGGTGGCACCCGCGACCAATAAATGAGGCATGGCAGCCAAATCTCCACACATCGGTTTTCCGGAAACATCACGTCCCAAAGGCAATCTTAAGTTAGATTGAATTTCATTAAATTCTTTAGTCTCCAAAATTTCACGCAAATGCACCAAAGTTCGGTGATCGTTCGGCACTTCAATTCCAACCAAAGATTTTCCCGGAATCGGAGCTTCAATACGAATCGCCTTAGCCGCAAGAGCAAGCGCTAAATCGTTCTTCAGCGCCACGATTTTTGAAAGTTTAATTCCTTCATGAGGACGCAAAGTATATTGAATTACCGTTGGCCCAACATGAACCTCGTGCATGCCAACATCAATCCCAAACTGGGAAAGTTTTTCGCTGATCTTCTGGGCATTATCCTTCAATAAAGCATCATCGGATTCACCTTCGGAAATCGCAGCAGGATTCAACAAATCCATTGATGGCGGAGCCCAATTTGAAAAAACATCTTCATCACCTTCCTTGGAAGTAAGAGCTTCACGTTCCTCATTTTTAATTGGAATAATACGCTCAATGGTGGCGGTAGTCGCGATCGGCACAGTTGGCGAAATCTGCGCCCTTTTAATCGTAATCATTTCTGCAGGATTATGATCAGCCGGCTTTTTAAAATCATCATCAACCAGAGCTTCAACTTTTCTCAACAATTCCTCGGGCATGTTCTTTAACAAATCCTCATCTTCGTCCTCTTCCTCATCTTCATATTTACCTGAATTTCGTTGGCGAATAAAATGCAAATCCGGTTTCAGGAAACTGACAAAATTAACAATCGAAACCTCAAAAGTTAAAAGAATCGAAACAATTAGCAAAGTTATAAAAATAGCACTCGCTCCAATCGCATTTATACCTATGATCTCCCTCACCAAAAAATTGGTAACAAAGCCAACATATCCACCATAATTGCCACCCTGGGCCATAGTATAAAGATCATTCATCGGCACCGAAAGATGCAAAATACTCAAAGATGAAACCATTAAAAGAAAAATTCCAACCAGTCTGGAAAAAGGGAAAACAATCTTCTTGGAAAGAAAAAGCATTAACGAAGCCCCGATCAAAAAAACCGGCAAAGCGTAAGTCCCCCAGCCCAAAATAGGCTTTAAAACACTAACCCACATCGCGCCGGCATCACCAAAATTATTGCGCAAACTTAAGAAGGTAATTGCGCCCAGGCCCAGGTAAAAAACCGCATAAATTTCACGCAGAACCGAAGATTTAACCTTAAAAGTTATTGCCCCCCTTTTGCGCCGAGTTGTGCGCGTCTGATTGCGACGACGTCTTCGAGCCATAATCAAAAATTACAAAAACAGCGATATTATACTAAAAAAGCTTCGTTTTGGAAATAAGGTTATTTACTTGCAGGTGCCCACGGCCCAAAATAAGGTTTTTTCCGTTTATTTATTGTAAAAAGCTGACAACCTTTCTCATCATAGACAAATTTACCTCTCCCCTGTTCATTTTTCGCTTTCTTATTTTTGGGAATTATATATTTCTCAGCTAAAAGCTCGTCAAAGGCCACATCAAAATGGGCACGGTCTTCAGGCTTAATGCCCAAATCCTCTACAAGCTGCTCTCTTGAAAACGGATAACAAGTATCAAAATGTAGCTCATGTTGCGCATCCAATCTTGTTCGTAAAAGATGCTTAAATATAACCACGTTATCTTCAGGCAAAATTTCTCCCCCCATTCTGACTCCAGGCGTTCTTGGTTGTTTCTCAGTCCTTCTTTCTACTTCGAGTGCCATATTTTACGATTAAAACAAGCGTATAATATCACCTTTAATCGCCACAGTCAACACCATCGCAGCAGTAAGCCTTAAAACGATCCTTCGTCAACGAAGTCGCGAATAGAACAGATTATTTCAAACTCGCAATTTAATCAAATTCTACATCAAAGTATAAGCCGCCCGCATTTTTACATCTTTCTTACCCTCTCCAACTTTAACAAACCAGCGCTTTCTATTATCAACTAGATCAACATACTCAACTTTGGTAACTCCTGTTAATGTGATCCTAACATTATCAGCATCTAAAAAACCCACTTTGACATTAGAATCAAGTTTAAATTCTTCTGATCCATCTAAAGCGGTACAATCGCTCTCGGTCCTATCAATTATAGGCGGCAACTCATGCTTCGCCACTGACCAATATTGACCTTCATATCTTTTTAAAGATTTTTGCGTAAGTCCCAAGTATTCATAATCTTTTATTAATCTTAAACCATGTTCTTTTAGATAATCATGAGAATTTTCATCAAAATTTCGAGCAGGAGAATCCACACCATCACAAATACTTACTTCACATCTTTCCAATGGGCCAGACCAGCCAGATGAATCATCTTGTATTTTAGTTGGCTCCAAGTAAATCAAAGTTGGCTCACCACCTCTATTATTTAAAAACTGCATACTTATACCAAGAATTTGGTGTCTATTTCCTTGCAAATTCATATTTTGAACTAATTTTTTCGGAGATTGACGAGCAGGACTGATTACCAACTCCGGAGTTCGCATAACATTAATAATATTTTTTAATTGTTGTGGACTTAGTGCCATTATTTTACGAATTACTTGTTCTTTAGTAGGCACATAAATTTCAGGATCCAATTCCTTTGCAGAGAAAACGGCATCATCATAACCAGCCACTAATTTTAATATTTTTTCTTTTTCGAATTTATTAAATGGTAGCTGTTCAACAAAATCCATCAAATCCTTTTCAGCATCATCCCTTAAAGGTTCTGTGCTTTTTTGTGTAACAGAATAAAGGCTCTTGCCTTTTGAATTTGATTTAAAAGCAGCACCCATCGCCTTTGAAACTCTTTGGTTAACTTTATTTAATCTTCTACGCATTGCAGGAGTAACCACTTCTTCGCTATCTGATCTCAATAACCTTTTTCCAGTTTTTTGAATTTCTTCTAACCTCTCTATACGACCTTTAGTTTCTTCTAAATAACTCTTTAAATAAACTTTAAAATTCTCAAGGTAACCTAAAAGTTCGTTCACCTGTTTAACCGTAAAATCTTCCTGAGCTGTAATCCCAATTTTTGATGCATATTCATCAACATCCGAAATTTCCAAAAAAAATTTTCTTAAATAAAAATTCATTTTTTTTGGATCTCCAATTTTATTAAGTTCCTCCAATAAATGTTCCGGAGATGGTTCAGAACTATTTATTTCTAAATTTTTTGAGAACGTCATACATTCATGCTTAGATTTATTTTCTATACACTATACCATTTTAAAGAATCGCAGTCAACACCGCCGCAGCAGTAAGCCTTAAAACGATCCTTCGTCAACGAAGTCGCGAATAAACCAGAAAATCCCAAACTCGCAACTGAATTAAACACGCCATGATTTGGAGCAAACCACTCATCTCAAATTTTGCCATAATGACAAATATTGCTATTATAAGCACGATTTTTTAATTTTGCCCACCCCATGCGCACCCGTTTTGCCCCTTCACCTACAGGTTACCTCCATGTTGGAGGCCTTAGAACTTGTTTATACAACTACCTGATCGCCAAAAAAAATAAAGGCACTTTTATTCTTCGCATTGAAGATACCGACCAGACTCGTTATGTAGAAGGCACCGTGGAAAGCCTTTTATCAACTTTGAATTGGATGGGGCTGGATAATGATGAAGGCCCATTTTTGGAAAAATCCGCCGATTCCAAATCCGAAACTGCCAATCCTGCTCACGACCAAAAATCCGCCGCCGGAAAATCCACCACCATCGCCCAAAAAGGCAACTTTGGCCCATACATTCAATCTCAAAGAACCGAACTTTATCGCAAACATGCACAAGAATTATTAGAAAAAGATGCCGCTTATTTTTGTTTTTGTACGACTGAGCGACTGGAGCAAATGCGTGAGCAGCAAGCCAGAAACAAGCAAGCTCCCATGTATGATCGCACCTGTTTAAAACTGAAACCGGAAGAAGTCGAAGCCAAAAAACAAGCCGGAACACCTTTTGTAATCCGCCAAAAAATCCCCCGTGACCAAAAAGTCACCATCAAAGATCTGATTCGCGGACGCGTTGAATTTGACGGCAAAACTATTGATGATCAGGTTTTAATCAAATCCGACAACTTCCCGACTTATCATTTGGCCAATGTTGTTGATGACCATTATATGGAAATCACCCACGTGATCCGCGGTGAAGAATGGCTTCCTTCTACGCCAAAACACATCTTTCTGTACAAAGCTTTTGGCTGGCAGGAACCTGAATTTGCGCATATTCCCCTGCTCCTTAATAAGGACAAAACTAAACTCAGCAAGCGCCAGGGCGACGTAAGTGTGGAAGACTACATCAAAAAGGGCTATTGCAAAGAAGCCATCATCAATTTTATTGCGCTTCTTGGCTGGCATCCGGGCAAAGGTGAAGAACAGGAAATGTTTAGTTTGGATGAGCTGGTAGAGAAATTTTCGTTTGAGCAAATCCACAAAGCCGGCGCGATTTTTGATATCGAAAAACTGAACTGGTTTAATTTTAAGTGGAACAAAAAGAAATATCAGGAAAAATTGGAGAAAATTGCCAAAGAAATCGATCCAAATGCGACAATCACTCAAACCGAAAAAGGCGAATCAATTTACAGCTTTAGTAAGCCAGAATCTGAAAAAACTTTTACCGAAAAGCGTGGTGAAATTCTTTACAACATGGCTGAAAATCATCTACCGGAAGAGTGGAAGAAAGAAGTTGCGACCGCCGACAAAAATACGGTCCCAAAACTTTACCGCTGCCTTATCACCATTGAAGAAAAAATTCTGCGCACACCACTTGAAGCTAAAGACCACCTTAACTTCTATTTTGAACAAAAAACTTTAGATAACGAAGCTTTATTTGCTCTCATGCTCAACCCAAAAATGAAGGTTGATCAGGAAACTGCCAAAAAAGCGATCAATACAGCTCTCGTCAAACTCACAGAATTGGATAACGACAACTTTAACAATCAGGAAAAAATCAAAGCCACACTTTTACAAACCGTAATCGACTTAAACCTTAAAAATGGCCAGGTTCTGTGGCCACTCCGCGTTTCGCTTACCCACGAACAATTTTCCCCGGGAGTTTTTGAAGTAATTTGGGCTTTAGGCAAAGAAGAAACCATTCAAAGACTCAAAAAGGATCTGGCACTTTTATAGCCAAAAATCAACTCAAAGGAAATCACAAACCTTTACAACCATAAATTTTAAAGGCATCATTGGGGCGAACACACAAAGCTCGCTCACCCAACGGTACAAGCAGCTCTTCGGGCCCACTAGTAACTGTAATTCCCATAACCTCTAGCAGCCCATGAACTTTTCAGAACTTCAACAAATCATTAAACACTTAAAAAAAGAGGTACCCTGCCATGCTTGCCAGAAAAAGTTTGGCAACAGAGGCATGCAGGTAATTTCCACTTTTCAGAACGAAGCCTTGCTGCAAATGGATTGTTTTAATTGTACCAACCGTCTGCTTGTTCACGTCGCGATCATCAATCAGCAACAGGAAAAAGGCACACTTAAGCCCCAAGCGGAATTCACTTTTCACAGTGAAATCAGCAAAAACGAAATCTTGGACATGCACAATTTTCTGAATAAATTTAATGGAGATTTTAAAGAACTCTTCACCATATGAAAAATATGAAAAAAAATTCTTTCACCACGCATGCAAGCAAAACAAGCTCCATTCTAGCGCTAGGCGCTTTTGCTCTAACCGCAGCGATAATTCTGGGCGGTTGCAACCAACTTAAAGAACAAGCTCAAGGTCTTAGAAAAAGCGGCGAAACTTTGGTAAATCAGGCCTCACAGCAGGCCGAAGCGGCGAAAACCCAACTAATCCAAACCAAAGCGGAAATCGACCAAAAAGTTAAGGATTTGCAAGATGCCGGCCAAAAAGTCCAAGAGGCCAACGCCGCAATCCAGAAACTGGGAAAATAATTTAATTCTAAAAATCCTTTCACAAGGGTACTAGGGTCTTCAAGGGAATAAATGTGTCATTTGAACACATCCCGCAGCAAAGCGAGGACTGTGTGAAAAGGACGCATTTATTCTCCTATGAAATTAAAGATACAGTTTCACCTCCATACCAAAAAAGACCCGCTTGATGCCGTAAAACACACCGAAATGGAGCTGATCGACGAAGCGGCCCGCCTTGGATATGATGTTTTGGCCATCACCTGTCATGATGTGCTTATTTTTGAGGAAAGTTTAAAGAAATACGCCGAAAAAAAGCGCATTTTGCTGATTCCCGGGATCGAAAAAACCATTCTCGGCCGGCATGTTTTGATCATCAACGCCGACATCCACTCCCAATACATCAAAAATTTTGCGGATCTTAAAAAATATCGCCAAGATCATCCCGAAATTCTGGTGATTGCCCCGCATCCATGCTATCCGGGCCCAATTTGTCTTCATAAACATCTGGAAAAACACATCGACCTTTTTGATGCGATTGAGTATTCCTGGTATCACTCGGCCAAACTGAATCAGTACAACAAAAAAGCCATCGCCATTGCCGAAAAGTATCATAAACCATTAATTGGTACTGCCGATAACCACATCCTAAAATACCTGAACATGACTTATAGCCTTGTGGACAGCGAAAAAAACGTGCCATCAATTTTCAAAGCCATCAAAGCCAACAATCTTCAAATCGTCAGCCTAAATCTACCCTGGTGGAAACTGTTTACGATTATGCCTTACATGCTAATCACGGCATACATAAAAAAGTTCACGCTGAAGTGCTAACTAAGCTTCCTTTGGCACATAAAGCCCCCCGGCCGAACGACGAACGCGAAGGTCCCTATCCTGATACCCAGAACGGGAGCTACGCAAGCCGACCTTGACCTCATAAGTATCCCCGACGGGAACAAGCGGACTTTCTCCTCTTTCGCCCATATCAAGAAGACTAACACCGACTAAATCAATAGGGTTGCCTTCTTCTTTCATTGCTGTCGCCAAAACGGCATAAGCAGAAGGAGACGGATGTTGCATTTTATCCGCGACTAATTCCTTTCGTGAAAAATCATAATTTTTCCCATTATTGTAATGGTCGCTGGCAGGATTGTCGCAATCTACCGGTAAATATGAAAGTTCACTATCCGCAGCACCTTCTACGATCCTGATATCAAACTTACGGGATTTCTTTTCCACTCCAGCTTCTGGGGTCTTCCCTCCAAAGAAAATAGGTTTTTCAGGGTCAGGACAAAAGAAATCATTTTCTTTTCTTTCAGAAAGGGCTTTAATTTCTTCGGGGGTTAATTCAGGAGCGACAACCAGTTTAGGCGATTTTAAAGTTCGTAATTTATCAAGATCGATTTCTCCTTTTTCATGCAATTCAGCCAAAAAAACTAGAGATTGCAGATGAGTTGGAACACCTTCCGCAAGCTTCCTGGCTTTTAATACACCAAGATTTTTACCGTAATCCGCAAAAAATCCAAATTTATTTAGAAACTTACGATTCTTCGGTGTTAATCTTGTTAATGCTGTTTTAGCAAGAACAGCAGCAACTTTTTCATGTTGTCCTTTTGCAACCTCCGCTACAATCTCATCACCATAACCTTTTACCTCATAACTACCTTCTAACATTTCCTTTACCTCCTGTAATGCCGCAATAAAATCTTCTACTGTCTTGGCTTCCATTTCCGCTTCATTTTCAGACGTTATAAATCCTTCAGTCTTTAAATAAAAATAAAAAGTCCCATCAGAAGTATTAACCGACCCATGATCAAAAAAATCTTTTACCGACATTATCTTTAATTCCGGCTTACTGGCAATATGATCTCTCAATAAGTTAATACCTTTACTCAATTTCACTTTCATTTGGTACTGAACCGTTTCCGTTTTGATAGCTTGACGTTCATGCCCTCGAACCTCAGCTTGTTCTGATTCTAAACTCATAATTTTTAAATTATTTAATAAATTTGCACCACATTAAAGGCACACAATATACAACGTAATTTGCGTGTTTGTCAATTTTAGCAAACACCTGCTTACCCGTTTATCAAAGTTTCCGGAGGGAATGGCTTCTTGGCGACATTGCGAGCGCAGCCGGTCGAGCATCATGATGCGAGACCTTCGCGGAGGCGTACATGTAGCCGCAGCGAACTGGCGAAGCGTTCGCCAAGAAGCCATTCCCTCCGAAAACTCCCCTGAAAAAGCGATAAACAGGCACGCGTTCCCCATTGAAGAAAAAGCCAAAAAATGCTATAATTAGACAAAATAAAAACCAACCAATGGACTTCTTAAAAGAAATCAAATCAAAAGCCAAAACTCTTCAAAAAAGGATCGTTTTCCCGGAAAGTTTTGATGACCGCACGCTGCAAGCGCTTGAGGTTATTTTGAATGAGCAAACCGCTCAGCCAATTTTGCTTGGAAAAACCCAAGAAATTCAAGCTCAAGCTGCTAAACTCGGCCTTAAAATCGACTGGAATAAAGTTAAAATTATTGACCCTAAAGATCCAACTTACCTCCAAAAATACACTGACGAGCTTTATAATCTGCGCAAAGATAAAGGTCTGACCAAAGACCAGGCCGCCAAACTTCTTGAAAATCACGACTATTTTGGCGTGATGGCTGTTCACATGGATGATGCCGAGGGCATGATCTCGGGCGCCGTTGGCACAACTGCCGAAACGGTTCTTCCCGCGCTTCAGATCATCAAAACTAAAGAAAAATTCCATAAAGTTTCCGGAATTTTCTTTATGGTGCTGGAAAAACGTCTGCTGCTTTTTGCTGATTGTGCCGTGAATATTGAGCCGGATTCGCATGAACTCGCCGATATTGCCATTGATACTGCCGAAACCGCTCTTCGTTTTGGGCTTGTGCCAAAAATTGCCATGCTCTCTTTTTCGACTAACGGATCAGCAAAACACCCACTCGCTAACAAAGTGCGTGAAGCCACCCAAATGGTTAAATTTCGCCGCCCCGACCTTATAATTGATGGAGAAATGCAAGTTGATGCCGCACTTGTCCCAAATATTTGCGCTACAAAATTTCCCGGAAGCGCTTTACATGGCGACGCCAATATTCTTATTTTCCCTGATCTGCAAGCCGGAAATATAGCTTACAAATTGGTAGAAAGATTGGCCGGCGCAAAAGCCATTGGCCCAATTTTACAGGGTTTGCAAAAACCAATTAACGACCTTTCCCGTGGCTGTTCTTTTCATGATATTGCCGATCTGGCCGCCTTTACTTCGTGTGAATCACAAGAAATTCATTACGAACTAAAAGCCGAAGCCATGCACGAAATTGTTCGCTCACATAAAGACACAAAATGAAAATCCTTGTAATAAATTCAGGATCCTCTTCCCTAAAATTCCAGCTGATGGAATCGAGTTGCTGGCAGTGCCTTTATAAAGGCATGGTTGACGCAATTGGACTTTCCAACTGCACATTCAATCAACAGATCAAAACTCCTCAAATTAAAAATCACCATCAGGCGCTTAAATTCAGCCTGGAAATGTTAGTCACAAAAAAAGTTCTCAAAAGTCTAAACGAAATTAAAGCTGTAGGCCATCGTGTTGTGCATGGCGGCGAAAAATATCGCCAGGCAACACTGATTACACCCAAAGTTCAAAAAGTAATTAAAGATTTATGCGAACTTGCGCCGCTTCATAATCCGCCAAATCTTGCCGGAATTAAGTCCTGCCAAAAATTGCTGGCCGGCATTCCACAAGTCGCGGTTTTTGATACGGCTTTTCATCAAACCATGCCGGAAAAAGCTTATCTTTACGCGCTTCCTTTGGACTATTATAAAAAATTGGGAATTCGCCGCTACGGTTTCCATGGCACAAGTCACGAGTATGTAAGCCAGGAAACCATTAAACTGTTACAAAAGAAATCCAGCAAAATCGTTATCTGTCATTTGGGAAATGGATCCAGCATCACAGCGGTTATAAATGGCAAATCTGTAGATACAAGCATGGGTTTAACTCCGCTGGAAGGCGTTCCCATGGGTACCCGCAGCGGCGATCTTGATCCGGCAATTGTGCTTCATTTGCTTGAACAACATAACATTAAGCCGGAAGAAGTTTCCACAATCCTCAACAAAAAATCCGGATTATTAGGATTAACCGGCATCAGCAGCGATGTTCGAACTCTTTATGCCAAAGCCACAAATCCCAAAGTAAAACGAGCTTTTCAGATTTTGACTTACCGCATTGCCAAATATATTGGCAGTTATGCCGCAGCCATGAACGGCCTTGACGCCATCACTTTCACCGGCGGAATCGGCGAAAATGCCTGGTATCTCCGCCAAGACATTTGTGATTATTTTAAATTTTTAGGACTAGAACTCGACCCGAAAAAAAACAAAAAAAACGCACAAGAAATTAGCACAAACAAAAGCAAAATCCGCGTTTACGTTATCCCAACAAACGAAGAAAAACAAATCGCGATCGAAACAATGACAATCATCTCAAAAATTTAATTTTTAATCAAAAAACATGTACTACTTAAAACCAAAAAAAATCGCCATCCGCGTAGGCAACAAATACGTCGCCCTGCTCAACAAAGAAACGGCGCATAAGCTGGATCTTCATCCTTCAGATCGTATTTTCCTTAAAAATGGCAAAAATGAAGTAACAGCCATTTTGGATATCATGGAAAATCAGGAATTAAAAGAAGGCCAAATCGGTCTTTACGCAGAAACTTGGGAAAAATTAAAAATCACCAAAGGTGATCGCCGCATTTCTGCTGCCATTGCAGACAGACCAAAATCGGTTATTTACATTCGCTCCAAACTTGATGGCAAAGAATTAACAGCTGAAGAAATGGATACAATCGTAAAAGATATCGTTGCCGAAAGACTTTCGGATGTGGAAATGACTTATTTTGTTTCCGGTTGTTTTACAAGAGGAATGTCCGACGCCGAAACCGTTGCGCTCACCAAATCAATTGTGGCAAACGGTGGAAGGCTTCAATTTAAAGATAAAATCGTCGTTGATAAACATTGTATTGGTGGAGTTCCGGGAAACCGCTCAACCATGCTCGCCGTGCCAATTATGACTTCACTTGGCCTGCGTATGCCAAAAACATCTTCACGCGCCATTACCAGCCCAGCCGGAACCGCCGATACCATGGAGGTATTTTGCAAAGTTACAAACAGCGCTGAAAAACTTATGAAAATCGCCATGAAAGTTGGTGGATTTATTACTTGGGGTGGAGGTGTTGATATTGCCGCAGCCGATGACAAACTGATTAAGGTCAGAAATCCAATGAGTCTTGATCCACAAGGTATGTTGCTGGCTTCAATTTTGGCTAAAAAACATTCGGTTTCCGCAACACACGTTTTGATTGATATTCCTTATGGCCCGGACGTTAAGGTCAAAAATGCCAAGGATGCGCAACCACTAAAAGAAAAATTCGAAAAAATCGGTGCAATGCTGGGTATGAAAGTCAAAGTTGTTCTTTCTGATGGAAGCCAACCTATTGGCAACGGTGTTGGTCCAGTTTTAGAAGCACTGGATATTTTGAAAGTGCTAAAAATGGAACCGGATGCTCCACAAGATTTGGTTACCAAAACTATTTGGTTATGTGGAGTAATGCTGGAAATGACCGGCAAAGCCAAAGAAGGAAAAGGCGCAGAAATGGCCCGCGAAGCGCTTGTTTCCGGCAAAGCTTACAAGAAAATGCAGGAAATTATTATCGCCCAGGGCAAAAATCACACTCCTCTCAAAGTTGGCAAACTGACTCATGACGTTGTAGCCACAAAATCCGGAAAAATCACCGCAATCAATAATAAACTTATTTCCCGTTATGCCCGTCTTGCCGGAGCTCCAATCAATGTGGGAGCCGGCCTTTTCATCCACAAAAAAATCAGTGACACGGTTAAAAAAGGCGACGCGCTCTTCACTCTGTATGCCGAAAACAAAGAACGCCTGGCCAACACACTTGAATACGTGGATGCCAACGCCGTTTATACGATTAAATAAATTCTCATGACCTATCAAGAAATCATTGAAGGCATCAAATCGCTTCAAATACAGGGAGCGGAAAAAATCGCCGTCGCGGCGGTACAAGCTTTTGCGCTCAAATTAGAGGAAACTAAAAACATGTCAGAGCCAGATCACACCGCCACAGCCGCTAACCAAAGCACACCGTCCGCCACCCGCGCCGCCATCCTTCAACAATCCTACCAAGAACTCGCCACCACCCGCGCCACCGAACCGGCGCTTAGAAACGCGCTCCGTTACTGTTTGCAAAACTATCAACAAAATCCGGATGTGACCAATTTTGTCATAAATTATTTTTCAGAATCCAAAAAGAAAATTGCTGAATTTGGCGCAAAAAAAATCCAAAATGGCATGATTATTTTTACACATTGCCATTCTTCCACAGTTGAAGACATTTTGGCCGAAGCGCTCAAACAAGGCAAAAAATTCACCGTCTACAACACCGAAACCAGACCAAAATTCCAGGGACGCATTACCGCTCAAAACATTGCCAAGCTGGGAATTCCGGTTGTGCATTTTGTGGATAGCGCAGCCCGCAACTTCATGAAAAAAGCCGATCTATTTTTATTCGGTTGTGACGCGGTCAGCGCCGAAGGCAAAATTTACAATAAAATCGGTACAGCCATGATCGCCGATTATGCCCATCAAAATAATGTTCCTGCCTATTCCTGCACCAATTCCTGGAAGTTTGATCCGGAAACAATTAACGGCGCGGAAGAAATTATTGAAGAACGCGACTCAAAAGAAGTCTGGGATAATCCCCCACCGGGCGTAACCATCAAAAATCCCGCTTTCGAAATAGTAAATCCGGATATCGTCACAGGAATTATTACCGAACTTGGAATTTTCAAACCGGAAACCCTGGTGACAGAAGTTCAAAAAGCGTATCCTTGGCTGGTGGAAACTCAATTATAAATTCAAAATTATAATTTTATAATTCAATCCACAATTTATAATTTATAATTTCTAATTGTGATAACTAAAACCGATTACAAATTCCTTCAACAACTCGATAAAATCGAACCAAAAGCACTCTGCTTGCGTGCCCAAATTGCCTGCATGATCGTAAAAAACGGCAAAGTACTGGTTAAACACACAAATGACTGGATGAAAGGGTATCCCTGCTCCAAAATCGGCTGCATTCGTAACATCTTAAAAATCCCTTCCGGCACCAAGCGCGAAATCTGTTATGGAATTTGCGCCGAACAATGGGCCCTTTCCATTGCGGCACAAAAAGGAATTTCGGTAAAAGGGGCAACCGCTTACGTCAGCAAACACCCATGCCGAATTTGTTCGAGCATGTTGGCAGTTGCCGGCATCAAACGTGTTGTTTATCAGGAAGGTTATCCGGACGTTTTGCCAAATTTTGATATCCTAAAAACCAGTGGAATCAAAGTGGAACAAGGCCCAAATACCGAATTCAAAGACCCACGAGTTCCAAAAAGCCACACGATCTAATTACAAATCAAACTGATAAACTTTGCTTGCATCCAACAAGTATAGCTTTTTCGCCGTTGTATCAACATAAAAGTCACGAACATTGTCGATACTGTCAAAAAGATACTGCTGGGCATAAACCAAACTTCCGGTATTAGGATCCTTATAATACGACATCACTCTATGAGTTGAAGGTTCCAAAACAAAAAGCTGATTCATATCCGCGCTGGTCAAAACTTTTGTCGGAGCGGTTAACGGATTAATTGGCGGTTTTTTAATTACCAACTTCTGATTATTGCCACGGGCAAGTTTGA
>Ga0172379_10000452_pt1 | contig 103895 bp, 116 predicted proteins | sample GrowelOW334metaG_FD_119756 | JGI IMG/M metagenome (GOLD analysis project Ga0172379, IMG submission 119756) | Groundwater microbial communities from an aquifer near a municipal landfill in Southern Ontario, Canada - Groundwater well OW334 metaG | ecosystem: Environmental > Aquatic > Deep...
TGTGGAAAAGTATAAATTTTTTTCTAACGGAGAAAAAAAATCATATTCAGATAAAGCAATAAGTATTATAAAAAATTATGATTTTTTACAATTTTCCAATATTTTGTTTTTGAGTATAAGCGCGCAAATTTTTGTTTTGCCGATAATTATGTTTAATTTTCACACACTTTCCCTGGTTTCACTGGTTGCTAATTTATTAATTCTCCCCATCATTCCGATTTCAATGCTTTTGGTTTTTCTGGTTTCCGCTACCGGATTATTTTCAAGTTATTTATCCTTGCCTTTTGCATGGATTGCGTTTTTGCCATTGAAATATGAAATGTTTATTATCAACACTCTGGCCAACATTAGCTGGTCAAGCAAAGCAATCGAAAATTTCAGCTGGCAGATGATGGTTATGTGGTATGCAATCTTATTCGCGCTCGTTTTTTTGATAAGAAAAAAATTAAACCACCAAGCAGTTTCAAAAAATATTCAGCCAAATAACGACATCTTCTAATATATACAAACTACATAATATACGATATACACCATTTTCAGCCTAGGCAAGAAATGATGTATATCGTCATACGTATAACAAAATAAATTTATTTTAAGCCAAAGAATTTTTTTGCCATTCCGTCATTTTCTATATTGCTAGCTGTGATTATTTGCATTTCGTCTTTTGTTAATCCAAAAAAAGAACGCAGAATACCCATTTCTTTTGTAAAGTCATATGGATAAATCCAAACGCTTTTTTGCAATTGGAACAAGTGTAATTCCTTTATTTTTCCTCGCAAAGCCTCGCGCTTTATTTTTTGTTCATTTTTTATATCAAAAATTAAAATTCGCCATTTTTTGTCCCATTTCTTCAATTTTTTGATTTTCAAATTATCAATCTGATATTTTCCGGCCTTCCTTTTTCCTTCTGCCGTGAGAGAAATATAAATTTGGCCATTATTATTTCTAATTTTTATCAAACCTTGTTTCCTTAGTTTCGAAAATGTATTGCAAAAAGATCGTTTTTCTTGCTTATTTCTAATTAAGAAATTAATAATCCCAGGAATAGCCGTTGCGACAAAGTAGGGAGCAGTGATAGTTATTGCTCCGGCGAAAAAAATCCCCATAATGATATTTTCAGTGAATTCATTGGCTGTTTTTAGGCGCATATTTTTGAAAAATAAAAAATTAATTTTTCCCAAAATCCATTACAAATCTATTATACACCATTTTCAGCCTAGGCAAGAAATGGTGTATGTTGGTCTGTGGATAACTTTGCAAAAACGTCAACTTGCTAATTTTTTTTTTCATAGTAGAATAAATTTATGGGTATATAGAAATGTTGTAAAAATAATTCAATGAAAAATAAAAATCCAAAAAATTAAAATAAAAAAATGAACAAAAAAATATTAGTTGTGATTTTGGTGATTGTTTTAATAACCATAGGTGTGTTTATTTTCAAATTTCGATTTGGAATTGATAAATCGCATATTGAGATAGGCGTGGGTGTTGGGCAATCTCCCGTTCTTCTTACTGATCCAAATACAGTATTGATTCCACAAGGTTCAAAAATTAATACTGTTCCATATGTTAATGACGCTGCGTCATATAGAATTAATTTACCTCTCGGGTGGGTGGCTGGTGAGCAGCCTGCAATATTACCTTCATACATAGTATCGACGCATGTATTTGGTTTGAAAAAAGATATAGAACAGGATCAATCACCCGGTTCACTTATTCAAATTACAACCTCTACTTACGAACCATATCGAAATAGTGATGGATCTATGTCTTTAAATGATAATATTGTTCGTTTTAAAATAAATGATATTGTAAATAATAAAAATTTCAAAAATGCTAAAATTATTAGATTATCTCAATCAAAAGATAATAATCGGTTATATTTTGCTCGATTGGAATATACTTCCAGTGAAGGAGATAAAATATTAGTGGCCAATAGTTATTTGTTTGAAAAAGATATTTTTTATTCTATTATGGAATCCGTGAAGGATAATTTTTCAAGTGAAGAAAAGAAAATAATAGACGATTCAGTTCAAACTTTTCGAGTTATTCCCCAAAAGAATTAATTTTAAAAATCATATAAATTATAAAAACAACCTTAAAGAGGCTGTTTTTTTGTGGGAGAGTGGATTATAATGGAGATATTCAAGATAAGTATAGATATAAAGCGTAAAAGAATAAACAACATAAATATGATATACACCATTTTCAGCCTAGGCAAGAAATGGTGTATGTGGAACGCAAGGATTAGTTAGGATTTAATATAGTAGCATTTGTTATATAAGTTGTATAAAAATAAAATGAGAAGACGTAAAATAATTTATATATTCTTGGTTTTTGCTTTTATCCTCGCTTTTATTTTTGGCGCGATTATTTTTTATTTTCAAAATAATTCCGGATTAAAAATAGTTTTTTTGGACGTGGGGCAGGGCGACGCAATTTTGCTGACCGAAGGGCAGAACCAAGTTTTGATTGATGGGGGACCCAATCGGCAGAAAATTCTGGAAGAATTGGGGAAATATATTCCTTTTTGGGATCGCCAAATTGAAATAGTGATTGCCACGCATCCGGATGCGGATCACATCGGTGGCCTAGTAGGGGTGCTGGGCGCTTATCAGGTAAAAACGGCCATCAAAACTAATGCGCAAAATGATACGGATGTTTTTGGAGCTTTTCAAAAAGGTTTGGAGGTGAAAAAGCCTGCCCGCAATGTCTTCGGCATAGCCGATGCAGGCGGGGCGGAAATTATTGAAGCGAAAAAAGGAGTGAGTGTAAAATTTCCGAGTGGTGCAGAACTGAATATAGTTTATCCATTTGCAGGTGTGAATAGTGAAAAAACAAGTAACAGTGATACAAACGCTGAAAGCGTGGTGGCAAAATTAAATTTCGGCGAAAATAGTTTTCTTTTTACCGGAGATTTGCCAAGCGAAAAAGAATTAGAATTTATTAAAGGAAGTGAAAAAATAAAAGCGAATATTTTGAAAGTGGCGCATCATGGCTCAAAGTATGCGACTACTTCAGAATTTTTGGACATTGTGAAACCGGAAGACGCAATTATATCAGTCGGAAAAAATAATAAATATGGCCATCCAACTCAAGAAGTTTTGGATCGTCTCAAAAATATCGGCGCCAAAATTTTCCGGACGGATGAAATGGGGGACATAGTGTATGAGTGTAAAGTTCAAAGTTCAAAGTGTAAAGTTATTTTTGACTAATTGCCAAATGAAAATAATTGTGATAAATTATAAAATAATAAGAATTAAACTTTTTTAAAATTTATGGCAGTGCATCCAAGTAAGGAAAGAACATTAATTATGATCAAGCCGGACGGAGTCCAGCGATCTTTAATTGGGGAAATAATCAAGCGCTATGAAAGGTTGGGATTGAAAATGGTAGCGGTGAAGATGATGGTTCCAAGTGTGGAACATGTTGAAAAACATTACACATTGGATCCAAATTGGCGAAAAACCTGCGGAGAAAAAACTATCAAGAGTTATGAAGCGAAAGGCTTGACTCCGCCTTCAACTGATCCAATGGTGGTTTCAGGGAAAGTTTTGGATAATTTGAAAAAATATATGTCTGCCGGACCGGTAATCGCGATGGTTTGGCAAGGCGCGCATGCGGTCAAAATTGTCAGAAAAATTACCGGAGGAACCGAACCTCTAACGTCAGATGTTGGAACTATCCGTGGAGATTTTATGGTGGATTCATATCAAATGTCAGATGATGATAGCCGGGCAGTGCGCAATTTGATCCACGCCTCAGGCTCTGTTGAAGAAGCCAATATGGAAATCAAACACTGGTTCAAAGATGAAGAAATAATCAATTACCGTTTGGTTCAAGAGCAAATTCTCTATGATGTAAATTTGGACGGAATTTTGGAATAGACTTGCGTAAATAAAATAGTCTGGTATAATACAAATATGAATCATTCAGCGAAAAACATAAGTGTAGTTTCTTATCTATTCTTTATGAACGGGCGTTTTTCGTTGAGTAAATTTTGTTCAAAAAAGAAGAGATAATTTATAGGTAAAAAAGGATTTTGAACTGACTCGGCGAAAAAGGCCGGGTTTTTTGTTGTTTAAAAATTTAATTCCTGCAATAACGCAGGACAACACAAGGAGGAAACAAAAATGGAAAAGATTTCCAAAACTGTTATTAACGCAGTGCAACCAAAGGAGGAAACGAAAATGGACAAGAGTAATGAACCCCCGCCGGAAAGTGATTGCAATCTCATCGCTAATAGCAATCGTTGTGTGATTTTGAGGACAGAAGGAGGATGTGTGGCCGGAATTAAGACCTTGAAATATGTGGCGAATTGTTCAGGGAAAAGTCATCGGGCATGTGGCAAATGCAGATGCAACTCTGTAGAAAAAGAATGTAAAAGGCGTTGGAAAAAAGAAGGAGATAGAAAATGCTAGACAGAGAGCCCAAGGATTGCAATAGACACAAGAACAGCAGCCGATGTTTCAAAAAAAGGAAAAGGGGAGAATGTCCCGATAGGAAATCTGGGGATGAGCCGGTGGATTGCTGCTCCGTGTGGCATCATATCTCATGTGGCAATCGTTTTTGCTCTCCATATAAAAAGTGTTGTTCTTTCGTAAATTAATGTGCACTAAATACTAAAAAGTATTTTCAGATTCAACTTTGGGTGAGTCTTCATATTCATAATGTATCATGGGTGTGCGGATGAGCTGTGAGATGAAAGCGAGGCGGCCTTATAAAAAGCCGCCTCTTAAATTTTTTTGAATGATGCTATAATAAAAATATACGGGGTGTAGTCGCCTCAACGGCGACCTGCCGAAGAGGCAGGTATGGGATTATGTTTCATTAAAATTTACGGGGTGTAGTATAATGGTAGTACGCAAGGCTGGGGGTCTTGTAGCCGGGGTTCGATTCCCCGCACCCCGACAGAGTTGAAATATTTTGGCTTGTTGCAGGTATTATGTTAGATGATTAAAGGAAATATATGAAATTAACCAGCAAAGCTTTTCGAGAGCACGAAGATATACCGGAAAAATATACAAGCGATGGAGATAATATCAATCCACCATTGGAAATCTCGGGAGTACCAACGGGAACTCAAAGTCTGGCTTTGATTATGGATGATCCATCTTCCAATGATGAGGATTGCGTGAACTGGCTGTTGTGGAATATTTCTCCCGATACAAGAGAAATAGAAAAAAATTCAGTTCCGGAAGGAGCGATTCAAGGCATAAATTATAATGGGACGGTGGGATATTTCGGGCCGGCCCCAACGGCTCAAAGGCATATTTATCGTTTCCGTCTTTATGCTTTGGACAATGTTTTGAATCTTGAAAACGGAGCGACAAAAAAAGAACTAAAAAAAGCTACAGCCGGACACATCATTGAAAAAACGGTATTGGCTGGGTTTTATGAGAAATATTATCCTGAACCGTAGCAAGGAATGTCATTTTAATGTATAATTGAAACAGTTTTAATTATTTATAAAAAATTATGTCAGAAGAACAAGCGCAGAAAGAAACCAGCATTCGCGGCAATAAAGTTATCTATAGCGAAAATGAAGATGATGGGCGGAGTTTTTTGGAAAACTATCTGGATTCAGAGGAAGCCAATGTTTTCTTTTATTATGCCAGAAACAAGGGAGAGGCTAGATTCAGGGATGGTTCCGGCCGTCGATATGCTTTGAAATATGATAGTGGAAATTATACTTTAAATAAACTTTGAAAATAAGAATCTTTTTCGATTGTATTCTTTGCTCCCATACTCCAGAGTATGGGAGTATTTTTTGGCGTATTATTGTTATTTTGTTATTCTTGACATTGAAAATAAAAATCTGATAAGCTGTGAAGACGACTGGTTTTTTTGAAAAGTGAATAAAACCAAAGGCGCAGTAATTTTCAGAAACTCAAACTTGAAGGAGGAATGGTTTATGGGACAAACGAATCATTGGTTGATTGGCGAAGAGAAAGATGCGTTATGTGAAGCGTTGCTTGAATTTGGTTTACTGAAATTCAGCAACAAAAGAGATTTGCCGCTCAAGAAAGGAGGAACAACGGATATTTATATTAATCTTAGAGATGCCAGAGATAATCCCGAAGCGATTGAATTCATTTCTAAGCAGTTTATGAATCCTTTGTTGCGTTTAAATCCTGATCGTTTTGCTGAAGTTCCGGATTCCGTGAGTTGTTTTGCTGGGAGTATTACAACATCAATGAAGTTGCCTTATATAACTATAAGGGAAGAAGCAAAAGCAGGGAGAGTTTCCAATGCCAAAATAATCGGAAATGCCAAGAGAGGGGAAGTGATAACAGTTATTGATGATGTAATTACTGATGGAGCTTCAAAAATTCCCTGTTATTCCGAATGCCTGAAGAGAGGATTGGTTTTATCTTCACTTGTTGTTCTGGTTGACAGGCAGCAAGGATGGAAGGAAAAATTCCAAGAACTGGGTCTCAACTGGGACGTCTGGGCGGGAATGAGTCTTCATGATGTCAGAAGATATCTTATTGAAAACGGAATTATGGAGAGGTGTAATGAGGATATAGAAGAAAAAAATCCTATCATCGTAGCTCTGGATGGAAAAAGCTGGGAAGAAATTCTTCCAATTGTTGATCAGCTTCGCACCACAGGATGTATTTTGAAAGTGAATGACTTGTTGTTGAATAAGGGAATTGAAAATCTGATTCCCGATCTTCAGGTTTATGGTAGAGTGATGGCTGACATCAAAGGTCATGATATTGGAAATACTCTGAGTAATATCTCAAAACATTTTCTGAAAAATCCTCCATGGGCTGTGACAGTGCATGGATCAGGTGGAGAAGATATGATAAGAGCTGTAGTTGAAACTCTAAAGGGCACCGGAACAAAAGTCTTGGTGGTCACAGTGCTCACTTCTATGGACGAAAAAAATTGTAATGAGATTTATTATCGTATGCCTGCCGAACAGGTTCAGATTTTGGCCAATATTGCCGAAAGAGCAGGCGCTCATGGATTAGTCTGTTCACCTCAAGAAGTGGGGGATCTGCGGAAGATTTATCCAGATATGACGCTGGTAACTCCCGGAATACGTTCAGCAGGAAAAGATGCCGGTGATCAAAAGCGCATCGGCACTCCCGAAGAAGCAATGAAAAATGGAGCTAATAACTTGGTGATGGGCAGACAATTTCTTGAAAGCTCTGATCCCGTTGCGGAAGTGAAGAGAGTTCTCAAAGAGGAGCTTGGAATAGCAACGCCGTAATTTGTTGGTACATTTAGTTTTAAAAGCTAAACAGAATTAATTTCTGTTTAGCTTTTTTCATTTTCGATATTTCACTTTTCGCATATGCGAAAAGTGAAATATCACAAAAAATGTTTTTTTAGTACGTATTTTAGTACGTACCTTGGTATATACTTTTTTTATTCTCATTTGCCCAAAAATTTTTTTTGCGGTATGATTTTTGGGATATGAAAAATATGGAAAAAAGTTATAAAATTACTGATTCCAAGCTGGTGGAAATAATTAAAAACGGGGGAGTGGGCGTGCTTCCTACGGATACTTTGTATGGCTTGGTTGGTAGCGCTTTGAATAAAAAAAGCGTGGAAAAAATTTATAAATTAAAAAAAAGAAATTCAAGGAAAAAAGTTATTATCCTAATTGGATCGCTTTCAGATTTGAAATTATTCAGTGTTTCTTTTAATAATGAATTCAAGAAAATTATAAGTGATTTTTGGCCTGGAAAAGTTACTATTGTTTTGCCTGTCCAGACAAAAAAATTCGCCTATTTATTAAAAAAAACAAAAACACTGGCATTTCGATTGCCCAAAAAAACTAAGTTAGTAAGTTTACTTAAGAAAACTGGACCGCTAATTGCACCAAGTGCTAACAGAGAAGGAGAGAGGCCAGCGAAAACTATTATAGAAGCAAAAAAATATTTTGGAAACGAAATTGACTTTTATGTGGACGATGGGAAGCAAGAATCGCTGCCTTCTACGATTATCAGATTAAGAAACCATCGTTTAATGATTAGAAGAAAAGGCGCAGTTAAAATAAAGTAGAAATTCATTATTTTTCTTAATTATCATTATAAAAACGGCCGCTGCCAAGATGGTAATTTCTGTTTTAAGTAGACAATAAAAAAATCGAGGCTTAACCTCGATTTTTTTGTTATTTGACCTTGGACATAGTCTTTATGCATTTGGTGCAAACCTTCTCTTTTTTTCCACCGACTTTTTTGACCTGAAGATTGATTTGAAATTTTCTTCGCGAAGCTATATTTGAATGGCTGCGAGAATTTCCGAACTGGGTTTTGCGCTTGCAGACTTCACAGATTCTACTCATATTATCATGTAGCATGAAGCATAAAGCATGTAACAAAATTATCAATAAAAAAGTTTCATGTTATATGTTTTATGTTTCAGGGCAATTTGATTTATTACAAAATTCAGGTTATCATATAATTAAATTTTTAGCAAGGCAACATATGTTAAGCGTTATAACTCTGGTCACTTTTGAGGTCATTATTCTTATTATGTCCGTGGTCATTCATGAGGTAGCTCATGGCGTGGCGGCTTTCTGGCAAGGCGATTTGACGGCTAAATACGCAGGAAGGCTAACTTTGAATCCCTTCAAACACTTGGATTTGTATGGATCTTTTATTGTGCCTCTTATTATGATTTGGACAGTGGGAATCAGTTTTGGCTGGGCCAAGCCGGTTCCCTATAATCCATATAATTTGCGCAATCAAAAAACCGGGCCGGCGCTGGTTGGAATTGCGGGACCGATTTCCAATATCATTATTGCGATTATTTTCGGGCTGGCGGCCAGGTTTTTGGCGGTCAACTATATGTCCAAAGTGGATATTGTTACCAATCTTTTCAATATGAACTTTGAAAACTTGGTAATTTCAGTTTCAGGATCTTTTTCAGCTATTTTTTTCTTGATATTTTCTATGATTGCCCTTATTAATATTTTGCTGGCTTTTTTTAATCTGATTCCCATTCCTCCATTGGACGGTTCAAAATTATTGTTTGCTATTTTGCCCATCAGTACCCGCACGCAGATCGTGATGGAACAGATGGGGTTTGTTTTTCTTTTGCTTTTCATTTTTGTATTCTCCAATTTTCTGGGCGTATTTCTTTCATTTGTCAGGTCTGCGTTTTTTTATTATATAGTCGGAGTGTAGTTGTTCTTAAAAAATCAAACAGCGGGATTGCTGCCGGAGGAATAAGCGATGGGAAAGAAAAAAATATTGGTCATTTCCAGTTGGGAAGACTTCAAGACGGTTGAATTATATTTGGAGCTGGATGGCCATTACTCGATTGAGCATGCATTTGACGGCCAAGAAGGGATGGAAAAATTTCAGGATTCTCATCCGCGCCTTGTCATCATGTCTTATGCTTTGCCGAAGATAAGCGGGACGGAAGTTTTGAAAAGAATACGGATGGTTGATGAAAAAATTCCGATTATTATTTTCGGAACTTATGCTCATAGTCTTGAATGGATTGAAAAAGAATTCGAGAATATTAAAATAACTCGAAAACCGATTTTGAAAGAAAATTTCTTGTCCTTAGTAAAGCAGATGACGAAATAATATTTGCCCTTCAAGGAGAGCCAAACCGCTCTCCTTTTTTTATTTTTATAAATTTTTAATTTAACTTATTCTCTAATTCCCTCCCAAGGCGGGCAGGCGTGCGAATAAGAGAATATGAAAAAAATAACTATCTCTTTAGGGACATTCTCACATTCTCGAGAATGTGAGAATGTTATTTCAGTTGAGATTGGTTGACAAAAACATAACGCAGTAGTATATTTTTATATTGTCCTTTGAAATATTTAAATCAATATAACCATAAAGAAAGGGGTGGAATGATGAAGAAAAAAGTATTTTGTACGGTTGGAGAAGTTAGAGATAAAATAATCAAATTTTTAGAATCCATGGGTGGAAGGCCTGTCTCATTTGAAGAGCTTCAAAATGGATTAAAAGAAAGCTTCGAGATTTCACCTGGAGAGTGGTGTATATTTATAAAGGAATTGAACAATGATTACACAATAAGAACTTGCTTCAAAATGGAGAGAATTTTTAGAAAAGATGCTTACGTGGAATGTCCTGTAATAGATAGGATTATTTTAAACCCAAAAAAATAGAAAGGTAACAGATGAAGAAAAAAGTAGAAGTTGATATTAAAGAATTGGAAGCGGAAGTCATTTCTATTTTAAATGCTCCAGTAAGCGAAGGAGATAATGGTGGGAGTCCAATAACTCTTAATGACTTAAGTAATTTATTGGAGAAAAAATTTGAATTTTCTTCGGAAGAATTATGCCAAACATTGAGCAACCTCAGTTTTAATTGTGAAATCAGGGTTATTCTAAAACCCGGCTATAACGATTCTGATGTATTTGCTACCGTTGACAAGATCATTTTAGGTCCGGGCAAAAAAGTTTTAGAAAAAAAAGATTAAAAAAGGAGGTAGAGGATAATGCTATCTAGTGTAAGATGCATTCACGAGTGTGATTGTGACTGCCATAAAAAAGGAAGTGGAACAATGCATTGTGCCCCTTGCTGTGATTACGAATGCAATATATGCCATCGCAATATAATCCGAGGCATGATGGAAGCCCATTTAAAAGAGTGCCATAACGTGGATTATAAAAAAGAAAAAAATTCTTAAGAAAACATTTAAGGCCGAATCATTATTGCGGAAACATTCGCGAAATGGCTCGGCTTTTTTCATTCTTGCAAAAATCTGAGGAAGTAGTAGATTAAAAATAAAGATAAGGCGCAGTAGTTTTTTTACACTTTAATATGGAGGGTTTATTGTGCACGATCGAAAAGAAATAGCCAAAGGCTGTTTTGCGGGCGGAGCAATATTTATGGCCATATCATTATGGCTTTATCCGGTTTGGTGGGCGACTACCATTTCCACTCTGGCCGGATGCGCGGCCGGATATCTGGGGTATAAGTTTCAAGACGTTTATTACAGCGCAAAAAAAGTTAGCAAGGAAGCATTCAAGGCTGCAAAGGATTCTCTTGCGAAAAATACGAAAAAAAGAAGGAAAGACCCGGGTGTGTCGTTTATCGTGTGCGCTACCGCAATGTTGTATATTTTGTGGGAATTTAGTACGGTTTCCATCACGCTAAATTGGTCAGAGGAAAATAAAAGCGCTGTTGATTTTGTTGGCCTGCCAATTTCATTTGGAATATCAGTGATACTGCTTATAGTTATTCTGGGGTTTATCCAAAATGGATGTTATCGGCGAAAGGAATATTTCCGCAAAAAGATTGCGGGCATAGATGTTTTTGATTCTTTTGATTTTGATGAAGAAAAATTTCAAAAAAAGAAAATATCTTATCTTTGGTTCGGGCAATGTTTTTGGACCGGTCTTGCGGCATCAACAAAAGAAACTAAGGATGAACTGGCAGTTTTTTTTGGAGCGCTTCCGGAAAAATTTTCCAATATTTCCTGGCAGCCAATTTCCAGAATAAAAAGAATCGCTAAAGGCGCTTGCTATTATGTGATTAGATTTTTTCTGATTATTAATGATGAAGAAAGGATCGTCTGCTCAATTGCTGGTCCGTTGGGAGGACTGCTTACTTGGAAATTATTTTTGCCGACAGCAGTGTTATCATTCGGACAAAATATTTTTCTGACAATTTGCGGAGGAATTATTTCGGTGGCGCTGGGCGTGGCATTATGCGAGTTAGCAGAATGGATTAAAAAGAATCAAAAAATAATGGCGTAAAAATTCAGGTTTAATTTCGAGGGGTCTCTCATTGAGAGGCTCCTTTTTTCATTTTTTGGAGATTGCCCCGTTAGAAGTTTAATATGTAAATTGTAATGTCTAAATAATAAGAAAAAAGTTTTGAGAAGAGAAAAACTTCTAAAGGGGTTGACACCTTTTATTTTATTAGTTAGTATTAGCCTTGCTAGGAAACTGGCATTTTATTTAATATCAAACCTTAAACCTCAAATCTCAAGATTGAGGAAGTGTTTCTAATAAACTGATAATTATTAAAGTTCAAATCAGTTTGATTTTTGAGATTTAATCTTTTATTTTAGCGAAGCGAATATGCCAACAATCAATCAACTTGTAAGAAAAAGCAGAAAATCAATCAAGAAAAAATCCAAATCGCCAGCAATGACGTATGTTTTCAATACGATCAAAAATCGTCCTGTCAAAAGCCAAAGCCCATTCAAGCGGGGAGTTTGCGTCAAGGTTAGTACAACTACTCCAAAAAAACCGAACTCAGCGTTGCGAAAAATTGCCAGAGTGAGGCTGACTAATGGAATGGAAGTGACGGCCTATATCCCTGGAATCGGACACAATTTGCAGGAACATTCAATTGTGGTAATCCGCGGAGGAAGAGTAAAAGATCTTCCTGGCGTGCGTTATCATGTAGTGCGTGGAGTTTTGGATACAGCCGGAGTGGACAAAAGAAATAAAGGAAGATCGAAATATGGAGCCAAAAGACCGAAAGCAAAAACTGAATAATTAATTTAATATTTAAAGAATTTAAAATTATCACATGGCAAGAAGAAAGAGGACATTTGAAAAAAAATGGAAACCGGATCCAAGATACAATAATGTTTTGGTAGGCCGTTTTATTAGTTATATTATGCGGGAAGGCAAGAGAAGTATTGCGGAAAAAAATGTTTACAATTCCTTTGATGTTATCCATGAAAGAACCAAAAAAGGAGGGTTGAATGTTTTTGAACAAGCAATTAAGAATATTTCTCCGCTTTTGGAATTGAAATCGAGAAGAATTGGAGGAGCTAATTATCAAGTGCCTATTCCTGTTTTGGGTGATCGAAGACAAACTTTGGCAATCCGTTGGATTTTGGATTCTTGTCGCAAGAAAAAAGGAAAGAAATTGGCTGAAAAAATAGCGGATGAATTGATTGACGCTTCCAATAAAACCGGAGTAGCTATGAAGAAAAGAGAAGATGTACACAGAATGGCGGAAGCTAACAGAGCCTTTGCTCACTTCGCGTAATTCTCTACGAAATACTAATAGTTACGAATATACTAATCATTTAGTAATGATAAAAAGAAAAATAAATCTCGTATATGCGGAAGAGTGTTATCGAATAATGGGTATTGTTTTTGAAGTTTTTAATAGTTTGGGTTTTGGACATAAAGAAATATTTTATCAAAAAGCAATTGCAAAAGCGTTTAAAGACAGTGAAATAGAATTTAAAGAACAGTTAAGATGCAAAGTAAAATATAAAGGAGAAGATTTGGGTATTTATATTTTTGACTTTCTTGTTTTTAATAAAATTATTTTGGAGTTAAAACAAAAAGATTTTTTCTCAAGTAAAGATATAAAGCAAACTTTTATGTACTTAAAAGCCAAGGATTTAAAACTAGGATTGCTAGTAAATTTCACAAGCAAAGGAGTGAGGTATAAAAGAATTGTAAATATAAATCATTAAAATTTAAGCGAATTCGTATATTAGTATGGATTCGTAGTTAGTAGAGAAATGCGAGAGTATCCAATCGAAAAATGCCGAAATATCGGAATTATAGCCCATATCGACGCCGGTAAGACTACCACTACCGAGCGTGTTTTGTTTTACACCGGAATTACCCACAAAATAGGAGAAGTGCACGAAGGCGAAGCGGTAATGGATTGGATGGAACAGGAACAAGAAAGAGGGATTACTATCACCAGCGCGGCCACAACTTGCTATTGGAAAAATCATCAAATCAACATTATTGATACTCCGGGGCACGTAGATTTCACAGTGGAAGTGGAAAGATCTTTGCGCGTTTTGGACGGAGGAGTAGTAGTTTTTGACGGAAAAGAAGGAGTGGAACCTCAATCGGAAACTGTTTGGCGCCAGGCTGATAAATATGATGTTCCCAGAATTTGTTTTATAAATAAAATTGATAAAGAAGGAGCCAGTTTTGAATTTTCTATAACTTCTATTTGGAATCGTTTGAATCCCAATGCAGTCGCGCTTCAATTGCCGATTGGTGAAAGAGGGGAATTCAGCGGAGTAGTCGATCTTTTGGAAATGAAGGCTTATACTTTTGAAGGAGAAAAAGGAGAAAAAGTGGTGGAAATTCCTATTCCGGAAGATATGAATGCCAAAGTTAAGGAATGGCGGGAAAAAATGATAGAAAAAGTCGCGGAAAAAGACGACAAGCTTACTGAAAAATTTTTAAACGGAGAAGAAATTTCCATTGCAGAACTCAAAAAAGTTATTCGCAAAGCCACCATTGAAACAAAATTATTTCCGGTGTTTACCGGTACAGCACTTCGCAATAAAGGAGTACAATTGGTTTTGGATGCAGTGGTTGATTATTTGCCATCACCGGCTGATGTTCCACCACTCAAAGGCATTGATCCAAAAACAAACAAAGAAGTTGAAGTGAAGCCATTGGACGATGAACCTTTTTCCGCTTTGGCTTTCAAAGTGGCGACTGATCCATTTGTGGGTCAATTGACTTTTTTCCGAGTTTATTCAGGAACTGTCAAGGCCGGATCATATGTTTTGAATTCTACAAAAAATGAAAAAGAAAGAATTGGGCGGATTTTGCGTATGCATGCCAATCATCGGGAAGAAATTCAAGAACTTTCCGCAGGCGGAATCGGAGCGTTGGTGGGAATGAAAAATACTACAACCGGAGACACTCTTTGTGATGAAAGCAAACCGGTACTTTTGGAATCCATTGTTTTTCCTGAACCGGTTATTGATATCGCGGTAGAACCAAAAACCAAGGCTGACCAAGAAAAAATGGGTATGGCTCTTCGCAAACTTTCTATGGAAGATCCAACTTTGCGACTTCGAGTGGACGCCGAATCCGGACAAACTATTATTTCAGGAATGGGAGAATTGCATCTAGACATTATTATTGACAGAATGAAAAGAGAATTTGGCGTGGAAGCCAATATTGGCCAACCGCAAGTGGCATATCGGGAAACCATCAAAACTATGGCGGAAGCGGAAGGAAAATATATCCGCCAATCTGGAGGCCGCGGACAATATGGACATTGCTGGATTCGTTTGGAACCGCAAGAACCGGGAAAAGGTTTTGAATTCGTGGATGAAATCAAGGGTGGCACTGTTCCGCAAGAATATATTCCGGCTATTCACAAAGGAATCAAAGAAGCTTTGAATAATGGAGTGCTGGCCGGCTATCCGGTAGTGGATGTGAAAGCGACGGCTTATGACGGATCGTATCATGAAGTGGATTCTTCCGAAGCTGCTTTCAAAGTGGCTGGATCTTTGGCATTCAAAGAAGCTGCGAGACGAGCCCATCCAATTATTATGGAACCGATAATGAAAGTGAGTGTGATTGCTCCGGAACAATTTATGGGAGATGTGGTTGGCGATATTAATTCCAAACGTGGAGTAATCAGAGAAATAAATGACCGTGGAGAAGGCAATGCGCGAGTGAAAGTTATTGATTCGGAAATTCCGTTGGCCACTATGTTTGGTTATGCCACGCAGTTGAGAAGCATGACTCAAGGCCGCGCGAATTATACGATGGAATTTGCTCATTATAGCGAAGTGCCAAAAAATGTAGCGGAAGAAATCATCAACAAAAAATAATTTGACAATTGTCAGGGTTTTTGTTAGTATTTAAGTCGTATTTTGTTTTTCTGGAAAAGGCGCAGGGTCTTGCCAAAAAAAAGTTTTCGTACTAAAATAGTTTTTACAAGTAATATTTAATAAATAAAAAATATTTGCGGAAGATTGCAGGGGGAAACCGTGCTAATATCCGCGAAAAAATCATTTATGGCAGCAGAACAATTTAAACGAACAAAACCGCATGTGAATGTGGGAACAATCGGACATGTCGACCACGGCAAAACTACTTTGACCGCGGCTATTCTTCATGTTTTGGCTTTCAAAGGATGGGCCAAGGCAAAAGGAGTAGATGAAATTGACAAGGCTCCTGAAGAAAGAGAGCGCGGAATCACTATTGCTACCGCGCATTGTGAATATGAAACTGAAAAACGGCACTACGCTCATGTTGATTGTCCGGGACATGCCGATTATATCAAGAATATGATTACCGGCGCCGCTCAAATGGACGGAGCGATTTTGGTTGTGAGCGCGACTGATGGCCCGATGCCTCAAACTCGCGAACACATTCTTTTGGCTCGCCAAGTGGGTGTACCGGCTATCGTTGTTTTTATTAATAAAGTTGATATGGTAGATGATCCGGAATTGGTTGATTTGATTGAAACAGAAATCAGAGAACTTTTAACCAAATATGAATTTGATGGAGATAATGCTTCCGTTATTCGCGGATCAGCTTTGAAGGCTCTTGAATCAAAAACAGGCGAAGATGAAGCCAATAAACCGATTATGGATTTGATGAATGCGTTGGATGAAAAAATTCCTGAACCGGTCCGTGATATTGACAAGCCATTTTTGATGCCGATCGAAGACATTTTCTCAATTGAAGGACGAGGAACTGTGGCAACCGGAAGAATTGAAAGAGGAGTAGTGAATATCAATGAAGAAATGGAAATTGTCGGATTGAAACCAACTGCAAAAACAACTGTTACCGGAATTGAAATGTTTAATAAATCTTTGGATCGTGGACAAGCCGGAGACAATGCAGGATTATTGCTTCGAGGAGTAAAAAAGGAAGATATTGAACGCGGACAAGTTCTGGCAAAAATCGGCTCAATCAATCCTCACACCGAATTTGAAGGAGAAATATATGTCTTGAACAAAGAAGAAGGCGGAAGACACACTCCATTTTTCAAAGGCTACAAACCGCAATTCTATATCCGAACTACTGACGTGACCGGAGAAGTTCAGTTACCAGAAGGAACCGAAATGGTTATGCCGGGAGACACAGTAAGTTTGAAAGTGAAATTATTGGCTACTGTGGCTATGGAAGAAGGAATGAGATTCGCAATTCGCGAAGGCGGAAAGACTGTGGGAGCCGGAGTGGTTACCAAAATCATAAAATAATTTTGAGTCAACTATGCGAACATAAGAAATTATGTTCGCTCGTGTTCACTTAATAGATTTAATCAGTTCATAAGAAAATGCCAGCAAAAAAAATAGAAGAAGAATTGTCATCGGTAAGAATAAGGATTAAAATCAAGGCTTACGACAGCAAGATTATTGATCAATCAGCCAAGAAGATTGTGGAAACTGCGGAAAGAACCGGAGCCCAAATTACCGGACCAGTTCCGCTTCCAACTGAAATTCATAAAGTTACGGTCAATAAATCCACTTTTGTGCATAAAGATTCTCGTGATCAATATGAAATGAGAGTGCATAAACGCTTGATTGACATTCTAAATCCCAGTCCAAAAACCATCGATAGTCTGACTAATTTAGATCTGCCGGCCGGAGTTGACTTGTCAATCAGGATGTGATAGCATGATAGGACTGCGAAGAAATATAAATAATTGTTTGTAAATACTAGTTAAAGTCCCGCCATGGCGGGATACTCAACTAGCCATAGTAAATCGGGTAATCACTAGCCCATAAATTTTACTGGCTTGTGGATACTCGATTTTTGTTTTTTCTCTACGAATTACGAATCTTTACGAATATACGAATTATTAAAATTTTATTTTCGTAATTTCGTAGATGTTCGTAGTTCGTAGAGATTTCCAAAAATATGACTAAGTTTATCTTGGGAAAAAAGTTAGGAATGACTACCATATACGAAAAAGGAAAAGCACTGAATGTGACTTTGATTGAATGCGAGCCGAATAAGGTTTCTTTGATTCGAACTCAAGAAAAAGACGGGTATGATGCGGTGCAATTGGAAATTAAGAAAAATAAAGATAAAGTTTACAAGAAAGAATTCCGCTTGAAAGAAAAGGATGAAAATTTCAAAGTAGATCAGGAAGTTGCCATTGATATTTTTGAATTAGGAGAAAAAGTAAAAGTGAGTGGAGTTACTAAGGCTAAAGGATTTCAAGGTGTAGTGAAAAGACACGGATTCAAGGGGGCTCCAAAAACTCACGGACACAAGCATGATTTACGTGCGCCTGGTTCAATCGGATCCGGTTGGCCGCAACACGTTATTAAAGGAATGCGTATGGCAGGGAGAATGGGAGGAGTAAAATCATCTGTTAGAAATGTGAGAGTAGTTTATTTGAATAAAGAAAATAATTTGGTAGGAATCAAAGGTGCAGTGCCGGGAGTAGCTGGAAGAACTGTAGAAATAATCGGAATAAAACAATAGAATATGCCGAAGATAGAAGTTTACAATAAAGAAGGAAAAAAGACGGAAGAAATGGAACTTTCTGATGCTGTTTTTGCAGTTGCAAAAAATGACCGCTTGGTTCATCAAGTTTATGTGGCTATTGCCTCCAATAAAAGGCAGGTGTTGGCTCACACTAAAGACCGAGCGGAAAGAGCCGGTTCCGGAAGAAAACCATGGAAGCAAAAGGGCACAGGAAACGCCCGTGTCGGATCAGTAAGAAGCCCTCTTTGGAAAAAGGGAGGAATAATTTTTGGGCCAAACAAGGAAAGAAATTTTACTCAGAAAATCAACAAGAAAATGAACCAAAAAGCTATCAAGATAATGCTCAGCTCCAAGCTGAAAGAAAAAAATTTGGTAGTCTTGGATAAAATCAACTTGGCTGAAAAGAAAACCAAAGAATTTACCAAGATTTTGAAAAATCTCAAACTGACTGGAACCACGCTCATTGGATTTTCCGAAAAAGAAATGGACTTGAGATTGTATGCGAGAAATATTGAAAAATCAAAAAATATAATGGCTAGCCAATTGAGTGTTTGGGATATGCTAAATTCAAAAAATCTTTTGCTCAGCAAAGATTCAATTGAATATTTGGAAGAAAAATATAAGTAATTTTTGTTAAAACAATGACTGAAGAGAAAGCAACGAAAATTAAAGAAGAAAAAAAGACAAAAGCTAAAAAGGAAGCGACGAGTTTTTCTTTGGGAGAAGAGTCTGCTGATTTGGCTTGTCAGGTTTTGCTTGAGCCATGGATTACCGAAAAATCTCACCAGATTATGGAGCTCAATAAATACATTTTCAAAATCACAGGAAGAGCGGACAAGAATAAAATTAAAAAATCAATTGAAAGTTTATATAAAGTAACAGTGGAAAAAGTTAATATAGTGAATATTCCTCCGAAAAAGAAATTTGTTGGCCGCAAAGAAGGGAAAAAACCGGGCTATAAAAAAGCTACGATTACATTGAAAGAAGGAGACAAAATCGAGTTGTTTGAAGGCGTATAAGCATGCGAAAAGCGCACTACGAATGCGCCCATTCGAATAAAAAATTCGTAGATTCGCATTAATTCGTAGATTCGAATCGGTAAAAATTATGGCAATTAAAGTATACAAAAGAAATAATGCAGGAAGGCGGAACATGTCGATTGTGAAGCCTGACAATCTTACGGATAGAAAACCGGAGAAGTCTTTAACGCGTAAAGCAACCAGAAAAGCCGGAAGATCTCATGGAAAGATATCAGTGCGCCATCAAGGAGGTGGCCACAAACAAAGTTATCGTCTAGTAGATTTTAAAATGGACAAATTTGATATTCCAGCTAAGATTGTTTCAATTGAAAAGGATCCCAATCGAAGTTCGTTGATTGCTTTGGCTGTTTATAATGATGGAGAAAAAAGATATGTTTTAGCGACTCAGAATATGAAAGCAGGAAGTGAAATTATTACTTCCGAAAATGCTTTTGCTAAAGAAGGAAATCGGGCGAAAATAAAAAATATTCCTGTCGGAACTGTTATTTCCAATATAGAAATGTTTCCGGGCAAGGGAGGACAAATTGTGCGAAGCGCGGGAGGCGGAGCTTCTATAATGTCTATAGATGAAAAAATAGCTCAACTCAAACTTCCTTCAGGAGAAATCAGAATAGTGGATATTGAATGTTATGGAACTATCGGACAAGTAAGCAACTTTGAACATAATGCAATCAGAATAGGAAAAGCCGGAAAAAGTCGCTGGCTCAACCGCCGTCCGGGCGTTCGAGGAACAGCAATGAATCCTGTGGATCATCCACACGGAGGAGGAGAAGGTCGTCAACCGATTGGTCTCAAACATCCGAAGACTCCTTGGGGCAAGCCGGCTCTTGGAAAGAAAACTCGAAAGAAATTTAAATATAGCAATAAGTTTATCGTAAAAAGAAGGGAAAAGAGAAAATAAATCTATGACAAGATCACTGAAAAAAGGCCCTTATGTTGATCCAAGGGTTATCAAAAAAGTAAAAGATCGCAAGCTTGGAGACAGGACGATTATTAAAACCTGGTCCAGAGCTTGTGTTATCGCTCCTGAAATGATCGGATTTAATTTCGGCGTGCATAACGGGAAAGATTTTGTGCCGGTTTATGTTACGGAAGAAATGGTTGGACACAAGTTAGGAGAATTTTCTCCAACAAGAAAATTTGTGCGCCATGGAGGAAAAATGCAGAAAGAAATTGAAACAGCAGCCAAACAAAAAGAAGTAGACGCATCCAAAGCTGCCAAGGCTACCGGACCGGAAAAGAAATAATAAATTATTCCAATTTAAGATAATATGAAAGTCAGTGTACAAACAACAAATTTGAGAATATCTCCCAGAAAAGTCAGATTGGTGGCAAACCTAATCAGGGGCTTGGATGTGGAAAAAGCGCTGATTCAAGTTGATCACACAATCAAAAAAGCCTGCCCTGCTTTTGAAAAACTTTTGAAAAGCGCGGTAGCTAATGCAGAAAATAATTTTGGATTAGATAAAGACAATTTGTATGTTCAGGATGTTCAAGTAGGAGACGGACAAAGAATGAAAAGATGGATGCCAAGAGCTTTCGGAAGAGCCACACCAATTATTAAAAGAGCATCTCACATCTATCTGATTTTGGAAGAAAGAGTGGAAGGAAAAAACAGAAAGTCCAAAGAGCAGATGGAAAAAGAGAAAAAAGAAAGAGAAATTTCCAGAAAGAAAGAAGAGAAAGAACTGATCAAAGAAAAAGAAGAGAGAGATGAAGCAGAAGGGAAATCGGAAAAAATTCAGACCAAAAAAGAAATAAAGGATAAAGAATCCGGGCAGAAAAAATCCAAAGGCTGGGCCAGCAAAGTTTTCAACAGAAAGTCAATGTAGTATGCGAAAAGCGCTCTACGAAAGCGCTCATTCGAAAGATAATAAATAATTTATAATTTTCGTAGGTTCGAATCGGATATAATATTATGGGTCATAAAGTAAACCCGAAAGGATTAAGAATAGGAATAACTAATACTTGGCGTTCCCGTTGGTTCGGAAGCAAAAAGGATTATGTTAAAAATCTGAAAGAGGATGTGGAAGTCCGCCGTTTTGTGATGAATCGATGGAAGACTGCGGCTATTGCCGATGTGGAAATAGAGAGATCTCTCAATACCATAAGACTGATAATCAAAACTTCCCGTTCCGGAGTGCTGATTGGAAGAGGAGGAACCGGAATTGAAGATATGATAAAAATTATCAAGTTGAATTTTTTCCGAGGACGTAAAGTGGACTTGAAAGTGGAAGTTCAAGAGGTGAAGCAATTCGAAGAAAATGCATCATTAGTGGCTCAGAATGTGGCTGAACAACTGGAAAAAAGATTGCCATTCCGGAGAATTTTGAAAACAACTCTGGAGCAAGCGGAAAAAAACAAGGTTGTTAAGGGAATTAAAATAGAAATCAGCGGACGTTTGGGTGGAGCTGATATGTCCAGGAGAGAATGGCTTTCCAAAGGAACTTTACCTCTCCACACACTCCGAGCCGATATTGATTTTGCCAGAGCGACAGCTAAGACAACCTATGGAACTATTGGAGTAAAAGTTTGGATATATAAAGGAGAAGTATTTGAGAAAATTTAAAAATAAAAAGTCAAAATGCAAAATTAAAGAATTCGCTTCGCTCATGACAATTTATAATTATCCGCGAAGCGGCACAATAATTTTTATTTTTGAGATTTGATTTTTGAGTTTATATAATATATGTTGATGATGCCAAGAAAAGTTAAGCACCGCAAAGTCCAGCGAGGAGGAAGGATTAAGGGTGTGGCCACAAAAGGCAACAAAGTAAGCTTTGGTAGCTTTGGGTTGAAGGCGATGAGCAATGGATTAATTTCAGCAAGACAAATTGAAGCTTCAAGACGTGCGATGACCAGATATGTTCAAAGAGGAGGAAGAATTTGGATTAGAATTTTTCCGGACAAGCCGATGACCAAAAAAGGCAATGAAACTCCGATGGGAAAAGGAAAAGGTTCCGTGGATCATTTTGTAGCCAGAGTGAAACAAGGCAGAATGCTTTTTGAGATGGATGGAGTGGCAGAAAGCGTGGCAAAAGAAGCAATGCGATTGGCTGCGCATAAAATGTCGGTAAAATGCAAATTTGTTAAAAAAGATTAGTTTATTATATATGAAAGCGAAAGAAATAAGAGAAATGAATAAGGAAGAAGTCAAGAAGATTTTGACAGACAAAAGGAATCGCCTGTTGAAGCTTCGGTTTGACATTTCTTCCAGACAAATCAAGAATAACCGAGAATATAGAAACATCAAGAAAGATATTGCCAGGATCCTGACTATTTTCAAAGAAGCGGAATTGAAAAGTTCAAATTTAAAATAATTGAAATAATTTATGAATACTGAGAATAAAAAAATAGTGAAAAGAAAAGGAACTGTCATTAGCGACAAGATGGATAAGACCATTGTGGTTGCCGTGGAAAAACTGAAAAGTCATCCGAAATATCTCAAAAAATACCGAGTAACGAAAAAATATAAAGTTCACGATCAAGAAAATAAATGCAAGGTTGGAGATGTGGTTGAATTCATTCAATGCCGTCCGATAAGCAAAGATAAATGTTATAAGGTTATATAAGATAGTAAAAAGTTATAAAGTTATAAAGTTGTAAAGTATATGATTCAAGCTGAAACAAGATTAAAAGTAGCCGATAACTCGGGAGCAAAAGTAATTGAATGCTTCAAGGTTCTTGGTGGAACAAGAAGACGTTATGCGTATATCGGCGATATTGTTGTAGCTTCAGTAAAGTCAGCTGAACCGAGAGGAATTGTGAAAAAAGGAGACAAGGTAAGAGCGGTAATTGTGCGACAAATAAAACCTGTACGAAGAAGAGATGGGTCCTACATCCGTTTTGACGAAAATGCCGCGGTAATTGTTGATGGTAAAGAACCAAAGGGTACTAGAATTTTTGGGCCAATTGCCAGAGAGCTGAAAGAAAGAGGTTTTGCTAAGATTGTTTCTTTAGCGCCAGAAGTTATATAATTCGCGAATCAAGAACTAATTAAAGCTAATAAAAACTAATTCATATATTCGTACCAATTCGTAATTCGTAGAGAAAACCATGAAAATTAAGAAAAATGATCAAATTCAAATACTTGCAGGCAAAGACCGTGGAAAACGCGGCAAGGTTTTGCGCACCATTCCCAAGGAAAACAAGATTGTAGTGGAAGGATTAAACATTGTAAAAAAACACAATAAACCAAAAAAAGGAGGAGAAAAAGGACAGAGAGTGGAAATTCCTTATCCTTTCAATGTTTCCAAGGCTATGCTGATTTGTTCACATTGCGGAAAATTGACGAGAGTAGGATATAAAGTTTCTAAAGAAAACAAAACTCGGATATGTAAGCAGTGCCAAGGAGAAATATAGTGAAATTTATGAAAAAAATAATTTTAACCAAAACTAAATATTCACAAGAAGTCGTTTCCAAGATGAAAGAAAAATTCGGCTTGAAAAATAATTTTTCCGTTCCCAGAATTGAAAAATTGATTTTGAATTGCGGCATTGGAAAGATAGCTAAAGAAGCGGACAAGGTGGAAGAAGTTTTTCGTTCCATGCTGGAAATCAGTGGGCAAAGACCAGTGAAAGCTAAAACCATCAAAGCTATTGCCGGATTCAAAGTGCGGGAAAATACGGATGTTGGAGTGAAAGTGACTCTCAGAGGCAAAAAAATGTGGGATTTTATTGATAGACTGGTTAATTCAGCTTTGCCTAGAACAAGAGATTTTCAAGGAATCGAAGAAGGCTCTGTCGATCAAAGCGGAAATTTGAATCTCGGAATCAAGGAACATACTATTTTTCCTGAAATTGTCCAAGAAAAAGTAAAGCACACATTCAGTTTTCAAGTGAATATCGTGACCAGCGCCAAGAATAAAGAGGAAGGAAAAGAATTGTTTAAAATGTTAGGATTTCCAATAAAATAAGCATGCGAAAAGCGCGCTACGAACGCGCCCATGCGAATAATAATTAATAATTTTTCGTAGATTCGCATTAATTCGTAGATTCGAATCGGTAAAAATATATGGCGAAGACATCAGTTATTGCTAGATCAAAAAAGAAACCTAAATTTTCCACTCGAAAAGTGAATCGATGTTGGAAGTGCGGAAGAAAGCATGGGTTTTTGCGAAAGTTTGGCCTTTGCAGAATCTGTTTCAGAGAGTTGGCAAGTAAAGGAGAAATCCCGGGTGTAACAAAAAGCAGCTGGTAATAAAAAAGTAAGATTTGAATTTTAATTATATCATTGTATGTTTGATCCAATCAGCGACATGTTAATAAGAATAAAGAATGCTCAAAGAGCCGGTAAAAAGGACGTGATTTTTCCGTGTTCCAAATTGAAGCTGTCTCTGGCTAAAATTTTGGAAAAAGAAAATTTCATAGAAATGTTCAAAAAAGAAAAAGATGAAAGCTGGGACAATATTCGGATTGTTTTGAAATACGAAAAAGTTTCCAATAACAAAAAAGTACCCGTAATTAACGAAATAAAAAGAATCAGCAAGCTCAGCCGTCGTATTTATATTAAAAAGGACGAAATTAAGACAGTAAGAAGCGGTTATGGAATTTCCATCATCTCAACTTCCAAGGGAGTAATGACCGGGAAAGATGCCAGAAAACTAGGATTGGGTGGAGAGTTTATATGTGAAGTTTGGTAATAAAAGATAATTAAGGTTTATAATATTATGAGTCGGATAGGAAAAAGACCAATAACAATACCGGAAGGGGTTAAAGTGGAAATCTCCGGAAATAAAGTTTCGATAAAAGGATCGAAAGGAACTTTGAATTTCGATTTTCATCCGGAAATGGGAGTCACGGTTTCCGAAAAGCAAGTGATAGTTGAAAAGAAAGGCAATTCCAAAAAATCTCCAGCAATCTGGGGAACAACTGCCAGATTGATTCAAAATATGATCAAGGGAGTTACAACAGGATTTCAAAAACAATTGGAACTTAATGGTGTGGGTTATCGTATGGCAGTGGCCGGAAAAAAGATAAATTTGGCCTTGGGATTTTCTCATCCGGTAGTAGTGGACATCGAAGAAGGCCTGGAAGTTAAAATAGAAAACAATGTGATGACCATTTCAGGAATAGACAAACAAAGAGTCGGACAATTTGCTTCCAATATAAAAGATTTGAAACCGGTGGAACCGTATAAAGGAAAAGGTTTCCGTTATGTCGGAGAAATCGTCAAAAAGAAAGAAGGCAAAAAATCAGTCGCCTCAGCATAAATAAGAAATTCATAATAATTTTATATGGCTAATATTGATAGAAAAAATTCAAGAAACAAACGAAAAGGACGCATCCGTTCCAAGGTTTCTGGCACTGCCAAAAAGCCCCGGCTTTCGGTTTTTCGAAGCCTCAAAGGAATATATGTGCAAGCCATTGATGATGTCAGTGGAAAAGTACTGGCTGCTGCGAGACTGAAAGAAACGAAATCAAAAAACACAATGGAGGGCGCGGAGAAAACCGGAAAATTAATTGCCGAAAAATGTTTGAAGATAAAAATATCCGAAGCCGTTTTTGATCGGTCGGGTTATAAATATCACGGAAAAATTAAAGCTTTGGCTGAAGGAGCTAGGGCAGGCGGATTAAAATTTTAAAATAATATGAATAATAACAGAGGCAAAAGGAATCAAAAAAGAGAAAAAAAGGAATTTGACCAGAAACTTTTGGATTTGGCCAGAGTTACCCGCGTGGTCAAAGGAGGAAGAAGATTCCGTTTCCGAGCTACTTTGGTTATCGGTAATCGCAAAGGAAAGGTCGGCGTAGGTGTGGCGAAGGGAGCGGACGTTTCCAGCGCGATTGAAAAAGCTTATAATATTGCCAAAAAGAATTTAATAGACGTTATTATGGATGGCAACACCATTCCCCATGAAGTTTTAAAAAAACTGAAAAGCGCCAAAATACTTTTGCGCCCAGCTGGAAAAGGTAGAGGTATTATTGCCGGAGGATCAGTGCGAGCCGTTGTTGATTTGGCCGGCATCAAAGATATTGTTTCGAAATCTTTGGGATCATCCAATAAAATAAATGTCGCCAGGGCCACCATTGCGGCTCTGGAAGAATTGAGAGATCCAAAATTTAAACGAAAATAATTTATATGCAAATTCATCAATTAAAACTGAGAAAAAGAAAGCCAAGAAAAACTGTAGGCCGCGGAGGCAAACGGGGAACTTATTCCGGTCGAGGAAATAAGGGACAAAAAGCCCGTTCAGGAGGAAATGTTGATCCGTTGTTTGAAGGCGGGCGCTCTTCATTGATTGACCGCTTGAAAAAAGTTCGAGGCTTCAAATCCATCCACAAGAAAAATTTTACTGTCAATCTTAATGATTTGGAAAAGAATTTCAAAGCAGGCGAGACTATCAGTACCAAAACTTTGATTGAATCAGGCTTAATGAGCAAGAAAGATATTCAAAGAAGAATCAAAGTATTGAGCGATGGAAAAATTACCAAGAAAATTCAAATTGAAAAAGATATCTTAATTTCAAAAAAAGCCAAAGAGGCAATTGAAAAATCCGGTGGCGAAGTCGGTTTATAAATATATTGTTTGTTTATAATATTTCTACTAAGTACGAACTAATACGAAATTACGAACAAAGGATAATTCGTATATTCGTACCGATTCGTAATTCGTAGAGAATAGCAATGTTAGAAAAAGTTTTGCAGATTTTTAAAATCAAGGATCTCCGGAATAAAATTATTTTTATTCTTGGAATGCTTGTGGTTTTCCGCGTGGCAGCCAGCATTCCTCTTCCGGGAGTGAATGTGGATCAATTGAAAAGACTTTTTGAAGGCAATCAATTCTTGGGACTTCTTAATATTTTTTCCGGAGGCGGACTTTCCAATATTTCTATCGTTCTTTTGGGTGTTGGGCCATACATTACCGCTTCCATCATTATGCAGTTGCTCACAATGATTGTTCCAAGGCTGGAACAAATATACAAAGAAGAAGGAGAAGCCGGAAGGCAAAAATTCAATATGTGGACGCGCTGGATCGCGGTTCCTTTGGCAGGACTCCAATCTTTCGGAATGATAACTTTGCTTCAATCGCAAAGAGTTCTATTGGAACTTACTTCTTTTGAGAAAGGAATGATTATTGTGATTTCCACTGCAGGCACAATTTTTTTGATGTGGCTGGGAGAACTTATTACAGAAAAAGGCATTGGCAATGGAGTTTCGCTTATTATATTCGCCGGAATTGTGGCAAGCCTTCCCAGCAACGCCTCACAAATGTTGGCGACTTTTGATTCAACCCAGTTGTTCACTTACATTTTATTTTTAGCAATCGCTATAATAACTATTGCAGGTGTGGTGGTGGTATCTGAAGCGCAGAGAAATATTCCGGTTTCCTATGCCAAAAGAATTCGGGGAAACAGAATGTATGGCGGAGTTTCTTCGCACTTGCCTTTGCGCGTAAACCAAGCGGGAGTGATTCCAATCATTTTTGCCATTTCTATTATGCTTTTTCCGGGAATGATTGCCACTTTTCTTTCTCACGCTAGCAACCAAATGGTAGTGAAAATCGCGACCTTCGTGGCGAATGTTTTCCAAAATCAAATTTTTTACGGATCAATGTATTTTATTTTGGTCGTAATGTTCACTTATTTTTATACTGCCGTGGTGTTTGATCCGAACCAAATTTCCGAAAATTTGCAAAAACAAGGCGGATATATTCCTGGGATTAGACCGGGGAAAACCACTGCTGAATATTTGTATAAAGTGATGAATAGGATTACTTTGGCGGGTTCGGTATTTCTTGGTTTGATTGCGGTTCTTCCGCTTATTATGCAAGGACTTACAGGACTTCAATCATTAGCCATCGGAGGCACTAGTATTTTGATCGTCGTATCAGTGGTTATTGAAACTATCAAACAAATTGAAAGCCAATTGGTGATGAGGGACTATGAGGGATTCTAACTACTCGCTACGTTCGAATTTTAAATTATAAATTATAAATTTTTAAATAATTTCTAAAATTCAAATTTTTAAACATTAAGATTTATTTAAAAATTAAAAATTATAAAAATTTTATTATTATGGATATTAGTATTAAAACAGAAGAACAGATAAAAATAATGCGCGAGGGCGGAAAAAAGCTGGCTTCAATTATGCAAGAGTTGGAAAAAAATATTCGCCCGGGAGAAAATACTTTAGAATTAGACAAGCTTGCGGAAAAGCTTGTTTTTAATTCAGGAGGCCGCCCTGCTTTCAAAGGTTTTGGTGGAGAAGGAAAAAAAGCTTATCCGGCTACCATTTGCGCGTCTATTAATGACGAAGTGGTGCATGGCATTCCGACTGAAAATAAAATTTTGCGCACGGGAGATATTTTCAAAATCGATATCGGAATGGAATATCAAGGATTTTTTCTGGATATGGCGCGATCATTTTTGATCGGCAATGCGGATGAAAAAGCAAGGAAACTTTTGGAAGTCGCGGAAGAATCTTTTTGGCAGGGGATAAAATATTTGAAAGCCGGAAAGAAACTGAGTGATTATTCCAAAGCGGTGCAAAAATACGTGGAAAAAAACGGATTTTCCGTAGTGCGCAATTTGGTGGGGCACGGCATCGGAAAAAAGTTGCACGAAGATCCTCAAATTCCCAATTATTATAATAAAAAATACGTTGATATTGAATTGAAAAAGGGGATGGCGCTGGCGCTGGAACCGATGATTAATGCCGGAAATTTTGAAACTGTTTTGGATAAAGACGGATGGACATATAAAACTCAAGATGGCAAATGGTCATCGCACTATGAAAACACAATTTTGATCACCAAAGACGGAACAGAAGTTCTTACAAAAGTTTAGGAAATAAAAAATCCGGGAAGAAGTATTAGCTTCTAGCCCGGAAAATGTTGAATACAAATTTTTATACCACGCCCTTTCTACTGTGAAAAGGGTTATAAGAGAATCCCATTGTTTTTAATGCAATAAAAGCAATTGCCATTAAAATAATATCCGAGATCGCCTTTGTTGAACTACATGCAATCTGCGGATAATATCCTTTGATCCAAAAAAATGCAATCGTATCTTTTAGAAAAACAATCAGTATAAAATAACCTATGAAATATAATGCGACTCCGATCATATTTCTAATTACTGCTGTAATTGCCTTTTTTGTTTCCATTTTTTCCTCCATGTTTTTTACATTTTTTTGTTTAGCCGGGACGATATTGCGATCTCCAATCTTTACCGCTGATTTCAGCACGGTCTATGGAACCCAATATTGTCACCAGCCCTATAAAAATAGTGCCAGAATGAAAAAAATAATCCACGGCAATTAAAACAACGCCAATTGCAAAAAATGATAATCTTGTTTTAATGTCCATCATTTCTCCCGTGTTAAATTGGAAAGTTACAATTTTTTATTATAATTACAGCATATTTGCTATAATCGTCTATATTATCACGAAAAACAATTTATGTCAATACCTAGTCAAAATTCGGCTCAAATAAGCCACATATTAGGGGTAGATTTTGGACAGTCCAAGATCGGTTTGGCATTGGCTGATACGGAGACCAGAATGGCATTTGCCTATGATACTTTGGCTAATGACCAGAAATTTCAAGAAAAATTGGCTGAAATTGCAGCCAAAGAGAACGTCGAGAAAATTATCATAGGCATTCCGTCTTATGTTAACATTAAAAAAGAAGAATCTGCTGGGGAAAAACTGGGAAAAATCATTGAAAAAGAGCTTCAAATAAGCGTAGAATATCAGGATGAAATGTTCACCACCAAGATGGCTAAAGAAAACCTGATTGAAAGCGGAGCCAAGTCGGTGGACAAGAATAATGACGCCGAAGCGGCCCGAATTATCCTTCAAAGCTGGCTGGATAAGGCGGTTTGACGGAAGCGGTTTTATTTGATAGGATAGTTAGAGTTTCTTTTGCTCATTAAAAGTAGCATTTTTCTCAAAATTAACTCGAACTCTAAATTTTCTATCTAAAAATTTTCCCACGATCAACGGCATCCTTGCAAAATTTTTAGAGAAAATTTGAATTCTCAGACAGGAATTTTTCGAAAAATACCACTTTTAATTATACATATTATGAAAATAATCAATTTAGCTCAAATTATCGTATCTGTCCTGTTGATGGTTTCTATTTTGCTTCAGAACCGCGGAGCTGGTCTGGGTTCCACTTTTGGGGGAGATTTCGGAGGATATTACACCAAGCGCGGGATGGAAAAATTCTTGTTTTATTTTTCTATCGGTTTATCGGCGCTTTTTCTTGGACTGGCCATTGCCAGCTTCATATTAACTAACCAAGCCTAACTCTTTAAAGAAAAAATATTAGTGTAAGAAGCATTAAAATTTTCCTTCCGAAGAATTGGATGAAAATCAGCAAGGTTCTGAGCTTTCGAGAAAAGTTCACGGCCGCTTTTTTGATTTTGGTTGCGATACTTTCGTTTTTATTTTGGATCCGTTATATCTATCGCAACGTTACCGTACCAATCCCAAAGAAAGGCGGAGAATATACGGAGGGCATTGTTGGCCAGCCCGTTTATGTTAATCCGCTTCTTTCACAAGCCAACGAAGCTGATGCTGATTTGTCTCAGCTTATCTATAGCGGTTTGTTCAAATATGATAGCGATGGAAATCCAGTGAAAGATTTGGCGGAAAATTATGAAGTTTCCGATGATCAAAAAACATATACTATTCATTTGAGAAAAGATGCATTGTGGCATGACAAGCAGCCGGTAACAGCGGATGACGCGGTGTTTACTTTTAATATTTTGAAAGATCCGGCCTACAAAAGTCCGCTCCGGCAGAGTTGGCAGGATGTCAGTGTGGCAAAAGTGGATGATTATACATTTACATTCAGTCTGAAGAATCCTTATTTCGGATTTCTGGGAAATCTGACTGTGGGAATTTTGCCAAAGCACAGCTGGCAAGAAATTGCGCCGGAAAAATTTTCTTTGGCAAATAATAATGCTAAGCCTGTGGGATCCGGGCCATATAAGTTTGTCAGTTCCAAAAAAGATTCTGACGGCAATATAATTTCTTTTGAAATGGCAGCCTTTGATAAATATTATGCCGGAGAGCCCAATATCACGCGCTTGGTTTTCAATTTTTATCCCGATGAAGATATGATGCTGGACGCATACAACAAAAAGGAAATTAAGGGCGTCAGCAATCTTTCTTCCAACAAGACTCAATTAATAAAAAATGAAAAAACTACACATATTTATCAAATTTCTCTGCCTCGGTATTTCGCTATTTTTTTCAACCAGATTAAAAGCGTTCCATTGGCGGATGGAGAAGTGAGAAAAGCTTTGTCCTATGCCACCAATCGGAATGAAATTATCAGTTCGGTGTTGGAAGGAAAAGGCACTCCGGTTTTTTCTCCATTCTTGCCAAGTATGAAAGAATACACAGAGGATATTGAAAAATATGATTTCAATCCTGATAAGGCTAAAGAAATTTTGGATACCGCCGGATGGAAAATGAATGAAGAAAAAGGTATTAGGGAAAAAGATGGATCTGAACTGAAATTCGGAATTTTTACTACTGATTGGCCGGACTTGGAGGAAACGGCCCAAGCCTTGTCGCGCCAATGGGAAGAAGTCGGCGCGCGCGCAGAAGTGAATGTTTTGACTGTTTCCGATCTTCAGCAAAATTATATCCGCCCGAGAGAATATGACAGTTTGATCTTTGGCCAGGCGATAAATTTCAATCCCGACGTTTATTCTTTTTGGCACTCCAGTATGAAGGATGATCCGGGACTAAACCTTTCACTTTTTTCAAACAAACAAGCGGATGATATTTTGGATTCCGCCCGGCAAGAATCGGATCGGGATAAAAGAGTGGAAAAATACCGCGAATTGCAAAAAATTCTGGCGGAAAAAATTCCTGCGATTTTTCTGTATAGTCCGGTATATCTTTATGCGGTGAGTGATGAAGTTCAAGGTATTGATGTGAAAAATCTCAATGCCCCTTTCTGGAGATTTGCGGATATTAGCAAATGGTATGTGAAAACCAAAAGAGTTTTGAAATAATTTTTTATTTATCCACTTTCTTTGTCAGCAAAGAAAGTGGAAAGAAAGAAACTGTCCGCAAGACTCACCAAACGGAAAATTTCACTCCCTCGCTAAAATTTCAGTCTCCGCTACGCTGCAAATTCAAAATTTCTTCACGCTCGCTCGTTCAATTTTTATCTCCGTTTGGTTCGTAATGCGGAAAAATCGAAATAGTTATTAATTAAAAATAAAGAAAAATTCGTGTTATAATGAAAGCATTAAAATGTGAAAGATGAAAAAATATATGGAAATTGATTTCAAAAACGTTCCTAAACATTACGCTTCAAGGACTAATGATAAAATGAAAGAAGTTCTGATGGATCCAAATGGAAATGGGCCAGACGTCCATTATTATATGATTCGGGGCGGATCGGATCAAAAAAATGTGACTGTTTGGGAACCGGGAACAGTGTCAGGAGAATACATTAAAACCTATGGGCATTATCACGTCGGGAAATTAAGTGAAACTTATTCAGTTGTTTTTGGAGAAGGCGTGGCCTTGCTACAAAAATTGGCGGAAGATAAGGATGGAAAAATGATTGCAGACGAAGTAGCTGAGTTCAAAGCTGTTATTGTGAAAGGTGGTCAAGAAGTATTTATGCCCGACAAATTTGGTCATCTCTTGGTGAATACCGGAAAAACTTATCTAGTTACGATTGATGACAGTCCTGTGGATTTTGATGACAAAGATCCATCAAGCTTTCCGGGCCACGCTGATTATGAATTAGTAAAACAAATGCGAGGCTTTGCATATTATGTCGTGGAACAGGACGGAAAACCGGCTCTCAAAAAAAATCCTTTATATAAAAAAATCGAAAAAGAAGACTTGGGCGGTTTGCAAATTATTGATTAATACTTCGCTTAAATCTGACTCTTTTTCCAATATCTTGCATAATTGGATTCTTTGTGGTACAAATTATAGTCTGGTTATTTTACAACGAAAGGAGAAAAAATGAACAAAATTTTTGTTTTGGGTCCCGCAGGCACTAATGGCCATGAGGCGGCCATCAAATTTTCTGATTTAGCGCTACCTAATGCTGAATTAATTTTTTGCGAAAGGAATGTGGAGATACTTCAAAGAGCGGAAGAGGAAGGCGCATATGGAGTGGTGCCGGTTGAGAATACTACCGCCGGACTGGTGAGCGAGGTCGTTCGGGATTTTTGGTTAACGAAAAAGAATCCTTGCAATATTCAGGCAATTGGAGAGATGCAGCTTCCCATTGAGCATCATTTGCTAGTTAATGATTCCGTTCAAAATGTTAAGGAAATTTCTTCGATTATTTCTCATCCTCAAGCGCTTTCTCAATGCGCTCGCAGAATGAAAGAACTCGGTTTACTGAATATTCCAACATCCAGCACGGCCGAAGCGGCTCGTAAAATTTCCGCGGAAGACAATGTGAATAAATGCGGAGCAATCGCGTCTGCATTTGCGGCAAAAATCTATAGGCTGAAAATCATTTTGAGAAACATTGAAGATTTTTCTGAAAATGCGACAAGGTTTCATTTGGTGGGTCCGCATTCCGTTTTGCCTTCAGGCAGAGATCGAACTGCAATTATTTTCAAGTTGCCAAATAAACCATGCGCCCTTTTTAATGCGCTTGGAACTATAGCGGAAGAGAAAATAAATATGTCTTCAATTCACTCAATTCCCTCCGGACATCCAGGCGAGTATTCATTTTATTGCGAATTTGATTGCCACAAAGATGACAGTAAGGGAAAGAAAATTCTGAAACATATGGATTCCCTGACTGACAAGCTGTTGGTTTTGGGATCATATCAACAAAACATTTTATGTTAAAAGGAGGAGCAATCAATGTATATACGCACTGTTGGAATTATCGGAATAGAAGGAAAATATGGAAAATGGCTCAAGAATTTTTTTGAAGAACGCGGAAGCGTAGTGATTGGTTCAGACATAAAAGGAACGAAGTTTACAAACAGGCAAGTTGTGGAAAAAGCGGATGTAATTATTTTTTCGGTTCCGATAAATTGTATTGTTGAAGTGGTCAAAGAAGTTGTTCCACTTTCTCACGAAGATCAACTTTGGATGGATATTGCATCTTTCAAGGGAAAATTGGTTGACGTGATGCTTGAATCAAAAGCGGATGTGGTGAGTTTGCATCCAATGTGCGCGCCGACGGTCAAATCTTTGCGCGGTCAAACTATCATTGTGCACAAAGCAAGAGTGACCAAGCAATGGGATGAATGGGTTGAAAGCTTTCTGTGGGAGACAGGAGCCAGGATAAAAATAACCCCGCCCGAAGAGCATGACAAGTATATGGCGATTGTTCAGGGACTGCCTCATGCTACTAATCTCATCATGGCATTTTTAGTGCGAAGTATGGGAATTAATGTCAGTGAGAGTATGGAGTTTACCAGTCCGTTCTATCGAGTGGCATTAAGTCTGATGGGCAGGATAATAAGTCAAAATCCTCAATTGTATGCAGACATACAAATGTCTAATCCCAATATTCCGGCAATGCTTTCGGAGTTGGATTCTCAGTTGACGCGTTTCCGAGAAATTGTTGAATCAAGAGACTCGCAAGCGTTTGTAGCAGAATTTAATGCTTGCAAGGAATACTTTGGAGAAAAGCAATTGAAATCAGCATCCAATCTGTTTGATGATCTCATCAAGCTTATGGCTGATCTGTCGGATGAAAATATGATTTCAATAGAAATCTCCGAGGATAAGTCGGGAGTTCTGAATCAAATTACCGGTTTTTTCTTTAAATTCGATATCAATTTGACGTCGTTTCATTCTCAGAAAATTGGTGAAAATCTGTACAGATTTTTGATTGGAATAGATAGTGAAAAATATTCTTCAAAAGTTGTAGAGGCTATCAGCAAAATCAGAAAAATACCGGGAGTAAAGGTTTTAGATTAGATTTTAAGGGGTGGATTATGAATTATAATCCACCCCTTTTACAATTTCTTTGGCGCCTGATATGTGGTAATATAGTATTATTAAGCTCATAAACCAATATTTTCAACTATATGCGCAGTATTATTTTGTGCGGGGGTTCGGGAACGCGGTTGTGGCCGCTGAGCCGGAAAAATTTTCCGAAGCAATTTTTGAAATTGTATAATAATCATTCATTACTTCAGGAAACCTATTTACGGATGAAAGCTATAATGCCGTCCGAAGATATTTTTGTTTTGACCAACAAAGAAAATTCTTCCAAAGTTCTGGAACAAATTGGAGAATTGGATAAGGACTTCTCTCAAAAAAATATTTTGACGGAGCCAATGAGTTTGAACACGGCGCCAGCCATTGCTTTGGCGGTGAAACATTTGGTGGAAAAAGAAAAAGTGGATTCGGATGAACCGTTGATATTTTTGCCATCAGATCATTACATCGGGCAAAAAGAAATTTATTTGGAATTGGTGAAAAAAGCCCTTTCCGAAGTAGGCGATCATATCGGCACAATCGGAATTGTGCCTAAGAGTCCGGAAACCAGCTATGGCTACATTAAAAAAGGTGAAAAGAGCGGGGATTATTTCAATGTTTCGGAATTCAAAGAAAAACCCAGCAAAGAAGTTGCTGAAAAATATCTGGATTCAGGGGAATATTTGTGGAACGCGGGGATGTATCTTTTCAATGCCCAGACATTCTCACAGGAATTGGAGAGTCACGCGCCTGACATTTTCAAAATTTTCAATCAAGATTGGGAAAAATTTATTCAGGATTTTTCTCAAGTGCCTTCCATTTCCATTGATTTCGCTATCAGTGAAAAAACGAATAAAGCCATTGTTTTTGCGGGCGACTTCGGCTGGAGCGATATCGGGTCGTTTGATTCGTTGGCGGAGGTGTTGGGAGAAGATGGAATGAAAGACCAAAAATATGTGGGCATTGATTCCAAGAATATTTTTGTCCATAGCACTTCGGGAAAATTAGTGACCACTGTGGGCGTGGATGATTTGATTATCATTGAAAATGGTGATTCCATTTTGATTCAGAAAAAGGGAAGAGGGGAAGATGTCAAAAAACTGGTGGACAAACTAAAGGAAAATAATTTTCCGGAATTGTAATTAAAAAAAACACCATCGACACACACTACATTACTATATAGTAATGTAGTATTGGTCGGATATACTAATTAATATTGTAAATAAATTTATGGATTTTGAAAAATTGTTAAATTTTATTGATCTGGAAAATAAAAGATTGACTGCCAGATTCAAAAATAAATCCAAGCAGGAAAGAATTTATTCGCGCGCTATTAAATTAACCGAAGAGCTGGGCGAACTTTGCAATGAAGTGCTGGCTTTCAATAAAGATCAAAGAAAAGAAAAAATGAACAAACACAGCAAAAGCAATCTTCCGAATGAATTTGCGGATGTTGTGATTGCTTCAATGCTGTTGGCTAAATTAATGAATGTGGACATTGAAACTGCTTTGGAAAATAAAATCAAAACAATCAATAAAAGATATAAATAAGCATACGCTTCATTACTATATAGTAATGAAGTATTGGTCGAGTAGTGTTGCGTAAAATATATTCCATAATAATATGCAAGAAAAAATTTATTTTCCAAATTCAAAAGGAAATAAAATTTGCGGGATACTTTCAAATCCGGCATCTGATTTTAATGTGCCTGTAATTATTCTATGTCATGGGTTTACGGTTTCAAAAGACAATTCCACATACAGAAGACTGGAGCCGATGTTAAATGAAAAAAATATCACGACATTCAGATTTGATTTTTTTGGGCATGGGGAAAGTGAGGGTAATTTCGAAGACGTAACCGTTTCCGAAGGAGTAGATGATATTTTGAACGCGATTGAGTATTTGAAACAAAAAGGCTTTTCGAAAATTGGATTGGTTGGTTCGAGTTTTGGCGGTATATCGAGTATTATGGCTGCATCCAAAACGAACGATTTATTTGTATTAGTTCTGAAATCTCCTGTATCCGATTATTTGGAAGTGGAAATAAAAAGAAGAACAAAACAGAAAATTGACGAATGGAGAAGTAAAGGTTTTATTATCCACACAAACAGCAAGGGAGAAAAGAAAAAATTAAATTATTCATTTTTCGAGGATGCCAAAAAGAATAATGGCTATGAAGCCGCCAAAAAAATAAAGATACCGACTTTAATTGTCCACGGCGATAAAGACCAAGACGTTCCAATTGAACAAAGCAAGAAAACAGCGGGTATCATTCCCAATTGCAAGCTTGAAATAATTTCCGGCGCGGATCATAAATATACCGATCCTGAATATTTTGAAAAAATGTTAGGATTAATCACAGAATTTATTGTTAAAACAATACTTTAACTTTTTATGCTAAAGTTAACACTTCCATTTATTATTTCCCAAATTGCGATGTTTATCGCAATGGGATTTGATTTTCTAAGCCTCCAATTTAAAAAACGCGAATATACTTTCTTATGTCTTATTGTTTCAGCTAGTTTAATCAGCACCCATTATTTTTTGTTGAATAAAATTGCGGCGGGTGTCATTGTGTTTTTTTCAGTTCTAAGATTTATAACTTGTTATTTCACAACAAACAAGAAATACTTATTTATTTTTATTGCGTTAAACACAATATCATTATTTTTCACATATAAAGAAATATACGACTTAATAATTTACCTAGGTTTAATTATATTTATTATTGGCAATTTTCAAGAAAATAATAAACTAATGAGAAAATTAATGATGGGCGGCACATCCATAATTATTCTGTATAATATTGTTATTTTTTCACCAATGGGAGTTATTGCGGAGGGATCATTTTTGCTGAGTAATTTTATTGGGTATTACAGGCACTATGTAAGAAAAGATAAAAAAATAATTCCACTAAACACATAAACACTATGAATTTTTCGGGAATTATTATCGGGGCGGCGGCGTTTTTGATTATCGGTCTGCTGCATCCGGTTATCATCAAAGCGGAATATTATGTTGGAAAAAAGGTCTGGCCGGTGTTTGGAGTGGCGGGCCTGGCAGCGTTATTTTTGTCCCTCAATTTTGCCAATATTTTCATTTCCAGCGTCTTGGGAGTGTTGGGTTTTTCGCTTCTATGGAGCATTCAGGAGGTGATACAGCAGGAAAAGAGGGTTCAAAGGGGATGGTTCCCTAAAAACCCGAAAAAGGGCATTTAAGACCATTTTTTGAGCTTATTTGCTGCCCGCTGGGGCGAGATGAGCGAAGCGAATTTTTCGCCCTTGCTTTTTTTGACGGATTATGCTACAATAGACCTAGCATTTGATTCTTCTTTTAATAAAGCCATTTATAACTCTTTTTTGTATTTAATAAACCTTTTTTTATTTGTTCTATTTTTATTTTGGGCAAATAGAGTGAATGTGCTTTTATCGAGAATTAAAAATAAAAGGGGATATGGTGGAACCCCAGCACCAGAGCTATGCTCGGTGCGGGGCAGGCTGGCAAACATAAAAATTGCCTTGGTGGCGGAACTGGCATACGCGCTAGCTTCAGGAGCTAGTGGGAGCAATCCCTTGGGAGTTCAAATCTCCCCCAAGGCACGAATTAATTTATAGAAAAAATAATAAATAGTTCAAAGGTTTCCGCCTACGGCGGATCACCCGCAGGGTGACAACTCCCGCCTTCGGCACACAAAAGATTAATACTGTAAATAAAATGAGAGTTTCAACCTACGGTTGATCACCCGCAGGGTGACAAATCCTCAACATAAACTTAATAAACTTTTAACCGGCGTTAATATTAATTAATAAAAAACTTTTTACGCTAGTTACTAAAAAAATTATGATAGAAAAAAAACAAGTCGGCGTCGTGGCTTTTCATGCCAGCGCCGCAAAGAACGGGTCCAAAAAACCCCGACAAAAAGGACACTTCCGGAAAAATGATTTCGGAAAAAATTATGGTTTGCCGAAACCGGTCCAAGTGGATGGAACTTCCAGCAATGTGGTTTCTTCCAAAGAAAATGTCCGGATTATTCCAATTGGAGGAGTGGAAGAAGTCGGACGCAATATGACTGTCATCGAATATAAAGACGACATCATTTTGATCGATGCCGGATTGCAATTTCCGGAGGAGGAAACTCCCGGCATTGACTACATCATTCCAAATACGAAATATTTGGAAAAAAAGATTCACAAAATTCGCGGATTGATTATCAGTCACGGGCATCTTGATCATGTGGGAGCGATTCCATATCTGATCAAAACTATTGGCAATCCGCCAATCTATAGCACAGGCGTGACCAATGCGATGATTGCTAAACGGATGGAAGAATTTCCTAATTTGCCAAGGCTTAATTCCCGCGAAGTGAAGGTGGGAGACAGAGTAAAAATGGGCCGTCATTTGAAAGCCAGATTTTTTAATATTGCTCATACTATTCCTGATTCCATTGGAATTATTATTGAAACTCCTGTCGGAAATATAATTTATCCTGGGGATTTCAAAATTAATATTGATGCTCAAGGGAAACCGATTGGGATCGATCAGTTTGAAAAAATCGGCAAAGAAAATAATTTGGTTTTGCTTTTGGAAAGCACCAACTCGGAAGAGCCGGGATTTTCCATTTCGGAAGAAACCGCCAGAAAAAATCTCAGAAACACTTTCATGGAAGCCAAGGGCCGAATTATTATCGGAACTTTTTCCTCGCTGTTGGAACGCATCATTGATGTGATTGCCGTGGCGGAAGAAATTGGCCGCAAAGTTTTCATTGACGGGTATAGTTTGAAATCCAATATGGCGATTATTGAAGAATTGGGATTTTATCGTCCGAAAAAGGGCACGATTATTCCGATTGAAAAAATTAACGACTATCCGGCAGACAAAATTTTGGTTGTGTGCACCGGAGCGCAAGGTGAAGAAAATGCCGTGCTGATGCGAGTGGCCAACAAAAAACATCGCCACATCAAAATTCAGCCGAAAGATATGATTATTTTATCTTCTTCAATTGTGCCGGGAAATGAAAGAGGCGTGCAGAATTTGAAAGACAATTTGTCTCGGCAAGGAGCTCGCGTGATTCATTATGGCATTGTGGATGTGCATGCATCGGGCCATGCCAATCAGGAAGAATTGAAATTGATGACTAAACTTATCAATCCGAAATTTTTTGTGCCGATTCATGGAAATTATTTTATGCTTCGCACCAATTCCGAATTGGCGGAGTCAGTTGGCATTCCGAAAGATAATATTTTTGTTCCGCAAAATAACGGAGTGATTATTGAAGTCAACCGCGACAAAATCGGATCTTTGAAAGAATCCGCGCCGTCGGGCTATGTGATGGTAGACGGCTTGGGTGTGGGGGATGTGAAAGAAATTGTGCTTCGCGACCGCCAGCTTTTGGCGCAAGATGGAATGTTCACAGTCGTGACTGTTATTGATCGCAAAACCAAAAGAATTTTGGGCAATCCGCAAGTGACTTCTCGCGGATTCATCTATGTCAAAGAAAATTTTGATTTGGTGAACGCGACCAAAAGAGTGGTGGAAAAAGTCATTCGTGAAAATACTTCACCTGATATGGAAATCAATTGGGATTATGTCAAAAACAGCATCCGTGAATCCGTGAGCTCGTTTCTTTTTCAAAAAACGAAAAGACGACCTATGGTGTTGCCAGTTATTATAGAAGTTTAATTTCTTGTGTCCGTTTGGTTCGTAATGCGGAAATTATAAAAAAACTAAAAAGTCGACGATTAGTAAGTAAGATAGAAACTACTAGTATTATAGCTAGTAGTTTTTATTTTTAAGTTCACAATATTTTACTACCATATGATGATATAAGGTAGTAAAAGGCGAAGGAAGGGTTTTTGAGTTTGACATGGACCGTAATCAGTGCTAAAATGGTCAGTTGGTAATTTAACAACAATCGGCTTGAGTCGTTTCCGGCATAGGGCTGGAGTCAATTTGAGCTTAAATATGCGCCGCTATCAAGCGACCGCAAAGGAGGACTTGCGATGGCAACCCTAAAACAAGCTAAGAAAATTATTGGAATTTTTGAAGATGTGTCAACTGAACAAATGCAGGACATTCTGGAATCAGGTATATTAACCAGTATCCGCGACTGGAATATTCTAAATATTGACAGGCATCAGTTAGATGATTTGTTTGGCGGAAGTATAAAAAATAGAGTGCTTAAATTAATTTCTGATGATGAAGAATTTGTCATTGATGAAACTAATGGATCAAAAAGATTTGAGGAAGCACATGGTTTATTTCATCCTGATCCGGAATTCAAATCGTTGGTTCATAAATGTTTAGGGACTCCCAGAATTGACGTAAATATGTATGAGCTAAAAAAAAGCTCAACTTTTTGTCAAATATATAGTTCAATATCAATAAACCACATCGAACTATGTTTGTCTGAAGCGCAGATTATAAGTTTTATAAGTAAATACTTTAATCGACTTCAAACAGATGGACATAAAACATTTTTCTTGCTTTATTCTGGAGAGCAATTTGTAGTCGTTTATTATGATGTGAAAGATGGAGATTTGTTTAAATGTGATTTGAATGATCCTAAAATTTGGGATTTTGGGTTTCGTTGTCAATTCGTCGTTCCGAAACCAATCGGAAAAAATTTGGCTAAATAATTAATGTTGTTACTTATTTGGAGGAAAAATAAATGATTTTGTCTGCCTGTGTGCTCATGTGCGGATCAGCTATATTTTCAGGATTAATTGTGGCGACCTTAACTGGAAATGCTTTGGTGGGATGTTACGCATTTGCTGCTATAAGTTTAGGATTAACCGGTATCGGAACGGCGATATTAGCCGGTAAAAGATATTAAGCATTTTAAGATTTTGACCCTTTTGAATTCTTCGAAAATATTTTCGGAAATTCAGAAGGGTCTTTTTTTGTCCGGATTTGATAAAAATACGCCGAAATGTTATTATTTATCTATGAAAAAACGCATATTTTCCGGCATACAGCCGAGTGGAAATTTACATATCGGCAATTATTTGGGAGCCATCAAAAATTGGGTTAAGTTGCAAGAAGATTACGACTCAATTTTTTGCGTGGTGGATTTGCACGCCATCACCGTTCCTCAGGATCCGCAAGAGTTGCAAAAGAGAACCATTGAAGTGGCGAAAACCTATTTGGCATCTGGCATAGATCCGGAAAAATGCGCCATTTTTATTCAATCTCACATTTCCGAGCATTCAGAACTGTGTTGGATTTTGAATACAATTGCTAAAGTTTCCGAATTGGAAAGGATGACGCAATTCAAAGATAAGTCCGAAAACAAAGAAGGAATTGGTATGGGACTTTTTGATTATCCGGTTTTGATGGCGGCGGATATTTTGCTCTATGGAACACAGACTGTGCCGGTCGGTGAGGATCAATTGCAGCATATTGAAATGGCGAGAACTTTAGCCAAAAGATTCAATCAAAAATTTGGAGAAACATTTATTATCCCTGAGCCATATTATATGGAAAAAGAAGGGATGTCTGCCCTCCGAAGCCTTGGCGAAGGAGGGAGAATTATGGGCTTGGACGATCCGGCCAAGAAGATGAGCAAATCGGCGGCTTCGGAATACAATTACATTGCTCTTACTGATACGGAAGAAGTTGTGAGAAAAAAAATTCAAAAAGCGGTGACGGATTCCGGAACAGAAATAATTTATAACGATACTAAGCCTGCACTCAAAAATTTAATTAATATTTATTCTTTATTTTCCGAAAAAACTCCGCAAGAAATTGAAAAAATATATGTTGGCAAGGGCTACGCCGATTTTAAAAACGGTTTGGCGGACGCAGTAGTTGGATTTTTGAAACCATTCCAAGAAAAATATAATTCTTTGACTGATGAAAAAGTTTTGGAAATCTTGAAAACTGGAGCAGAAAAAGTCCGTCCATTGGCCAAGCAGAAACTGGACGAAGTGAAAAATAAAATTGGGTTTATTTCTTAAATTAAAAAATGAATACTTCTTTAAATATAAAAAATAAAGTGGCCGGAAAAATACCGGTAATCTTTGCTTTAGTAGGAAATTCTTTTATTACTGTAATAAAATTTTTCGGATTTATTATTTCCGGATCCGGATCAATGTTTTCCGAATCTGTGCATAGTTTGGCCGATACGGCTAATCAAGGACTTTTGCTTATTGGCATCAAAAGATCAACCAAGAAAGCTGATCAGAATTTTTCTTATGGCTATGGACAAGAGCGTTTTTTGTGGGCGCTCATTTCGGCTTGCGGAATTTTTTTCATTGGAGCCGGAGTGACAATTTATCATGGAATGACTTCTTTGGCTCATCCGGAAGTGGTAATAATCAATCCTATTGTTTTTATTATTCTAGCCATTTCTTTCGTGGTGGAAACTGCCACTCTTTTGATTGCGTGCAAAGAATTATTTTTTTCAAAAAAGAAAAAATTTCTTTGGATATTGAAAAATGGCGATCCGTCCACCATTGCGGTTTTCTATGAAGACAGCGTGGCTGTACTGGGTGTGGCCATCGCTTTTTTCAGTATTCTTCTGACCAAAAAAACCGGAAATTATCTCTGGGATGCCATTGGGTCAATCGTAATTGGAGTTTTGCTGGGGATTGTGGCAATTGTTCTCATAAACAAAAATCGGAAATATCTAATCAAAAAAACCATTCCTGCAGAAATGAAAAAAAAGATTATCAAAATTATGGAATCTGATCCGATGATTGAAAAAGTAATGGATTTCAAATCTTCAGTTCTGGACGTTGGAGCGTATCAGATAAAATGCGAAGTGGAATTCAATGGATCGGCGCTGGCGCGAAAATTGTATCAAAGCGATTTTATCAAAGAAGAATATGAAATATTAAAAGAAGATTATTCTGAATTTGTCAGATTCTTGTCGGAATATGCAGATCGGGTTCCGCGCCTCATTGGAAGAGAAATTGACAGCATTGAAGATAAAATAAAAAAAGAACTTCCGGAAATAAAACATATTGATATTGAAATAAATTAAAAAACACTCTGAAAAAAATCAGAGTGTTTTTTGCAAGATATTATTTTTTGATGAAGTTGAGTAGTTCGTCCCTTTTTTCTTCCATCAGTTTTTGAGATTTGGCCTCCAAATTGAGTCTGATAACCGGCTCTGCTTGCGATTTTCTTATATTAAACCACCAATCAGGAAAAACAACACTTAGTCCATCGACATTTAATATTTCAGCTCCCTCGGCTGAATATTTATTTCTTAAATTTTCCAATATTTTATCCGCTTCTCCCATATCAGTCAACTCAAAATTAGTTTCTTCAAGAACGAAATATTTTTCTCGAAATTTCTTTAGTATGTCATCTATGCTTTCGTTTTTGGCGCTGATTGCCTGCAGAAATGTCAGAGCGGCAAAAATTCCATCATCAGTTTCATGCAGTTCCGGAAAAATATAATGCCCGGATGTTTCGCCTCCGAAAGCAATTTCCGGGTCTGCTTTCATTTCCAATTTAATTGGTATTGTCCAACAACTGGAAATTATCACTTTTCCTCCTATTTTTTCAATCCAATCGCGCACTATTCTGGAAGTTCTAACTTCAACAACAACTTTCTTTTTGTGCTCAGAATTCTTAATCATATACTCCCCGATAATGGCTAATATCAAACTTGGATCAATAACATCTCCGTTGCGATCAAGAATATACATCCGATCAGCATCTCCATCAAACATAAAACCTAGATCAGCTTTTTCTTCAAGTATTTTTTCTTTCAATTTTATTCTGTTTTCTGGAATTTTCGGATTAGTTTCGTGATTGGGAAAATTTCCATCCGGTTCAAAAAATATCGGGACAATAGATACTCCAATATTTTGAAAGACTTTTTCTATATAAAGACCCGCGGTGCCATTTCCGGGATCCATCACAATTTTCAATGGATTTATTTTCCCTCTTATATTTTTTCTCACCGCTTGTATATAATTTTCTGAATAATCTTGATTCACGGCAGTTCCTTCATTTGCTATTGTTGGAAAATTATTCTCCAAAACAATTTTTTTAAGTTCTAATATTTGTTCTTTGATAAGGGATAAATTACCGCCAAAAACCATCTTAAAACCATTAATTTTTTTTGGCGCATGAGACGCGGTTGTCATAATTCCTGCACAATCCTTTGTTTCTCCTACGGTAAAATAAAAGCAAGAAGTGCTACAAAGCCCGATATTAATAACGTCCACACCTGCGTCAGTTATTCCTTTAATAACAGCTTCTGTGAGTGAAGGCGAGGAAAGCCGAGTATCTCGTCCGACTATTATCTTATTAACCTTGGCGTAGATTGCAAAAGCTCTACCAATTTTATAGGCAGTTTCTTCAGTTAATTCCTCTGGATAACTCCCGCGAATATCATATGCTTTGAATATTTTTTCATTCATATTGATTAAATTTTTGGATTATTTTTTTCCGATTCCACAAAAGTTATCTGGGAATCAGAAATATCTTGCTGAATTGGGCGAATGGTGTTGGGTGGATTTTTGGATGGCTGGATGGCGGGAGCAGCTTGAATTGGCTGACTATTTTCAATTTTTTGAACGCCTTGCTCGGTCAAAATATTTATTTCCTCTTTTGGCGATTCTGGGCTCGGTATTATTTGAGCAGGTCCGGGATTATTTAACTGGCTTAGGTTATTTTCAATCCTGCTCAACTCATCCTCGTCTTTTTTTAGTCGTTTTTCTTCCGATCGGAGTTTTTTAACAAGAAATATTATTACAATGGATAAAATTATCAGCAATATTATTCCGCCTCCAATCAAATACCAGGTGGAATTTTTCATATTTTTTATTTCATTCTTTATCTCATCCCACTTGGTGTCTATTGATTGTCCGGAAGCGGTCAAGGCATCGCATTTTTCAATAAAAGGTTTGATGTTGTTTTGAACTTGAAATTGAGAGTTAGCTTCTTTCAGAAATTCAAATTGCGCCAGGGCTTTTTGACATTTTTTGTCTTGGACGAAATAAATTCCGTCCCTGAAATGGTCATTAAAATTTCCCGCTTCCGTTGGCAGTTCAAACTCCGAAACCTTGAAAGTCTTGATGGCTTCACGGGCTGTTTCAATGGGGACAGCAAAAGCAAAGTTGTCGCCCTGATCTTTTTCTGCTGTTCCTGTCTGATAGGTAATCACGCCTATAACTTCTCCTTTTTCATTCAATAGCGGACTTCCGCTTGATCCTTGAGATATTTTGGCATCAGTCTGGATTAATTTGAAATTGTTGTCAGCCGCATCTTTGAAAGCGCTGATTATTCCTTGGGTAAAAGTTGATTCCAGTAAATCCTTCCTGTTAAATTCCGCAGTGGATGGAAATCCAAATACATATATTTTTTCTCCCGCTTTTATCTGAGAGGAATCCCCGGGCGACAAATAGGGGAGGTTGGTTTGGTTGATTTTAATAATCGCAACGTCTTTGTTGTCTTTATAGAAATTGTCATTAACACTGATGACGGTAGCCGGAAAACTTTCTTTCAAAAGATCGTCCAATTCTTCACTCTTGGATGCCGGGCTCAAAACATTCAATTCTTTTTTAATATCAAACTTGCTTTCAGACAATAAATATTCGCCAATCTTCTTTCCAAATTCTTCCAATTTGTCCTGATCCTGAGTTATCTCTTCGGATTCACTCTCGGTTATGGTTTGAGCTTTTTGCGCGAGAGCCAGAAGAGCGACATTGGAAATTATTTTTAATTTTGCCGTTTGATAGGAAACAACGTGGGAATTGGTCATTATATATCCATTCGGACTCACAATGAATCCGCTTCCGGTGTAATAATCATCAATCGGTATTTTTAGCGGTTCCTCATTTTGGATAGGATTAATTGTCAAATTTTTGAAGTCAAGATTAAAAGGGAAAATCGTTGCTTCTCCTTTAATATGCTGGACAATTCTGACTACAGATGGCTTGGTAAAATTTACCAACTCCTGCTGATTCAGCTGATAATTTATATGAGTTTCATGGCCTGCAGAACCGATTCTGATATTCAGCGCTAACAGGGAAGAAAAAAGAAAAAGAAAGCCAAAAAAATGAAGGGCTACGGAGTGGCGGTTTTTTTTCATTGTTTATTTTTGTTTTACGAAAGAATTTTAAATTCCTTGGTAATTTTTTAGTGATTACTTGCTTTTATAATAACATACTTGTACTATTTTTTGAAAAGTGGCATTTATTCCAGATGGATGTTTTTGTTGAATTTTTCCATTGCTTTAGCGAGTAGGGGATCGCTGCCTAGAGATGGATTTTCTTTGAGCAAGTTTTCAGCTTCTGTCCGAGCAATTTGAATCAATTTGATATTAGCCAGATTTTCCATAGCAATGTCCGGAATTCCGGATTGTCTGGTGCCGAAAAATTCTCCCGGACCGCGAATTTCCAAATCTTTTTCCGCAATAGTGAATCCATTTTCACTTTCTACCAATGCTTTTAATCTTTTGTTGGCCAAAGTGGAATCTTTGCCGGTAAAAAGGAAACAATATGATTGGTGTTCACCTCTGCCGATTCTGCCACGAAACTGATGAAGCTGGGATAATCCGAAACGGTCGGCATCTTCGATAATCATAATAGTGGCATTGGGAATGTCTATTCCCACCTCAACAACTGCCGTCGCCACCAGAATATTCAAGCGATTATTTTTGAAATCTTCCATAACTTTTTCTTTTTCCTCCGCCTTTAATTTTCCGTGAACAAGACCAACCTTCAAATCAGGAAAAATTTTTTTGCTTAATCTCTCGTGCTCTTGGACTGCAGCTTTTATTTCGGTGAGAACTTTTGATTCTTCCACGAGCGGAAGAATGACAAAAGCTTGGTGTCCTTTTGCAATATCTTCCCTAATAAAATTATAAGTTTTTTCACGATTAGTTTGTGGGATAATCTTGGTGATGATTTTTTTTCTATTCTTTGGCATTTCATCCAGAATAGAAAGATCCAAATTTCCGAAAAAAGCCAAAGCTAGAGTGCGTGGGATTGGCGTGGCAGTCATGGTCAAAAAGTGCGGAATTTTCCCTCGGATGCCGTCGTTGATATTTTCTATTTTTTGCTGCAGATAAGCCCTTTGAGCGACTCCGAAACGGTGCTGCTCATCTATAATTATCAAAGCTAGCTTGGAAAAACGTATATCTTTTTGAATTAATGAGTGAGTCCCTATAATAATATTAGAATTATGAATTACGAATTTTGAATCATGAATCTTTTTATTTTTTTCGGAGGTGTTAATTTTTTTTGTATTGCTTGTCACGAGGCCAATTTTGAAATCATAATTCTTGAAAATTTCGCAGAACTTTTTGTAATGCTGTTGAGCCAAAATTTCGGTGGGCGCCATTATGGCCACTTGATATCCTTGATATATCGCTTGCAAAGCGGCAATAGCCGCCACGATAGTTTTTCCAGAACCGACATCACCGTTCAAAAGACGGTTCATTGGACGTTCTTTTTCCAAGTCTTTCAGAATTTCAAAAGTGGATTTTCTTTGCGCATCGGTCAGTCGGAATGGCAATTGAGAAACAAATTTTTTGATGAATTCCTCTTCAAATTTTATTTTAACCGATTTCTCTTTTTTCCAAGAAAATTTTATCTGGATTGACTTGATTTGCATCAAAAACATTTCTTCAAAAGCAAATCTTTTTCTGGCTAGGATGTGTTGGTTCTTGTTTTCCGGAAAATGGATATATTTGAGAGCCTTGTTGATTTCCGGAAGGTTCAATTTTTTGAGTATTGGCTGAGGAATCGGATCCGGCACTGCTAATTTTAATTTAAAAAAGTTTTGAATTTGCCAGCGTATCCAGCGGGAAGTTATTCCCTGCGTTTCCGGATATATCGGAACTAGCCGTCCGGTATTGGTCGGAATGCGCGAAGCCAATTCCCAAGATGGATTGGAAAAATACAATTCCGCATCCGATTTATTTTTCAGGTTAGCGCGGGCAGGTGGATCGGATTTTTTTTGCGAAATTTTACCGCTGATTCTTATTTCTTTTCCAATAGCCAAGCTTTCTCCGAGATATGGCTGATTAAACCAAATTGCCCGGATAATTCCAGAGTCATCTTCAATCTGGGCTTCAGTAATATACATTTTTCTTTTCCAAGTCCGGATATTTTTCAAGCTGATTATTTTTCCGTGGATGGTGAAATTTTCTTTGGAAGAAATTTCTGAAATAGAAACCATTTCCGAATAATCGTCATAACGGAAAGGGAAATGAAAAAGAAAATCAGAAAGAGTGCTGACGTTCATTTTTTCCAACTTCTTGGCATATTTTATGCCAATTCGAGGCAGATTTTTTAGCGGAGTTTCCAGGCCAATCATAGTGCTTATATTATATATTCAATGTCATTTTTGGCATAGGCCGCATAAATATATGGTATAATGAAAATAATGAAAATATTTTCACTGCCCATAATCAATATCGTTATTTTCGCTTTTAACGGACTTTGGTGTTGGCTTTGCGGAAGACTTCTCAGCCGTTCGTTTATCTCAAGCCAAAACCAGCTTCATAGAAATTTGGCGGATTTTTTTTATAGTATAACAGTTTTTTTCTGGCTGGTTGTTTTCGCCAGTCTGGCGCTTTTTTTTGATCAAGAGGCAATAAGAATAAGTTTCAATCTGGCAGCTCTTTCTCTTTTCATCGCGCTGGCTTTTTTTATCAAGGTACCTTTTGCGATAAAATTTCCTTCATTTGCCCAATTGGCTTTTTGGCTAATTTTTATCCTGGGCGTTGCCGCAACATTTATTGATTTGTATCACGCATCTTCATCATTCAGCATAATTGGCGGCTGGATTGTTTGGAGGAGATTTTTGTTTTTGAGCCCAGTGTTTTTTGCTGTTAGCGCCTTAGTTTCTCTTGTGAGTACTATTTTTTTCAGTTTCGGAATATTTATTTCAAAATCAAAAAATGCGCGATATCGTTCATTGCTTTTAACTACTGCTTCGTTGCTTTTGACCATCAGTACCGGATTTTGGATCGCAGAATCATATTTATTTCTTAACATTGCTTATATTTCAGCTGCTGTCGGATATTTTCTTGCTTATGTGGGCATAGTTAAAAAGTATTCCATCTGAAAGTATTTTTAAAAAAACACCCCGATATTTTATTGGAGTGTTTTCTTCTACTCTAAAAAATATAAAAAATTTAGATAGTTTCAATAAAAGTTTCAAATTTTTCTCTGGGACCCGGGGTAGTTTGACTGTTCATCATTGGAAAATTTACATAAAAAGTTGTTCCGCGTCCTTCCTGTGAATCAAAATGAACAGTGCCTCTGTGTTTTTCGATAATATTTTTGACGATATAGAGTCCCAAACCGCTTCCATTTACTTTTGCCCGCTCGGTATTTTGAGCGCGGAAGAATTTTTTGAAGATGAATTGTTTTTCTTCTTCCGGGATGCCGATGCCGGTATCGGAAACACTCAAAACATTAATTTTTTCTTTCGGGTCATAGTGAAGAGAAACTTCAATTTTCCCTTCAGTAGTATAATTGATGGCGTTCTCCAACAAATTAATAAGAACCATTTGAATTTTTTCCGAATCCAGTTCAATTAGGGGCAAGCGTTCTTTCGGAGGATTATAAATAAACTGGATATTTTTTTGTTTCATTCTTTCGATTAGCATTGCTGCGCTTTCAATGGCTTCGCTTACGGTTTTTTCAAGACTTTCTGTTTCAAAAGTGAACAAAAACCTTCCTTCCTCAATTCGGGAAACATTCAGAAGATCATTTACCAAGCCAACCATTTGCTCATTGCTTTTGTAGGCCTTAAGCATAAACTCTCTTTGTTTTTCATCAATTGGACCCAAATCTCCATCCAAAATTGTTCGGATGCTCCACTGAGTGGTAGTAAGAGGGCTTCGCAATTGATGAGAAGCAACAGAAATAAATTCTGTTTTCAAGCGATCCATTTCTTCTTCTCTAGTTATGTCATGAAGAACTTTCATGCTGCCGAATAATTTTTTTTGGCCTTCTTCCTGAACTCTGATGGTGGAAATTTCCAGAGTCATTTTTTGGGGATTTTTAACGACTAATTTTTGTTTGCTTTCAGTGCTTGGCAATTTCATTAATTCTTGAACATTAATCGGCAATTTTGAAAAATCATTTTTTATGTTTCTTCCGACAACAATATCATTAGTTCCCAAATAATTTTTCGCGTTGTTGTTGATGGAAATAATATTGTCTCCCTCGGAAATCATAATGATTCCATCGGACATTTTTTCTATCATTGAATCTGTTCGATCTCTTTCTGTTACCAATTCTTCTTCACGCTTACGGATAATCTTGGAAACCAATGAACCGAAAATGGCCGATCCAATATATGCCATAACGAATGTATAGTAGACGTAAATAGTGATGGTTGAGTTGGTGGAAATATTATATATGGAATCTTTGTAGGCGTCAAAATGGGGGAAGTAGGCATAAATATGGCCGTAATATTGATTGAGAGTCAAGGCGGTAAAAATTGTTAAAGTAGTTACCATTACAGCCACGATTCCAACTTGACGGTAAACAATCAAAGAAATCACAAGCGGAATAAAAAACATCGTTGCCCCAGGACTTTCGATTGACCCGTTGAAATAAAAAAATCCGGCAAAAATAAAAAGATCCGCGTAGACTTGGAAGAAATTTAATATTTTTATTCCGGATCCGGATATTTTTTTACCGAATTTTTTCAGATAAAGATGCAAAAATACGTTTAAAAGGACTTGCGCTGAGGCAAAAATCAGCATAACTGGCACTGGCCCAATTTTTGAAGGATAAGCTAATGGGCTGAGATTTTCTCTTTGAAGAGTTTTTAATATTTCACCTCCAAAAGCGCCAACAAAAATCCAAGCCCAGCGCGCATAAACAATACCCTGATGTATTTTTAGCAGTTTTTCTTTTTGTTCTGAATTCATTTTGGTTTTTACTGGGTATATTATACCAAAAAACCGTTAATATGCCAATTTGCAAAATATTTTTTATTCAGGCATAATTGGGAAATATGAAAAATTATGCATATTTTAACGGGAAAATAATTCCTACAGAAAAAATCAAAATCAGTCCCTATGATCTTGGAATCCATCGTGGTTATGGCGCTTTTGATTTGATGTGCACGCAAAACGGTAAAGTTTTCCTGTTGGATGAGCATTGGAAAAGATTTTTGGGCTCGGCAAAAGAATTGGGGATCAAAGTGCCGGTTTCAAAAAAGGAATTTTCAGATATCACCAAAAAACTTCTCAAACTCAATAAATTCAAGAAAGCCAATGTTCGGGCGGTGATTACGGGTGGCATTAGCGAAGACACATTTTGCTGCCAACTCGGCAAAGAAACCTTTTTTATTATGGTCACCGAATTTATCACATTGCCGAAAAATTATTTTGAAAAAGGCGCCAATGTGATCACTTTGGAATATTCGCGGGATTTTCCGTGGGCCAAGCTCACCAACTATGTGGCGGCGATGAAAAAACAAAAGCACAAAGAAAAAAATAATGCTTTGGAAATCATTTATGTGAATGAGGGCTACGCTACTGAAGCGTCCACTTCCAATTTTTTTATTGTCAAAAAAGGAAAATTAATCACAGCTAAAGATGGCATTTTGCACGGCATCACTCGCAAAATCGTGATGGATTTGGCAAAAAAACTGAAAATTCCGGTGGAAGAAAGAAAAATCAAGAAACAAGAACTTTATTCCTCCGATGAAATATTTTTGAGCGCCACCAACAAGGATATCGTGCCGATTGTGAAGGTAGATGGGAAAAAGATAGGGGACGGAAAAGTTGGAAAAATTACCAAACAAATAATGCAAGCATTTGACGATTTCGTCGCCAAATACTAAAAATTTAATAACTTTCTTATAATAAAAAAACTCCGCCCAAAAGGCGGATTTTTTTGTGCTGAGCACCGTGATGAATTCTTAAGAATTAAGAATTTATTTTACGGTGCGCTTGGTAGCCCGCCTGCCGGCGAGGCAGGGAATCGCCCTAGTACCATAAAGGTACGGGGCGCCCTGAACCCTATGCGGTTCAGGGCGGACCTTATATTTTACTTATATTTGTGCGCTTGGCAGCCCGCCTGCCGGCGAGGCAGGGAATCGGACCCCGCACCAGAGCAGGGCTCGGTACGGGGCATGCCTGCGACTTCCTGATTTAAACCAGACGCGACACTTGCCCCGCATCAAATTTGCGAAAATTTTGTGCTCTCGACAGGGTTCGAACCTGTGACCTTCAGCTCCGCAAGCTGACGCTCTATCCAGCTGAGCTACGAGAGCAAATTTTGGTGCGGGGTCCACTGAGCTACAAGCGCATTTATGGCGTTCTATTTACTGCCTGTCTCGTCCGCCACGGCGGACGGAAGCAAAAGTATTTTTATTTTTTGTGTATCAACCTTTCAAACGCATCAATAATTGTTGGTTCTTGTTTTTCCTCAGGAATGAATTCCAAAAGCACCGCTCTTATTTGCACGGGATCTTCATTGTGAATAGGTATATGCACATAAGGAAGAATTGTTCCGCCAATATGAAGACTGACAATTTTCGTGTGCGGAGGATCGTAATGAATCCAGAAAGATTTTATTTTATCAAAAGAATAAATTTCTTTTCCGACAATTATTCCTTCCGAGATTATAGTAAAATCCAATTCCCTCGCTTCTTTTTGATAATGAAGATAGCCGGCTACTCCAATGAGAATGAAAGTTATGGCCATAATCGGATTATTGCTGATTAAGGCATAAAGAACTATCCCACATAAAGCGAAGGTCAAAATCAGAAACATTTTTCTGCTGATTCCATAATTTTCATATTCCATTCCGCGCCATTGAAAAAGAACCTCGGAATTATCTTCCATTTCTGATTCTTGGAGAATCTCTTCATCATTCTGTCCTTGAACTTCTGAAGAATCTTCCTCAAAAATATATTCCTCATCAGCTCGTCTTTTTTTGTTTGATTTGAAATCCATTGTTTTTGTTTATTATTTATTTGGCGGAAGCGGGAGGATTCGAACCTCCGGTACCCGTGAGGATACTCCGGTTTTCAAGACCGGTGCGTTCAACCGCTCTGCCACGCTTCCTAATTTTAATTAAAGGTTAAGGCGCTCTTCTGTTATATCACTAATACTATCCGATTTTGGATATCTTATCAAACTCCGTTATCAATTCTATTGAAAATTATCGATAATGTACCAACAGAGCCGTTAGGCGGCTTCGCCTTTAGTTTTTTTAAATAATATTAGTCTATCGCGGAATTGGTACGGGGTCAAATCAAAACCCTTTTGGCAATGGTTATTTCGTGTTAAAATTCATAAAGAATTATATAAAAAAATATATGTGTTTAACTATACCGGGAAAAGTCACTGAAATAAAAGGGCGAGAAGCTATTATTCAGAAAAATTCCGAGACCAAAAATATTGATATTTCTTTAATCCCGGAAGTGAAAATCGGGGATTGGGTTTTGTTTGCCAATCAAACTGCGGTGCAAATAATTTCGGCGATTGATGCCAAAGAAATTGTGGATCTTTTGGAAAGTTTTCATCCCAATGCTCAACCGGAGAAACTGTCAGGAAAATTTAAAGATATTATTGAAAATTCCAAAAAAAGAGAACTGACCAAAGAAGAAATTATTTATCTTTTGCAAACCGAGGGCGCGGAAAAAGAAGCGCTCTATTCCGAGGCGGATGTGGTGCGGCGCGCCAACTTGCAAGATTTCATTTGCATTCACGGCATCATTGAATTTTCCAATTATTGCAAAAATGATTGCGCTTATTGTGGATTGCGTTGTCAAAACTCCGAAATCAAACGTTATCGTATGACTCCCGAAGAAATTGTAGCAACGGCGGTGGAAGCGGCGAATGTGAAGGGCTACAAACTTTTGGTTTTGCAATCAGGAGAAGATCCATATTATACCGCGGAAATGTTTGCTGATATTATTCGGAAAATAAAGGCAGCCGCTAAAGTTTTTATTTTCATCAGTGTGGGCGAGCGCGGATTGGATTTCTACAAAAAGCTGAAAGAAGCGGGCGCGTCTGGAACACTTTTCAGATTTGAAACCAGCAACCCGGAATTATTTCAAAAAATCCATGTCAATGGTAAAAATTTGGAAAATCGATTGGAGCATTTAAAATTTATGAAGGAACTAGGATATTTCATTGCTACCGGATCTATTATTGGATTGCCTGACCAAACTTTAGAAGATTTGGCGGATGATATAATCCTTATGAAAAAATGGGCAAATATGATTTCTATGGGCCCCTTTGTGCCTTCCAAAAATACGCCATTGGAAAAAGAAAATCACGGCGATCCTGAAATGAATTTCAAGATGATTTCAGTTTTGCGTTTGTTGATGCCGAAAGTTCGCATTCCGGTTGTGACCGCGCTGGAAACATTGGCTGGAGAAGGTGGAAGAAAAAAAGGGCTTTTGGCCGGCGCCAATTCATTGATGCTCAATCTCACGCCGGGAAAGTATCGAGCGAATTATAAAATATATGATAATAAATTTTTTGATAAGGAAAGCATTTGGGAAAAATATGGGCTTTTCAAAGCCGAAGAAAGCTATCAGATGATTGAAGAGAGGATGGGAGAAGAATTGGATAAAAATAAAAAAGTGTAGCCGAATTTTCTGGCTACACTATTGTGTTTTTCTAAATTATGCTTCTTTTTATAATCCGTCTCCTTTGTGGCATCCTCCTTCACACCACAAAAGTTCCAGCAAATTTGCATTCTTCGGAATATTGGAAAGTAATTTCTTGCAATCTTTTTCTCCGCTAGCGCTGTAAATCTTTTCTCCCAGTAGGGCTTTTGAGTTGAAAAATCCTAAGGGCACAGGGGATTCGTCGAGTTTATTTTCAGGAATTTCGATTTCTTCGATTTCTTTGAATTTTTTCCATGTTATAATTTTGGTTCCATTATTCATTTTTTCGTATGCTCGCATAATCTCGCATGGAGAAATAATAGTTAAATCAACTATTGAGTTTGGATTTTTCTCCAAGAATTCTGCAAATGCCATATAAGCTCCGGTAATTAATATAGGGGTTATGGTGGATATACGTTTCAATAAATAAGGGAAATCATTCACAATTAATTCTGTAATTTTTGGACAACGGCTATCAATCTGGCATGTATCATTTATAAAAAACAGATTTAAGCCATAAAATGTTCTAACATATTCAATTCCTCTCTTGGAATTTTCTACAAAATATCCCTTACTCTCTAGAAGACTGATTAGTTCTAAATATCTTTTTCCTAACATGCTTTCAATTACTGGATTTAATACAACCATCTTAACTCTATTTTTCATCCAAACCCTCCTCATTAATAGATTATAAAATCAAAGAACACTATTCGCATTGTGCGGTATTCAATAATATACTAAAATTGTACTACTGAATAAACCGACATTTTAGACTATAACAATATATGGATAAAGTCAAGCAGGTTTTGGATGAGAAAAAAATATTTTCCATTCTCAAAAAAAATCAAAATCCGAGCAAAAAAAGAGTAGCGGAAATATTGAAAAAATCTTTAAGGAAAAAAGGACTCACTTTGGAAGAAGTGGGAGTTTTGGTGAATGTGAAAGACAAAAAACTTCTGGAGAAAATTTTTGCCACAGCCGGAAAAATTAAAAAAGAAATCTATGGAGAGCGGCTAGTGTTGTTCGCTCCGCTCTATATCTCCAGTTTTTGCGTCAATGATTGCGAATATTGCGGATTTCACGCGCGCAACAAAATGCCGAGAAAAAAATTAGGTTTGGAAGAAATAAAAAAACAAGTGAAAATTTTGGAGGATATGGGTCACAAGCGATTGCTTTTGGAATTTGGCGAACATGAAAAAGAAAACCCGATTGACTATGTGGTGGAAGTGATTAAAACCATTTATGCCACCAAATCCAAAAAAGGTTCCATTCGTCGAGTGAATGTGAATATCGCTTCCACCACGGTGGAAAATTACAAAAAATTAAAAAAAGCCGGTATCGGAACTTATCAATTGTTTCAAGAAACTTATCATCAAGAAACATACAAAAAAATGCACAAAGGTCCGAAGGCGGATTATGCTCGCCAACTTTTCGCGCACGACAATGCCTTTGAGGCGGGAATTGATGATTTGGGAATCGGAGTTTTGTTTGGACTTTTTGATTGGAAATTTGAAGTGCTGGCCTTGCTTTCGCACGCCAAATATATGGACAAAAAATTCGGAGTGGGACCGCACACCATTTCGGTTCCGCGTTTTCAGCCGGCGGATTCGGTGAATTTCAAACCGAAACATTATGTGGATGAAAATGAACTTTTGAAAATTGTCGCCATTCTGCGCCTGGCTGTGCCGTATACTGGAATGATTATTTCCACTCGCGAAAGAGCTGAAATTCGAGAAAAAGCTTTCATCAATGGAATTTCTCAAACCAGCGCAGCTTCACGCACGGCACCTGGCGGTTATGGCAAAGGGCATAATTTGGAGCAATTTCACACGGCGGATCATCGCAGCGTGTCTGAATTTATTGGTGCGCTTTTGGAAAAAGAAATGATGCCGAGCTTCTGCACAGCCTGTTACCGCACTGGCAGAACAGGGGAAAATTTTATGGATTTGGCGAAACCGGGGGATATCCAAAATTTTTGCCGACCCAATGCCATTTTGACTTTCAAAGAATATCTATTGGATTATGCGGACAAGAAGCAGAAAATTTTGGGAGAAAAAATAATTCAAAAATATTTGAAACTTATTCCTGACCAAAAAATCCAAAAAGAAACGGAAAAAAGATTGGAAAAAATTGAAAAGGGGAAGAGAGATTTGTATTTTTAAAGGTTATTTTTTGTGGTATAATTAACTTAATGGAAAATAAAAACAAACCCAAAATTGCCATTGTGAGTTTGACGTCCTGCGAAGGATGCCAGTTCGCGCTTTTGGATCTAGGCGAAAGATTTTTGGATTTTGCCAACTCGGTGGAAATGATGGATTTTCGGCTTTTGGAAGACGATGAAGATGCTGGAGAAAAATTGGATATTGGAATTGTGGAGGGCAATCCGGTGACGGAGGATAATATAAAAACTCTGAATAGTTTGCGTGAACGCAGTAAATTATTAGTCGTTATTGGAAATTGCGCGGCCATGGGTGGAATTCCTGAAATAAAAAATTATCAGGAGGGAATGAACACAATAAAACATGTCTACAAACACATTCAAGGAATAACAAATCCTGAAATAAAAGAAGTGGATAATTTTGTGAAAGTGGATTTTACTTTTCCGGGTTGCCCTATTAATGCGGAAGAATTTTTGTTGTATATGCCTGAATTGTTGGCTGGAAGAATTCCGACAATTCCTGATAATCCGGTTTGTGTGGAGTGTAAGAAAAAAGGCAACAGATGTCTCCTTTTGGATAAAAAACCTTGTTTTGGACCGATGATTTTGGGCGGATGCGATGCGGTTTGCCCAACAGCGCGAATGGTTTGCCAAGGATGTCGAGGACTCCGGCCAAAGGGTAATGCAAGAGCTATGAGAGCCAGTTTGAAAAACATGATGACTGACCATGAATTTGAAAATACAGCAGAAATCTATGGTCTTAGAGATGATATTGAAGCATCAATTCATGATTCGTTGTCAAAAATTTTGCCGAGTAAGATTAATTAGTTCAAAAAATAAAATTACACAACCCACTAATATACCAATCTTTTACAAATATACGAATGCCTCTGGATTAATTTTGAAAAATATATTTGTAAATTTGTATTTGATTTGTAGATTGGTGGGAATTATAAATTGTGAAAAGTTTTTTTATAAAATCATTTAGAATATTATTGCTCATCCTGATTTTGCTGTTATCTGGAGTTATATTTTTGCAGAAAACCGGCAAGATAAATCTGAATCCAAATCGGAAAGATCTCAAATCCGTTTTGAGCGATCCCCAAGAATTTATTCAAGAATTAAAAAATGAGAGCCAAAGTCTGATTACGGGAAATGTTTGCAATCATCCGTTTACTTATTCCTTGGGCAATGTTGATCCGAAATTTGGAATCAGCCGGGAAGATTTTTTGAAAACCGCAATTGATTCGGAGAAGATTTGGGAAGATAAGATGGGAATAAATATTTTTGAGTATGATCCGGAAAGTATTTTCAAGATAAATTTGGTCTATGATGAAAGGCAACAAATGACGGATGAAGCGGAAAAAATCAATCAAGAGTTAACCAGTTTGAAATCAAATATTAACACATTGGACAGCAGATATAATGCGATGAAGATTGCATACGAGAAAAAAGTAAAAACTTATCAGACAGCTGTAAGTGAATACAACAAAGATGTAAAAAATTACCAAAAAGATGTTGAGTATTGGAACTCCAAGGGTGGCGCTCCCAAAGATGAATTTGAAAAATTGATGGACGAAAAAGATAGCTTGGAAAAGCAATTGAAAAAATTGGAAGCGCAAAGGAAAGATTTGAATAAAATGGCGGAGGAAGTGAATGCTTTGGCCAACAAAGAAAACAAAACAGTGGCCAACTATAATCAGAATGTTGAAACCTACAAAAATAAATTCGGACAATCGCGGGAATTTGAAAAAGGAGTATATTTAGGAGGGGAAATAAATATATATCAATACAACGAAATTTCGGATTTGCGCCTAACATTATCCCACGAACTGGGACACGCCAGAGGAATTGGACACGTGGAAAATTCTAAGGCACTGATGTATTATTTAATGGCTGATCAAGACATAAATAACCCATCATTAACCGATGAAGATGCAGTGGCGATGAAAACCGCCTGTAACCCGTAATCAGTAACTTGTAACTAGTGATCAGTAATATGGATAATAAAATTAGAAATTTTTATGATTTGAATGCTTGGAAGAAAGGACATTTATTGGTATTGGAAATATATAAAGTAACGAAAAATTTTCCTAAAGAAGAAGTTTATGGAATAACTAGCCAATTGAGAAGAGCCTCAAGTTCCGTTACGGCTAATATTGCTGAAGGATTTTCAAGGTTTCATTTTAAAGACAAAATAAGATTCTATTATAATTCCAGAGGTTCGGTATCCGAAGTTCAAAATTTTCTCGTATTAGCTAAAGATCTTAAATATATAGATTTAAAAACATGTAAGAATTTAGGAGAAAAAGCTAATGAAGTAGGAAAATTAATAAATGGATTAATAAAATCAATAGAAAATCAAAAATAATTTACTAGTTACTGATTGCAAGTTGCTAGTTTCAAATAGTATGAACATAAAAATAAATCACATTGCAAAGACTGAAGGACATGCGGGTTTTGCGGCCAGTATCATTAAAGGCGATGTGAAGTCCGCGAAGTTGGAAGTGCAAGAAGGTATTCGGCTTATTGAAGGTGTTCTTATTGGCCGGCACTATGCCGATGTGCCAATAATTGCTCAAAGAATTTGCGGAATTTGTCCGATAGTGCATAATCTCACATCTATCAAAGCTGTGGAAAATGCTATGGGGGTGAAAGTTAGTCAAGAGACAAAAGACCTGAGAAAGCTGATGGAATGGGCTCAAATCATCCATTCCCATGCTCTTCATATTTTCTTTTTATCGCTCGCAGATTTTTTGGACATTGAAAATGATTTGAAATTAGTCAAAGACTATCCGGAAGAAACAAAAAAAGTTGTGAAAGTCCGCGAATTTGGTATGGAAATAGTAAAAGTTGTCGGCGGAAGAGTAGTGCATCCATTGACTAATGAAGTAGGTGGGTTCAAAAAAGTCCCAACAATTGAAGATGTGCAGAAATTGATTGCGCGCGGTGAAGAAATTTTGCCGGTTGCCTTGGAGGTGGCGGAATTTATGAAAAAAATAAAGTTGCCGGAATTTTCCAGAGAAACAGAATATGTGTGTTTGGATAAAAAGGGGGAGTATGCAATTTATGACGGAGATGTTGTTTCCAATAAGGGCCTGCATATTCCGGTAGAAAAATTTGAGAAAAATTTTCATGAACTGCAGCGTCCTCGGGAAATTATCAAAAGAGTGGAGTCTGATTTGAAAACCAGTTATATGGTCGGAGCAATTGCCAGAGTCAATATACACGAAGATCGATTGCTTCCGCAGGCGGCTAAATATTTTCGGAGCCTGAATTATAAATTACCTGATTATAATCCTTTTCACAACGTTCTATATCAAATGGTGGAAATAATCCAGGGTATTGAAGAGGTTAATAGGATTCTCAGAGGTTTGGCGCATAGCGATTTGAATAATGCTCTTACGAAATCATACAAAGTCCAGGAAGGCGCAGGCGCGGCGGCTGTGGAAGCGCCAAGAGGCACTCTGTATTACCATATAGACATTGATGAAAAGGGATATGTGAAAAATTTGAACATTATCACTCCAACAGCACAATTTTTGTCTCATTTGGAGGATGATATCGCAGTTTATCTTCCGCAAGTTAAAGATCTTCCAGAACATGAAAGAGAAAAGAAATTGCGAGCGTTCATCAGGGCATATGATCCATGCATCAGTTGTGCAGTACATTGATTTCATCCCAGCGCCAATTCCGATATTGATTTCAGATAATTTTAAGTTTAATTCGCGGATTCGCCTTCGGCTTAAGTACTCAATTTTAAAAATTAATATTTGCGAATTGGCGCGGGACGCTCATTTTTGTAGCCACTCGCTCTGCTCGCGGACAAAAATGGCGTGCATGATTTTTTGCTAGCAAAAGAGATTATTGATAAAATTCTAGATATAATAAAAGAGAAAAATCTGGAAAGCATAAAAAGTATCAATATTGAGATTGGCAGCATATCCATGTCGCATGATGGATTTGACGAGCATCCCGAAGAAATCAATTTGAAAAATTTGAAATTTGGTCTGGAAAATATCGCCAAAAATACTATTTTTAAAAATGCAAAATTTAATATCAAGAAAATAGAAGGGGATAGTTGGAAAATAACCGATATTGAGGTAAAATAATACTAGTAATAAGCAACATGAAACAAGCAACAAGAGACAAGGATTTTACATGTTCCATGTCTCGTGTCGCATGTCACTAAATTATGACCAAGATTGCAATAAATGGTTTCGGAAGAATCGGTCGCCCAAGTTTCAAAATCGCTTTTGAAAAAGATGACATTGAAGTTGTGGCCATCAATGATTTGACTGATTTGAAAACAATCGCGCATCTTCTAAAACATGATTCGTCTTATGGAACATATCAGAAAGAGGTGATTGCGGATGAAAAGGCGGGCGAGTTAATTGTTGATGGGACTAGAATAAAATATTTTTCCGAAATGGATCCGGAAAAATTACCTTGGGGAGAATTGGGAGTGGATGTCGTTTTGGAATGCACCGGAGTTTTTGATACTCAAGAAAAAGCGCAAAAGCATATCCAAGCCGGAGCCAAGAAAGTGATTTTATCTGCACCCGCCAAAGATGACACGCCGGTATTTTTGTTGGGCGTGAATGAAAAGGATTATCAAGGCGAAACTATCATCTCCAATGGTTCTTGCACTACCAATTGTCTGGCGCCGATGATAAAAGTTTTGGATGATAATTTTGGAGTGGAAAAAGGATTTATGACAACCACTCATTCATATACCAACGATCAACGTCTTCAAGATCTTCCTCACAAGGACTTGCGCCGAGCTCGAGCGGCAGCTCTGAATATTATTCCAACTTCCACTGGCGCAGCCAAAACCGTAGCCAAGGGAATAAAACATTTAGCAGGAATGTTAGACGGAATTTCTTTGCGTGTTCCGACACCTGTAGTTTCCATTACTGATTTTGTTTGTATTCTCAAAAAAGAAGCTAGTGTGAAAGAAATAAATAACGCCTTCAAAGAAGCCTCGCAGAACGGACTGAAAAATATTTTGGATGCGACTCAAGAGCAACTTGTGTCGATGGATTTCAAGGGTAATGCACATTCTGCGATCGTTGATCTTCCATTGACGATGGCAAACGGAACTTTAGCCAAAGTTGTCGGTTGGTATGATAATGAGTGGGGATACTCCAATCGCTTTGTTGAAATGGCGGAATATATATCGAAATAATTTTCAATTTTAAATTTTCAATTTACAATGAATTTTCAATGACTTAATTTCCAAAATTTAGGAATTGAAAGGTTGGGTTTTGATTAGAAATTATTAATTAGAAATTAGTAATTCAATATTTTACTTTAAATAAGCCAAAAATGCGAGTTTTTGGCTTTCAAAATTTGACAAAAATTTTTCATTCTGATATATTTTCAGCAAGTTCTTTTATTTAAATTTTTCAAAGAATTTTAACGGAAAGGGGTGATGCGTATTGAATGAAGCGGTAGTATGATTCTATTTCTTGAAAAATGATTAATCAAAGTCAATTGGTTTGTTGATTGTTGAATTTCACTTTTTTGAGGGAGGGAGTATGCATATTTCTTCAGGATTTCTTTAGCAGGCCGTCTACCTATATTATTCCAGTTATTTTTTAAAATTGATTTGTCAAGAATTTTATATCACCGGAAGTTGACTTGCGGAAAATAGCGAGAAAAAAAGCTTACGATGCCAATAAATGCCTATTAATAGGCTGCGCGCATTCAAGCCATAGTTTCCAAAAGGAAACAAGCTATTTTTCTGACAAGGAGAAGCATTGAAGTTATTGTTCTTTTTTTAAAAATTGGGACTCAACATTGTTATTACACAAAGTGTCCCGCATTATTACGAGGCGTATGATCTGCGTGTTCGACGATGAATAATCGTTGACAATGCACGAAAAAGATTATACGCCTCTTTTTCTTTTCCGGAGAAGGAATTGATATTGACAAATTCCATAATATTGATATACTACTGTTGTTCTTATTTATCATAAAAGGAGGATCTCATTGTGGAATTCCACTAAATTTGGGGCATCCATTGGTAGCGCGCCGCTAGCTTATTCTCATGAAGCGCGCTAGGTTGTAAAAACCGCCAAAGGGTGTCCCTTTTTATTTGGGAAAATTTGAAAAATGTGATAAAATAATTCTGTAATATAGACAGAAATAGCGCATGTTTCTTAAAAAAGTAGAAATTTTCGGATTTAAATCTTTTGCAAATAAAACCACGTTGGAATTTCTTCCCGCCCGCAACGCTTCGCGTAGCGATGCGGGCGGGCCCACCAGCGTGGATTTTGATGATGATTCAAAATGTCGCGGAATTACCGCTATTGTCGGACCGAATGGTTCCGGAAAATCCAACGTGGCGGATGCCATCCGCTGGGTGATGGGGGAGCAATCCATGAAAAATCTCCGAAGCAAAAAATCGGAAGACATTATTTTTGCCGGTTCCGGAAAAAAAGCGCGTTTGGGTTCAGCTTGGGTGACACTTCATTTGGACAACAAAGACAAAAAAATTCCGTTGGAATTTTCGGAAGTGACAATTACCAGAAAAATTTTCCGCTCAGGAGAATCGGAATATCTCATTAATGATAGTCGGGTAAGACTTTTAGACGTGGTTGATCTTCTGGCTAAGGCTGGTATTGGCCGGGAAAGTTATTGTGTTATTAATCAAGGAATGTCAGATGAAGTTTTGAATGCCACGCCTGCAGAGAGAAAGATGGTTTTGGAAGACGCAGCCGGGGTAAAACAATATCAAATTCAAAAAGAACGCTCCATCAGGAAAATGGATTCCACCAGGGAAAATTTGGACAGAGCTGGTGATTTAATCAAAGAAATAGAACCGCATTTGAAAATGCTGAAAAGGCAAGCTGAAAAAGCTCAAAAAAGCAAAGAGGTTCTTGAAACTCTCAAAGAAAAACAAATAAAATTATTTTCCTATCTGTGGCACACTTTTCAAAAAGAAAAGGAAAATTTTTCTCAAGAAAAAAATGATGTTGGAGCCAAAATGATGAATGTCCAAAGAGACGTGGATAAAATTACCGATGAATTGAACAAGGAATCAAAACATTCTCAAAACTCAGAAAAGCAAGATGAGTTGGAAAAAAATAGAGAAGAATTAAGGAGGAAACTCAATGAGCTGGAAAAGGAATCCATCATAATTGAAGGTCGAAAAGAAATCGAAAAGGAAAAAATGGCGAGTCAAGAAATAATCCAGAGCATTCCGGTGGATTTGAAATACGTCAAAGAAAAATTGCAAAAAATTCAAGTAGATCAAGAAGCTCTAATTGCTCGCTTGCAAAATGTAAAAAATTTGGAAGAGTTACAGGAAATAAAGGAATTCGCTAAAAGCATAAAACAAAGATTATTTGAACTTTATGAAGATGCCGGAAAGGGAAAAATAGAAATAAAGGAAGTTAAAAATGAAGTTAGTGGTGGCGTGATTGAAAAATTTGAAAAAAGAAGTCAAGAAATAGAGGTGGAAATTCAGAAAATAAAATCAGAGATAGAAAAAATCAGCCAAGATATTTCGGCTGAAATTGCGGAAGAAAGAAAAATGCGGCAGAGATTTTTTGAATTGGAACGCGAAATGCACGTGAAACAGAATGAATTGAACAAATTTCGTGATCTATTTAATGATGCCAAAATCAAATTGGCTAAAGTGGAAGTGAGAGAAGAAGATTTGACCAATGAAATAAGAAACGAATTGAAAATGGATGTGAAGGATTTGAAATTTGACGGCCAAGAAATAAATCGGGAAGAACTGGAAAGAGAAACTTATAAATTGAAATTACAAGTAGAACAAATTGGCGGAATTGATCCTTTGGTAGTGGAGGAATATGACGAAACGCGAAAACGTTATGAATTTTTGACCAAAGAGTCGGAAGATCTGGAAAAAGCCATTCTGTCTCTCAAGGAAGTTATCAAGGAAATGGATGGAAAGATTGGCGAAGTATTTGAAAAAGCTTTTGACGAAATTGACAAAGAATTTACCAAATATTTCCGTATTATTTTTGGTGGAGGAAATGCACGCCTGATAAAATTAAAAATTAAAAATAAAAAATTAAAATATCAAGAAGAAAATATTGATGGTGAGAATGATGGAGAAAATTTACCCAGTGAAATCTCGCAAAGCGAGAGCGACGAAGTCGCTATTTCACAGGGTGAACGCGAAGAAATCGGAATTGATATTTCAGCTTGCCCTCCGGGCAAGAAAATTAGCCACCTCTCGATGCTTTCGGGAGGGGAAAGATCTCTCACTTCATTGGCCTTACTCTTTGCTATTATCGCTTATAATCCGCCGCCTTTTGCGATTTTGGATGAAGTGGAAGCAGCCTTGGATGAAGCTAACTCTAGGCGCTTTAGCCGTATTTTGCAGGAACTTTCCGCACAAACCCAATTTATTGCCATAACACACAATCGTGAAACCATGCGCCAAGCCTCATTATTATATGGCGTAACGATGGGTGAAGATGGAATTTCAAAATTATTATCCATCAAATTGGATCAAGTCGGACAAGGAGGAAAAATTGTTAAATAGCAAAACATTGGCTATAATAAAGGCAAATGTAAAAAATAAAAAATGAATCAAATTATTATTGACTATCTTCGAAATAATAAAGAAAAGTATTCAAAAGAGTTGCTCATTGAACAACTCTTGAAAGCTGGTCATAGCGAATTAGACATAAAAGAAAGTAGTGAATTTGTTTATGACGGTAAGGAAATCGCTGAAGAAAAAAGCCAAATTAATGAAACGGGCAGTTTTTGGAACTTCAAATTAAAAAAAACATATGTAAAACCTTCCGAAAAATGGAAGGATTTTTTATTTGGTTTTTTCGCACCTTTTGCCATTAATTTTATTTTAACTAGTTTAAGATCATTTTTATTTCGTTCTATTTTTAATTCTAATTTTAATTTTATTTTTAGTTCCATAATTAGTGGCGGAATATTTTTAACTGAAATATTACTTATCATATACTTATTTAAGCGAAGAAAATTTATTTCATATGGGCTAATCACTAATTTTTCATCGGGATTGCTGTTTGTGGGATTGGTAATGCTTATTTCGATGGCTTTATAATTTTTTTTAAAATAAAAATATGACAGAAGAAAAAAATAATCTTGAACAAATTACCGAAAGCCTCAATCAAGTGATTAATGCGGTCAACTCTTTGAATGAAAAAATAAGCAAGCAAGAGGAAAGACTGAATAATTTGGAAGGAAGTAATGTTGTCCGAAAAGAAAACAGTTCTTTTCTTGCACAAGAATTTGGGAATTCTATTCCTCCTCCCGCTCCATTGGCTTCCACTTCTTCTCCAAAAGAAACATTTCAGCCAACTCCGGCAAAAAAAGAGGGAAATTTGGAAGAAAATATCGGAGGAAAATTATTCGCCAAGATTGGAATTGCAGCTTTAGTTTTGGGAGTCTCTTTCTTTTTGAAGTATGCTTTTGATCAAGGCTGGATAGGAGAAACTGGCAGGGTGATTATAGGAATTATCATCGGAGTATCTTTATTGGTAATTGGAGAGAAAACTATCAGAAAATATTCTCTTTATGGCCAAATAACTTCAGGAGGCGGTATTGCTATTTTGTATCTCTCAATTTTTGCCGCGTATAGTTTCTATGGTTTAATAGGGCAATTGCCGGCTTTTTTCTTTATGATGATTATTACGGCGATAGGAATAATTTTGAGTTTGCGATATGACGCAATATCACTGATAATGGTTTCCACAGTCGGCGGTTTTTTCACTCCAATTTTAATTTCATCTGGTGAAAATAATCAATTCGGACTGTTTTCATATATCCTGCTTCTTGATCTGGCAATTTTGGTGATTTCAATTTTCAAAAAATGGCGCTGGCTGAATGTGGTTGGTTTTGTTGGAACATTGATTATTTTTGAAGCTTGGGCGGAAAGATTTTATTCCGAAGAACAACTTTTTTCAACTATGTTTTTTCTGACGTTGTTTTTTGTTGTATATTCCATTTCTTCATTAATATATAATTTGGTAAAGAAAGAAAAGTCTACGGGAACAGAACAATTGCTTACTGTTTTTTCCGCTACGGTTTATTTCATAGCTAGTTATGGAATAATGAATGGAAATTACCATTCTTTTATGGGATTTTTTGCCGTAATTTTGGCAATCTATTATTTTCTTTGGGCATATCTGACAAAAGAAATGACGCCTGAAGATGAAAATTTATATAATTTTCTGGCGTTTCTTACGGTAGGATTTGTGACTCTTGCGATTCCGATTCAATTTGAACAAAATGTTATTACTATTGGTTGGATTATCGAGGCAATGGTGTTGATTCTGCTCGGCCAGAAAACAATGAAGGAAAGCATAATAACTTTCGGAACGGTTGTTTTCACATTAGCTTTTATGCGGCTGATATTTGTTGATACAGGTATGCACATTGAAAATTATATGTTTTTGTTTAACAAGATATTTTTTACATTTGTAGCTGCGATTGCTGCTTCTTATTTCATGGCTTATATTTCCAGAGGCTTTGAGGCATCCGGCAATTTTATAAAAAAAGGATCAATTGTTATTTTGTTTGTGGTTGTGGCCAATTTTCTGACAATTTTTTCCATAAGCCGGGAGATAGTGGTTTATTATGAAAATCAAATGAATATTTTAGGAGAAAAACAAGCTAAAGCTGTAGAAGATATGCAAAAATACGGCAATTCTGATTTTCCTCAAATGTCATCGAAACAAAAAGCAAACAGTCAATCCTCAGCTAGGAAAAATTATTATAATTCCAGTGAATATAAACTTAGCCAAGAAAAAATGGATAGCCTGAAGAATAAAAGTAGCGTCACATTATCTATTTTTTGGCTGATTTACGGAATAATCCTGATGGTAGTGGGAATATTTGGGAAATACAAAGAAGTAAGAATAGGCGGAATGATACTGTTGCTTTTGGCAATTCTTAAATTATTTTTCTATGACCTTTGGAATTTGGGAACCCTCTACAGAATAATATCCGCGATCAGTTTAGGCGTTGTTCTTTTGTCAATTTCTTTTGCTTATCAAAAATATAAAGATAAAATTAAGGAAATAATATAAAAAATATGAAAAAAATATTATTTATCACGGTATTTTTAATGGCGGTGCCCGCAATCTGTTTGGCTGATTTCAATATTTCCAATTGGAAATATTATAAAAATATAGAAAATACCGGAGGGGATTTGGTAAAACTAAATTTGGATGATGAGATATTTTCCGGGTCAAAAAGTGGGTTGAGCGATGTCAGAATAATCAATCAGGCAGAAAAAGAGGCTCCTTTCAAAATTGTTTCAGGAAAACAAAAAGAATTTTCAAATAGTTATCCCTTGTCAATGATTAACAATTCATTTGTTTCCGGACAATTTTCGATGGTAATTTTGGATTTGGGAAGTAAAGGCAAGATTACCAATAATTTGAAAATAAACACAACCTCGGAAAATTTTCAAAGAAATGTCAAGATATATGGAAGTGATGATATGTCCAACTGGAATTTGTTGAAAGGGGATGCTTATATTTATGATTATACGGATAAAAAGGCCAGTTTTAAATCTCAAAATACCTCGGTTTATTTTCCGGAAAGTATTTTCAAATATCTAAAACTGGAAATTGCTGATGATAATAATAGTCCAATAAAAATAATCTCTGTTTCCGCTGGCCAGAATATTGTTGAAAAAAACAATGATTTTGAACGAAGTCTTCAATTTTCCATATCCGAAAATTCTCAGAACAAGGCGACGGAACTGGTTGCTGATTTGGGGTCAAATGGCATACCCACAAGTAAAATAATGATAAAAACAAAGGAAAATAATTTCAACCGAGGAATAATAATTTCTTCAAGCAGTGACAAAAACAAGTGGAATCTTGTTGGCCAGGGGTATGTTTTCAGATATACCACTCCCAAATTTTCCGGTGAAAATATGGCTGTCAGTTTTCCGGAAACGAATAATCGCTATCTGAAAATAGAAATAGTAAACAAAGACAATGAACCGATTTCAGTTTCCGGGTTGTCCGCCTTTTCGGTTTATCGGGAAATTATATTTCAAGCCAAAAACGGAGAAAATTATCGAATATTTTACGGAAATAACAAGGCCAATTATCCGCAATATGATTTGGAAAAATACTTTCAATATCTGGATATGAATTCTGCCAAACCGGTAGTTTTATCTAAGCAAAATGAAAACAATCAATATATTCCGGAAAAAGAACCGCAAAAACCTCTCTCAGAAAGAATTCCATATCTTTTTTCATCAGTTTTAGTTTTAGTTTCTTTGGCACTTTTGTTTTTGGTCTATAAATTTCTTAAAAAATAAGGCTGATTATTTCTAATTACTTCGTAGTGGATATTTGACAAGTATCAGAGGATGAGTTATTATGGAAAAACGTTGTATTTGGAAAGCGCGCTACAAGAGCGCATATTTATTTAATTATTTAGTTGTAAATTGATTTATGTTGGCCATAAGATTTAATAGAGTAGGAAAAAAGAATCAGGCTCAATTCAGAATCGTTCTTCAGGAACATACTGTGGCTCCAGGAGGCCGTCATGTTGAAATTTTGGGATCCTATGATCCGCACAAAAAAGTGGCGGTTTTGAAGGAAGAAAAAATAAAGGATTGGATTTCCAAAGGCGCTCAAGTTTCTGATTCAGTTTTTAATTTATTTCTTTCTAAGGGACTTGTGACTGGACCAAAAAGGAAAATAAAAATTCCTGCTAAGGTTGAAGAAATTAAAGCGGAAGAACCGAAAGTAGAAGAAATAAAAGTCGAAGAAGCTAAAGCTGAAATTAAGGCAGAGGTAAAGGCAGAAATTCCTGAAGAACCTGCCCGCATTGCTACGCAAAGCGTTGCAGGCGGGGAAGTTAAAGCTGAGGAAAAAGCTCCGGAAGCGAAATCAGAATAAATCGTTTGACAAAATAAGGTTTATATAATACAATAGTTTATAAGTTAATAAGTTCCGCAGACCGCAGGCAAAACATAAGTCCTGCCGAGGAAATATTTAGTAACTAGTAATAAGTAACTAGTAACTAGGATTTTTTGATAGGTCTGCCGGGAAGGGCAGATTTTTGTTATTCTCTACTAATTACGAATTAAATACGAATATACGAACATTTTTATTTAGGCAGATTAGTATATTCGTAAAAATTAGTAGTTCGTAAAGACAATATATATATGCTAAATAAGGACCAAAAAAAGCAAATAGTAAAAGACCTTGTTGATAAGTTTAAAACTGCCAAAGCAGTGGTTTTTGTTGATTTCAAAGGACTGGAAGTGAAAAAAATTACAGAGCTCAAGAAAGAATTGAAAAAAGCTGGAATTGATTTCAAGGTGACTAGAAAAACTTTGATGAACATAGCTATGAAAGAGGCAGGCTTGGAAGCGGATGCAAAAAAAATGGAAGGCCAGATTGCAATTTCCATCTCACATGAAGACGAGGTGGCTCCAGCTAAAATTATCAGCGTGTTTGCAAAAAAGAATGAAAATCTGAAGATAACAGGAGGAATTTTAGGAATAAAAGTGATGAGTATTGAAGAAGTTAAAGCTTTGGCAAAACTTCCTTCCAAAGAAGAAATGCTGGCTAAATTGGTCGGAACTATCAATGCTCCAATATCAGGATTTGTGAATGTTTTGGCGGGAAATATCCGAGGATTGGTGCAAGTTTTGAAGGGTATCAGTGAAAAAGCTAATTAATAATTTAATTTATAATAAACAATAATAATATGACAGAAGAAAAAAAAGAAGAAGTAGTTGTTCCGGAAAAATTCCAAAAAATCGTTTCAGAAATTGAAAAGATGAGTGTTTTAGATCTTTCTGAACTGGTGAAAGTTCTGGAAGAAAAATTCGGAGTAAGTGCAGCTGCCCCAATGATGATGGGATCTATGCCAGTAGCCGCTGCTGAAGAAAAAGAAGAAAAAACCGACTTCGATGTCGAATTGACTGCAGCTGGCGGACAAAAGATCAATGTGATCAAAGCTGTTCGGGAAATTACCGGATTGGGATTAAAGGAATCCAAAGACTTGGTTGATGCCGCTCCAAAAGTAGTGAAAGAAAAAGTAGGAAAAGCGCAAGCGGAAGAAATGAAAAAGAAGCTTGAAGATGCTGGCGCAACAGTTGTTCTGAAATAAATTATAGATTTTCAGCAGGATTTTGGGAGCCCCGTCATTCGACGGGGTTCTCTTGTTTTTAACGAAATCATAGATTCCGAAAAACAAGGAAAAATATTCCAAAAAAAGAAGCTCATTGAGAGCTTCTTTTTTTGGGAGAAATTTATTTTTTTATTCAACAACTATTTTTCCTGTCATTGAAGGATGAATTGCACAAGAATAATCAAAGCTGCCAATATCATTGAATGTGAAGGAAAAACTCTGTCCGTTGCTCAATGAGCTGGAATTGAAAGTGGCGGATTTTATTTGGTGCGGAGCTGAATCATTATTGGTCCAAGTGACGGTCGCGCCCTTTTTAATAATTAAAGTCGCAGGAGAAAAGGCGAAATTTTGGATGTTTATCGCGTTGGATTGAGATTGCGAAGAAGTCGCCGGTGTGGGCGTTTTGGCTGGCGTGGCCGGAGAACTGGTTCCATACAAACTGCAACCGGAAAGAATGATTATTCCTGCTATCGCTAGTGATGAGATAATAATTTTCTGCATTTGTTTTTTTACCCCGTTAAATTCTCGCACACCGGGACTGCCTTCGGCAGATTTAACTGGGTGAATTTAATAATTACGCTTTATAGTACACTCGTAATCTGATTATATTCTTTTATATTCAATATTTAAAATCCATTTTTTAAAATAAAAAAGAGGCCTCTATAGAGGCCTCTTTTTTTGAAAGTATATTATTATTCCACAAATGTCAGAGCTTTGCCTTTTTTGTTTCCTCGACCTGTGCGGCCGATGCGATGCACATAGTCGTCATAAGTTTCCGGCAAATCATAGTTGATAACATGGGTGATGTCGGAAATATCCAATCCACGAGCGGCCACATCAGTGGCAACCAAAATTTGCACGCGGGATTCTTTGAAAAGTCCCAAAGCGCGCTGTCTCTTGGAATGATTTTTATTGCCATGGATAGATTCGGTTTTGAAACCTCTTTTGGCCAAAACTTGGGAAAGTTTTTCCACTCCGTGTTTGGTGCGTCCGAAAATCAAAACTTTACTCAATTCTTTTTGGTTCAGCAGATCATGAAGCACATCAATTTTGTCTTTGCCTCTTTCAACTCGCACAATGTCCTGGTCCACATTCTTGGCAGTGTCCTGAGTTTTGACAGAAATCTTTATTGGATCTTTCAAAAATTCTTTGATAATTTTGTCCACATCCGCGGTTGTAGTAGCGGAAAAGAAAAGTGTTTGTCTATCTTTCGGCATTCCATTCATCACAAAACGCATATCATTCACAAATCCCATATCCAACATTCTGTCGGCTTCATCCAAAACAACATTGTTTATTCTTGCTAGCGCAATCATTCTTCTGTCAATCAAATCTTTCAAGCGTCCCGGAGTCCCGATAATAAAATTATGTTGGTTGCGTAGTCCATGGATTTGCGCTCCGATTCCCATACCTCCCACGCAGCAAACGGAAAAGATTCGCATACCTTTGGCAAATTTTTTGAGCTCTTGATCAATTTGAATCGCCAATTCGCGTGTCGGCACAATAATCAAAACTTTTTCGTGAGGATTTAGAATAACTTTATTGAGCAGGGGAAGAAGAAAAGCTGCAGTTTTTCCGGTGCCGGTATTGGCAATGCCCACTAAATCCGAACCTTTTAAAATGTGATTGATAGTTTTATCTTGAATTGGGGTAGGCTCTTTGTATCCGTGAGCAATAACTGATTGCTTTAATCTTTGATCAATAGCAAAATCTTGGAATGAATGTTCCGGTTTGAAATGTTCCGCTTCTTCGGTGATGATAGCTTTGTTGATAAATCGAGAAAAATGAATTCCTGCTCCTGGATTTTTTCGGGGAGCAAAGCGTGATCCTCCTCGTCGAAATCCTGATGGTCTGCCAAAAGGTTTTCCGGAGGGCCTTCCGAAAGGTCGGCTGGATGATTTACTGAAAGATCTTTGAGGACCTCTCCTGTTTGAGTGTCTTGTCTCCATATGATTATCTAAAACATAACAACGCCATTAAAATTAAAATGGTTGGCGAATAGTCCCGAAAGTTTTAGAAAGCCATGCGACTTTGAAGTTTATAGAAAAAAATTTCTAAAATGTAAAACTAATGAGATTAAGTTACGTCTATATAGTATATAAAAGAATTATTGTTTTGTCAACCCCGTTAGAATTTTAGAGCAAATCTTTCTATATCATATAAATCGGAGGCGAAGCCGCTTCGCTCCCGCGCAATCTAAAATCACTAGTTAGTGTTGAAATTCTAACGGGGTCAAGGGAGGAGGAATTATAGATTAAAAAATCTTAAGAATATCTTCTACGGTTTTTTCGATAGTTTGCTGATCTGTTCGAAGAACAATAGCTGAAGGATTTTTTTCTTTTTGATATATTTCACAAAGCTCCATGAATCTTTCTTTGGAAAGGTTAGAAATTTTTCTCTCAGGGTGGATCTGTGCTTCTTGCATTCTTTCATTGAATCTTTTGGAAAGCGTTTCCGGATCGGCTTCAAGGTTGATTTCCAGAATTTCATAGCCATGCTTTTCGGCAAGATTAATCAGCTTTTCTCGCCATTCTTTGAACAATCCTGAATCGCAAATGACGTCGTATTTTAATGTGAAAACTGTTTCTGCCACAGAAAGCATAACTGACTGGACATCAGTAAATTGCTTGTTGGGAGAATATTGAGAAAAAGACCATTTAAGAGAATCATATGACAAATGAAAAAGATGCTCTCCTTGTGTTAGAATATTTCTTACTATTGTGCTTTTTCCGGAGCAAGAGCTTCCATTGATTAAAATAAATTTCATATTATTATAATAGATTAGTATTCAATTTTTGTCCAAAATAAGGCAAAGTAAAATTTTTTGATAATTTTTTGCAATAAAAAAACAGCCTCACTCGAATCATCGAGATATTGGCTGTAGATAGGGTGTCGGTTTACTTACTACATTATGGGATCAAGATTTTTAGTTTTGGGTTCCCATCCGCCCATAGTGGTCATTAGTGTCATTCTCAGAAATGTGGCTCCTGGATATTTCTGGAGCTCATCATTGGGAATATTCTCCCTTTTTGCAATGCGCACATCTACGATATTCGGACCCCAAATTGGGTCGACAGTTCCCATTATGAAGCGGAAAGGTTTTTCAAGACTGCCCATTTTCTCTTTTACAACATTGAGATCAATGCTGATGTTGTGTGCAAGTCCTGTATTTTCTTCTGTTCTTCCCTGATCCATTACCTGGGTCTCAATCCCATCATGGAAGTTCTTCAGCAGGCCTTCGGGCGTCCAGTATGTTTCCACCTTGGTCAAGCGGTCAAATTTAATCCATACTGAAACCCAGTTTTCAGCGTTTACGTTTGAGCCACTTAAGTGTACATCCACAATGCTTGTCATATTGTCAGGTGTTTGTCTGGCGGTTCCTACACAAGCATTTAGGCTAATCAGAACTAATAAAAATACAAAACCTCTGAATATTTTTTTCATATTCTTCCTTTCTTTCGTTGGGTTTTTTGTGGTTTTTCTGAGCGTAAATCATAAAATTACAATCTTTCTTCTTTCTCACCTCCTTTTCATAAGTGATTTTATATAACTAACTAAACTTAAATTTTTCAATGTGCAACTTGATATGCTAGCAGATTTCAGACGCATTGTCAAGTGGTATTATTTATATTTAATTTATATATAAAAAAGGCTTAAAATAAGCCTTTAAAATCGGTGTTGGGGTATCCTTCGCCTTTCAGGCTACGGAATACTCGTATCGTTATCACTTATCTTTCTTCAATACTCCAGAATTCAATAATCTCTTATAAGCGAAAGCTTTACCAGAGCCACTCTTCAAATAAAGCTCAAAATCTTTGGCTAATTTCATATTTTCAAAGGCAGCATACCAAATAAGTTTCCATGGCAGAAAAGGCTTAGTCGATGTAACCTTGCCTGATTGATGAAGTTTTAATCTTTCTTTTATATTTTCAGTATAGCCATAATAAAAATTTTTAGATTTTGAGCTATACAAAATGTAAACGTAATACATAATTTCCGCAAATGCCACGGCCATTCTGGAGCCTTGGCGAAAGATGGTTGGGGAGGAGGGATTCGGACCCCCGATGACGGCGCCAAAGGCCGTTGCCTTACCGCTTGGCTACTCCCCAATGTTTTTAAATATTTCAAATTTTTCTTTTGATCCAGTATAACTTTTTAAATATTTTTCTCTTTCTCTAGCCTCACTTCTGGATGAAAACTCTTCTCTATATATTATAACAAACGGTCTACGTGATTTAGTAGAAATTGTTTTTCCGCTGTTATGTTCTCTCAATCTTTTATCGGGATTTTCACTGATGCCAATATAATGATTTTTATTCTTAACACTTCTCAAAATATATAAAAAATATTTCATAACATACTTTACCGCTTGCCTGCCCGTTCCGGGCCTGTCCGGCCAGGGGCTACTCCCCAATATAAAATTTTCAATTTTTAATTTTCAATTTACAATAAATTCTCAATGACCAAAATTCAAAAATTAGGCATTGGGATTTTATTAGTCACCGCCTTGGCGGGATCCCGCTATAGCGGGAAAATTTTAAATTAGTAATTTCAAGCATTACTCCTCAACAATCTTTCCTCCCATAATTTTCATTGCTTCACTCATCAAATCATTCTGAGTGCCATTCTGTTTTTTGTTTACCCCGTTAAATTCCGGCGTAGCCGGACCGCCAGAGGCGGATTTAACTGGGTGAATTTTTATACCCGCTTCCTCTTCACTGACAAATTTCAGCCTGACTTTGGATTCGAGGATTTTACCAAAAGCGCTCTCCATTGTCAATCGATTTTTGGTTTCATTGAGTTTTTCCAAATAGAAACTATATTTGGCGGCGATAATAATTGTGTTTTCGGATATTTTAATCGGCTGGCAATTGGACAAAAAAGCGGAAAGAGAATGATTGAAAGGTTTGATTTCCTTTAAAATCAAATCCCATTTTCCGTTGACGTCTTCAAGGGAAATATTGCCAATAGGGGACGAATCTGAATTTTCTGTGATTTTTTCCGGAGCAGGCGCTTCTTGGTGAGCTTCTTGAACAACTGTTTCGGATTTTTCGGCATTAATTGTTTCATTCTTCATATTATGTATTACAGGATTTGCTGTAGGCATTTTTTTAATTTCAACAACTGGTTCACTAACAATTAAATCTTGAGCAACGGAACATATTTTAGATGCGGCAATTTCCAACGGCAATTGGGGAATGAAGGAGGCGCTTATTTTTGTCTGAGTTTCCAGCAGATGGTTGATGGCTGATAGCATTTCCTGCAAAGAGTATTTTTTTGAAATATTTTCCATACTTTGGATCTGTTCGGCGGTCAATTCAAATGAAAGTGTTTTGGCCAGTTTTTGATCGGCGCACAAAAGAAGCAGCTGACGGAAATAATTGATAAGGGATTTGCCGAATATTTCCAAATTGTATCCATCAGAAGAAATCTTATTGATCAACTCCAATGATTCATGCAAATTTTTTTCTAGAAGAAACTGAGCTAGCTTCGCTATGATTTGATGATCGGCTGTGCCCAAAATTTCCGCCACTTCTTTGGCGGTGATATTTTTATTTTCAAGAGAAATAACTTGCGCTAAAAGTGATTCGGCATCCCGCATTCCTCCTTCGGCAGCAATGGCAATCATTTCCAAAGCTTCTTTTTCTATTTTTATTTTTTCGCTTTTGGCGATGATGGTTAATTTTTGAATAATGCTTTCCATCGTGAGCCGGCTGAAATCAAATCGTTGGCAACGGGAAATGATAGTGCCCGGAACTTTATGAATGGCGGTAGTAGCCAGAATAAATATCACATGAGCGGGCGGTTCTTCCAAAGTTTTTAGAAGCGCGTTGAAAGCACCGATGGAAAGCATATGCACTTCATCTATAATATAAACTTTATATTTTGCTTGCGATGGTGGAAGTTTCACAGTTTCGCGAAGCTCTCTGATATTGTCCACTCCTGTGTTGGAAGCCGCATCAATTTCCATAATATCCAATGAGCGATTTTCGGAAAAATTTTTGCAGATGGCGCATTCTATGCACGGTTCCGAATCGCCATCTTTTCTCTTCTGACAATTAACAGCCTTGGCAAAAATTCTGGCCATTGTGGTCTTGCCGGTTCCTCGCGGACCGGTAAAAAGATAGGCTTGTCCGATGCGATTATTTTTGATGGCATTAGTCAGAGTTTGAACGATGTGTTTCTGGCCGATAACATCGGAAAAAGTCTGAGGCCTGTATTTTCGGTATAAAGTATTGCTCATAATAGCTACTACAAATTACAAATCTTCTACAAATTTAATACTACCACACATTCAATACTTTTCAATTTTGAGTGTGGATTTGTAGTAGTTTAATCTTAGCAAAAATAAAAAGCCTTGTCATATACAAAGGCTTATTTTAAAACTTCGAAATTATTTCTTAAAAACAAAAAACTTGTATCCGATAAAATTCCAAACCATCGCTAGAATTGTTCCGGATGCAATGCCGACGTTGGCCCAGCGTTCAGGAGAAAAAGCGGATGAATGGGAAACATAGGTGACCACGAAATAGGCGATGGCTATTTTTACCAGAAGGCCGATAAAAGTAATTCCGAAAAATTGCAAATATCCTCCCGATGCATTTTTATTTCCATCGGAAAATGTCCAATATTTGCTCCAAAAATAACTGCCTGAATTGGCAACCATGAAAGAAATTCCATTGAATATTCCATACCAAAATCCTGCAAAAATTGAAGTGGCAGCCATCAAAAGATTAACAATTCCCCAATCCAGGAAAGTGTTGAATGCTCCGACGGCGGCGAATTTTGCCACTTGCAGGACAACCGGGATTTTTTTGGCAATCAGCGAGGCGATGAAAATTGCGATGTTGGCAAAAACAGCAAAAAATATAATTAATCCTAAAACAAAAAAAGCGCTTATTTTTATTTGCGCAAAGTCAAGATTTTTTAGAATGGGAATGGTGAAAAGAGCAAAGGCAATGCCAATGAAGGTTATCAAAAAGTAATCTTTTTTCGTGAGAACTGCATTCTGATTTTGTTCCATGAATTTTTTGAGTATTGACTATTCTTTTTTCTTGGATTGTTCTTCTTGAATTTCTTTTTCAATTGCGGCAATGTCGGCCGTCCATTCATCCGCTACGGAATTTGTTTCAGGTGATTCACCGGTTTCTTTCTTTTCTTTTTCTTCAAAATTTTGAAAAATATCAACTTTTTTGCCGGATCCTGATCCGTATTCATGATCGTGGCCTTTTTGCAAAACATTTTCAATCGAGGCCCATGAGCTATCAATGTCGCGAGGCATCACAATCGCCACTTCATCTCCAGGTTCAGCGCGGAAATATGTTATGGATGCAAGCAAAACTCGGTAGGGTTTCCCTTCAGCGAGAATACGAAAATTTCCGGATTCATCCTGACTCACCACTCCCAGTGCGTGTTTCCTTTCGATTGGTCCAATTTGTTTATAAATAAAAGACCCGTCCGGAGTTATGGTGAGTTTCAACATATCTCCTTCGACGAGTTTCGATTTCGATGCATAATTGGCCGGCACCGGATATTGTTTTCCGTCAGTGCCGATCATTATTTGTCCGTCAAAATTTCCTTCAATAATTGTTCCTTCCGATTCGTCTTCAGATTTTCTTTTTCTTCCGGTTTTCTTTTTTCCTTCCAACTGCAAAAGCATCATCTTGGCGCTTTGGATAGTTTTTTCCGCGCTGCCAATCATTTCCCGAAGACTTTGAATCTTGTGGGATTTTTCTGATTCGCTGACGCCATTATCATCGGCGGATATTTCCGTTGTGTTATTTTTTTTCTTTTTCATTTTTATTTTTAGCTCTTGAATTCCATAAAGAAAATTCCCCCGAAATTCAAATGCTTTTACAATGAAATTATATAATAGATTAAAATATTATGCAATAGTTTTCCAATTGTGGATAACCCCAGCAGTAAAACGAGGCGTTTACTGCGGGGCAAGCCCAACATTCTTAGATGTCACTATATTACAATAAGAATAGAGAGTCAAGAGCATCGTATTTTGGCGGCTTTACCCCGCACTAATTTTGCTGATTTTTACAAATATTGCAGATTATATTAACAAGCCGTAAGCACTTGAGCGGCGCTTGGCCCGAATAGGGCCAGGCTATTCGCCCGCAGCGCCGCCGAAATTATAACGGCAAAATTAGTGAGGGGTTGACAAGGTTAAAATTGTATGATATAATGGCAAATTGGTGTTATTTTACAATTTTTTAACAATAGAAGCAGAAGTTCAACTTTATAGGGGGGTTTAGGATGAAAAAAGTTTTATTGATGTTTGTGGCGGTTGTTCTGTTGTTTGCTGGCAAATCTTTTGCTGGTGGCAGCGGTGTCGATTATTATGATCGCATCACTATTTCAGCCAATGGGGAATTTGTTTACCATGTGAATTTCCCATTTACAGTTCCATCAGGAAACTGCGGAAATTTGAAGGTCTATAAATACAATTATAGCCATTCACTTTTTGGACAGTCAGCGTCATGGGAAATTGTTCAATCAGGCGATGAAGTTTCAGACGGAATTTACAAGTTTGTGAACCGCGAAAATGAATGTGATCTGACATTCACAATCGAAGGTTCACCAACCAATCTAAGTCAGATAAGTTCTTGGACGGAGCATGAGGTTGAAGCCGAAGACATTGGATTGTTAGTCAGAAATGGCTGGACTCCAGATAATGTTTTCAATCTTTCAACTGATGATTACGAATATAGCTACGAAATGGTGTTCAACTCATTTGGGCGTAAAACATCAATTGAAGTTCTCCTTTCAGGTGCATTTAATATGCAAGGCGACATCATTGGAGCCATTATTCCTGACACAAGAGGGCTGTTGTCAAAAGTAATCATCTTCAATGAAAAGATGAAAGGAAAAAATTTATTGATAGATGAAAATCAAATTATAGTGCTCATATATAAAGAGCATTACAATTATTAGGTATCGTTAAAATTTCAAAGAGAAGGCGGCGCATTAACATTTGCACCGCCTTTTTTCTTTGCCAAAAAAGTGGTAGAATAAAGTCATCAAGTTATAATGTTTAAAGTTATAAAGTGAAAGAATATTTCAAAAAATTAGGTCTGGTTTTTCTGACGATATTGATTTTTACCGGAGGAGATTATATTATTCATCAATTGCGCTCTGAATTTTCCGTGCCTGAGTATTATTTCCGAAACAAAATAATTTTTGGAACTCTTCTGGGATTTGTCATTTTGTTTTTCATCAAAAATATTGAAAGCCGCCTTTGGCGGTCTTTTATTTTTTCCATTCTCATCGCCACTCTTTTGCAAACTCGCTACACGATTGAAGGATATGATTTCTTCGGCTTTGTTCTGCCTTTTCTTTTCATCCACTTTTTTATCCTCTGGCCGGCAAGTTATTTGATTTTGTTTAAAAATACCAAAAGCAATTAAAAATTCCTTCCTTATATCCATATAACCTTATAAGGAAGAAAAAAATTGCAAGCAAAATAAAAATTAATTCAAAAAAACTACTACAAAATCTTGCATAGGCAAGAAATGGTAGTTTGAAACAAAAAAATGTTTAATCGAAAAATCGCGAGCGAAGTGGCCATCGGAATCATTGCGGTGATTGCAATAATCCTCGGATATTATTTTTGGAAATCAAATAATATTGTGGTTGCTCCAATAATGGTGAAAAATTCCGGCACCACAACTACAACCACCTTGCCTGAAAAGCAGGTGTATCGAAATGAAAAGTATGGATTTGAATTGACTTTTCCTGAAACGTGGAAAGGATATTCGGCTACCAGTCGGACATTGAATTGGGGAAGCGATGGAACAAGCGATTCAATTGACTTTGCTCTTCCCGATCAAAAAGACGGATTGTTCAATATTAGTTTTCATACTAAAAAGCAATACGATTCCATAGAAAATTCCGGCGTTCCATTTGGAATGTTTTTGAATAAAAATAATGATTATGTTTTTGTTTGGAATCAAGCTCAATATGCCGCCAATCCACAAATGGAAGAAAGAATGAAGGAGGTTCAATCGATCATAAAAACCTTCAAATTCATTAATTCCAATAACGCAACTTCTGATTGGCAAACATATCGGAATGATAAATATGGGTTTGAGTTTAAATATCCAAAGGATTGGACTGTAAAATTTAGTAACGAATCAAGGCAACCCGGCGGAAATTTTGTGAATATTAATATAATTAATAATACTTTGTCATCTGCAATCTATAATATAAATATCAACATATTTAATAATAATGCCGACCTTTCGTCAAGAGATTGGTTTGAAAAAGCAAACGCAGGTTTTGATTATAAAATAACAGACGTTGTTTTTAATGGAGTTCCTGCCGTAAAAGAATCTACCGAAACTTCTAGCAGTTATAGCATTTATATAAATCATGATAAAAATATATTCATGTTTGACACGACAAAGAATTGGAATGAGTTGTCAGAAAATTTAAGGCAATCTATGAGTTATGATAAGGAATCCGAAAACATTAGACAACAAATCCTCTCCACTTTCAAATTCACAAAATAGCTTAATCTTTCCCGAAAATCCTCTTTCTTTGGCGAAAGGGGATTTTTTTGACTGGCGAAGTCATTTTTGATAGAATGAATTAGCACAAATTTTAAACTCTCACATAAATTATGACATTTTTTAGTAAGGTTTTTGGCTCCAATGAGCGGGAAATCAAAAAGCTTCAACCGATTGTGGAACAAATCAATTCTTTTGAGAAATCAATTCAAAAGTTGTCCGACGAAGAGTTGAAGCAAAAAACGCAATATTTCAAAGATGAAATAAAAAAAGGTAAGACTCTGGACGATATTCTTCCGGAGGCTTTTGCTGTGGTTCGGGAAGCCGCCAATCGGGTCATTGGCGAACGGCATTTTGATGTGCAAATGCTGGGCGGAATAGTACTCCACCAAGGAAAAATCGCGGAAATGAAAACAGGTGAAGGCAAAACTTTGACTTCCACACTCGCTATATATCTGAATGCTTTGGAAGGCAAAGGCGTTCACGTGGTGACGGTTAATGATTATTTGGCTAAACGAGATTGCAATTGGATGGGTTCCATATTTTATTTTCTCGGAATTTCCACAGCTTGCATTATTCACGACGCATCGTATATTTATGAATCCAAAATTGTTGATTCTGATGAAGTTAATATTGAAATGGAGAACTTAAGATTGGTTTCCAGAAAAGACGCATATAATGCTGACATTACATATGGAACAAATAATGAATTTGGTTTTGATTATCTGCGCGACAATATGGTGCAGAGTTTTGATCAAATGTCGCAAAGAGATTTGAATTTCGCGATTGTGGATGAAGTGGATTCGATTTTGATTGATGAAGCCAGAACTCCGCTTATTATTTCCGCGCCAGACACGGAATCCACGAAAATGTATCAACGATTCGCGCAAATTGTTCCGCGCCTCAAGGAAAAAGATGATTATGAAGTGGATGAAAAAATGAAAGCCGTGACGCTCACGGACGCAGGAATTTCTCGAGTGGAAGAAATGCTGGGCATGGGAAATATTTATGAAGCGGGAAAAATCAGCTATGTCCATCATTTGGAACAATCTTTGAAAGCGGAAATTCTTTTCAAACTGGATCGCGACTATGTGGTGAAAAACGGCGAAGTGATTATTGTGGATGATTTTACAGGAAGATTAATGCAAGGACGAAGATATTCTGATGGACTTCACCAAGCGATTGAAGCCAAAGAAAAAGTGGAAGTGCAGCGCGAATCCAAGACCTTGGCGACCATCACTTTTCAAAATTATTTTCGGATGTATAAAAAATTGTCCGGTATGACCGGAACGGCTTCCACTAGTTCTGAAGAATTTGTCAAAGTTTATAAATTGGACGTGATGGAAATTCCGACTAATCAAAATATGATTCGCAAGGACTTGCCTGATATTGTTTATAAAACAGAAAAAGGAAAATTTGATGCGATTGTCAAAGAACTAAAAAAAATTAGCGAAACAGGACAGCCGGCACTGGTTGGAACAGTGGCAATTGAAAAATCAGAATACTTGCACGAACTTTTGGAACGCGAAGGTGTGAAACATGAAGTTTTGAATGCCAAACAACATGAAAAAGAAGCCGGAATTATCGCCAAAGCTGGGCAAAAAGGCTCAGTGACAATTGCGACCAATATGGCGGGACGCGGAACGGACATCAAATTGGGTGAGGGAGTGAGGGAAGTGGGAGGACTTTTGATTATCGGCACGGAACGACATGAAGCGCGGCGCATTGACAATCAGTTGCGAGGACGCGCCGGACGGCAAGGAGATCCGGGAGTTTCGCAATTTTTTGTTTCTTTGGAAGACGAATTGATGCGCCGTTTCGGCGGAGACAAAATGAAAAATATGATGGACACTTTGGGGCTTCCGGAAGATGAGCTTATTCAAAATCGTATTATTTCCCGAACCATTGAAAACGCGCAATCAAAAATTGAAGGATTTAATTTTGATATTAGAAAGCACGTTTTGGATTATGACGACGTGATGAACAAGCAAAGAGAAGTGGTGTACAAAAAAAGAAAAGATATCTTGGCCACCAAAGATATCAAAAATGAACTCCTGAAAGATATTTGCGAAGAAATAGAGAAAATTGTTTCAGCACACTGCATTGGGGATGAAGTTGATTGGGAGATTGAAGTTTTAATGTCAGAAATAAAAAATATTTTTCCGGTTGACGATGACGAAAAGAAAAAAATAGAAATTATCCGCGACGACAAAGCCAAAAATACCTCGGAAAAATTAAACGCAATTATTGAATATCTTTTCGGCATTGCCAAGAAAGCTTATAACCAAAAAGAAAAAGAAGTGGGAACTGAAAATATGCAGCAAGCGGGAAAAATGATAATGCTCCAAGTCGTGGACAATTATTGGATGGCGCATTTGGAAGAAATTGATTATTTGCGTACAGGCATTGGTCTTCGTGGATACGGACAGCGTGATCCTCTTGTTGAATACAAACGCGAAGCTTTCAATTTATTTTCTCATTTGATGGACAGTGTTAGGACGACAGTCGTTCATACCATTTTTCGCATCGCTCTCACTCCGCAAGCGTCAGCACCAACTCAAAAAAAAGAGAATTTGCAATTCAAAGGCGCGGATGAAAATATGAATCAGTTTGAAAGTGAAATAAAGCCTGCCCGCAATGCTTCGCATAGCGATGCAGGCGGGCAAAAACCGATTATTAATCAAAATAAAGTAGGAAGAAATGATCAATGTCCTTGTGGTTCAGGAAAAAAATACAAGAAATGTTGTGGAAAATAAAAATATGAAATACAACAAATTAGTCAGAGATAAAATTCCTGAATATATAAAAAGCAAGGGGGGAACTCCGATTGCTCATATTGCCGGGAAAAAAGAATACTGGGAAAAACTGAAAGAAAAATTAGCGGAAGAAATAAAAGAATTTTTTGAAAGTGAAAGCATCGAAGAGATAGCGGACATCCAAGAAGTGATTAACGCTATATGCGTTTACAAAAAATTTAGCAGAAGTAAAATCGAATCAATAAAAAGGAAAAAAGCAAAAGAACGAGGGGCTTTCAAGAAAAAAATAATTTTAGAAGAAGCATAAGTGCAAAGAAGGATGGCATAAAAAACACGGAGCGAATTGCCCCGATGCTTCGAGCGCAACCTCGTGGGTGCGGGGCTTGCTGAGCCCGCCGAAGAAAAATAATATAATAAAAAAATTCCATCCATGCCAAAAATGTTATCAAAAAAATTTCTTAAATTCTCAATAAAAAATAATTATGCTACACTTACTCACGGCCGTGCGCAAGTGTAGCAGGCAATTTATAGCTATGGAATTGTGGAAAAAATAAAAGAAACATTATGGAAAATATAGAAACCGAAAAAGAGCCCATTGATAAATTGAAAGAATTATTAAAAAGAAATAAAGATAAAAGAATTGTGGTTGTGAGAACGACTTGTTCCGGAAACGACAAAGCACTTAAACTTTAAATATATGTATAAAGGATTTGTTTTATCTGAATCTCTCAAAAATCCAGTAGTTCTCAATAATTTTGAGAAAATTTATGTTAAAGTTGAATATCACCCCGAATATGGAGGAGAACCAAAGATATGGCATGACTTTAAGTTAAAAATAGATAATGAAAATATAACTCAAGCAACTAATTTGTTATCTGAACAAATGAAAGATACTTGGTATGCTCATTTTTGGAATAGCAGTGAGGTATATGTGATACTTCCAGGAAAGGTCTTTAAAATACCAAGAGAACAAAAATGGCAATCTAAAGAATATCAAGAATTAAAAGAGTATGCCGTGAAACATGGAGTAGAAAAACAATATATGGAATTTTGGATTGAGGATTAATTCATTTAGAAGTGAAAAAATTTAATAGTTTCTAACTCAAATCTTTAAGATTGTTGGAAAAAATATGCAAAAACAAATAGAAAAAGAAATAGAGGAAAGTGAAATTCCCAAAGTAGAAATTTTTATCGGCTAAAAATTATGGAAAATAAAATAGAAAATAGGAATAAAGAAATTATTGCGGAGAAAAATCCCTTAATTATCGGACAGAAAAAATTCAAGGATTTTATTGAATTCAGAAAAATTAAGGATGAAGATTTTCCGTTGATTGAAAAAATGACTACTTTTCCCAAAGAACTTATAATTATGGAGCTTCATAATTTATTCAATATGAATCACGAAAGGAGCGGAGAAGAATTGGAGAGATTTATCAAAAATACGACCGACGAAGAGAAAAAAGATCTGTATCAGTCGGCTCTGAATTTTTATAATAAATATGGTTGGGCGACGAGTTATAATCTAGTCCGAGTTTTGGAAGGAGAAATATAAATGTTGAGAATTAAAATATAAAAATAAATTTATGGAAGAAATAGCAGTAAAAGCCATTATTTTAAAAGGAGATAAGTTTCTTGTTTTAAAAAGTTTTGTTGCCGGGGAGGTTGTTTATACTTTGCCTGGTGGAAGGATAAAATCAGTCAATTTGGAAGTGGAGCTCAAGAGAGAAGTCAAAGAAGAAACGAATATTGATATGGAAGAGTTTCATTATTTCGGAGACTGGTCTTTTATCAGGAAAACCAATGGGCTGAAAACAGTCTGCAAGACTTATGTCGGAAAACTGATCAAAGAAGACATTAATTTTGAAAATAAAGTAAAGCGACAAAATATCCAGGAATTTTTGTGGTTGGGAAAAGAAGAGTTTTTGACGGGAAATTATTCCGACAACAAAAGTTTGTTGGATTTGATTGGAAAATTGGAAATTTAATTTTTTTATGATTGCATTTGAAAAATCAGTCGGAGCAGTTGTTTTTAGGCGGGAAGGGAAAAAGATTTTTTATCTCTTGCTTGAATATGATCCAAAATATTGGGGTTTTCCCAAAGGCCATGTGGAGAAAAAAGAAACCGAAGAAGAAACGCTGCGCAGGGAAATTCGCGAAGAAACCGGAATCAAAAATGTGAAAGTCGTTCCTGATTTCAGGATTGAAACCAGATATTTTTATCGCGCCAAAGGCAAGGAAAGAGCGGAAAGAAAAAGGGATAAAAGAAAAACGCTCATCATGAAAAAAGCGGTTTTTTATTTGGCGGAAACAAAAGCCAAGAAGATAGTTATTTCTTCGGAACACGAGGCATTTGCGTGGCTGGCTTATAAAAAAGCGTTGGAAAAAACCGCGCATAGGACTGCGAAAAATATACTGAAAAAAGCCGAAAAATTTCTAAAAAAATGATAGAATTACAATTTTGACATTATATTCACTTTTCTGTATCATAAATAGAGCTAAAACTAAAACAAAAAATGGGGAATTAAGATAATCAGGCAAATGGTTATTGTTTTTTGTTTTAAGAGGGATTGATAAAGTTATTATGCCAAAAAACATCAGAAATTTTTTCAGAAGAATCACGGGAAATATTTTTGGAAATTTTTCCAAAGATATTGGAATTGATTTGGGAACAGCCAACACTCTTGTCTATGTGAAAGGCAAAGGCATTGTGATTAATGAGCCTTCCGTGGTGGCTATCAACAAAAAAACCGGGCATATTCTGGCTATCGGAAAAGAAGCCAAAAGGATGGTGGGAAAAACTCCTGGGCACATTGTGGCTGTTCGTCCACTGGTAGATGGTGTGGTGAGTGATTTTGAAGTGACCGAACAAATGCTCAAATATTTCATCGAAAAAGTACACAAAGAATCTTTTTCTATTTTGCCTCGTCCACGCGTTTTGATAGGCATTCCTTCCGGAATATCCGAGGTTGAAAAAAAAGCCGTCATTGATGCCGCGACCAATGCCGGCGCCCGAGAAACATATTTGATTGATGAACCGATGGCAGCGGCCATTGGAGCGCGTTTGCCGGTAACTGAGGCGGCTGGAAATATGATTGTGGATATTGGAGGAGGCACTTCAGAAATTGCCATTATTTCTCTGGGAGGAGTGGTTATTTCTAAGAGTCTCCGGATTGCGGGAGATGAAATGAATGAAGATGTTGTGCGTTATTGCAGAGATGAGTTTAATCTTTTAATTGGAGAAAAAACTTCCGAAGAAATAAAAATCAATATTGGCAGCGCTTATCCATTGAAAGAAGCGCTTTCAATGCCGGTGCGTGGCCGTGATTTGGTGAGTGGACTGCCGAAGGAAATAATTTTGAATGACGAACAAATTCGCCAGGCGATTTCCAGATCGATAAGAATAATTGTCAATAATATCCGTTCGGTTATTGAAGACGCTCCACCGGAACTTTTGTCCGATATTATGCAAAAAGGAATTATTTTGGCCGGTGGAGGAAGTTTGATTCGCGGATTGGATAAATTGGTGGCCAATCAATGTGAAATGCCGGTGAGAATGATGGAAGATCCACTGACTGCGGTTGTGCGGGGAACCGGAATAGTTCTGGAAGATTTGGAAAGCCTAAAGGAAATTCTAGTGGACAGGCAATATGAAAAATCTTTAAGCTAAAATATTTTTAATTTCCGCATTTGCCTCTGCCAATCCGCTGCTCGGCGCGACAGACGGACAATTGAACAATCGCGCCTGCGAAAAGCGATTGTCATAGTCAAATGCGTAAGTTTCAAACAAAAAAATATGCCAAGCAAATTAAAATTTTTTTCCTACAAATTGACAAAAGTTTTGGTCGTGCTGGCAATATTCGGACTTCTCGTTTTTTTTAATCCGAAAAATTTTTTTCGTCCCGTTCGTTCAGCGATGTTCTGGTTTTTTTCTCCAATTCAAAAAGTAGTTTATAAATCTTCACAAGAAATTGCCTCAGTCAAAGATTTTTTTCTTTCTATTGGTGACTTGAAGACGGAAAATGAAAAACTAATCAAAGAAAATCAAAATTTGATGGCTGAAAATGCCAGTTTGAATAATATTGGCAAAGAAAATGATTTTTTACGCCAGCAGATGGAGCTTCTTCCTAGAGAAAAATTTAATTTGGTCATTGCTAATGTTACAGGACAAGATCCTTATGCTCTGGGAAATTGGATTGAGATTGACAAAGGTGAGAGAGATGGAATTGCGCAGGATATGCCGGTTATTGTTTCCAATGGAATTTTTATCGGCAGAATCAGTGAAGTCGGATTTTCCAGTTCTAAAATAGTTCTTATCAGCAGTCCGGAAAGCGCTATTAATGGAATGGATTTGAAAACGGAATCCAAAGGAATTGCCAAGGGAGAATATGGATTGGGTATTATTTTGGATATGATTTTGCCTTCAGAAACTGTGAATGTCAGCGATGATATCGTGACGTCCGGATTGGGAAAAAATATTCCGCGCGGGTTATTTATCGGTAAAGTTAAATCCATTCAATTTTCTCAGGATCGGCTTTTTCAGCAGGCGATAGTCGCTTCTTCAATTGATTTTTCCAAACTCAGCCAAGTTTTTATTATTAAAGATTTCAAGCGTTGATGAAAAATAATTTTTTTATTTTTTTTCTGATTGTTGCGGGAATTATCCTGCAGGTGAGTGGTTTTCCGGTCTTGTTTTCCCGTGGATATTTGCCAAGCATTGTGTTAGTCGGAGTTATTGCATCAACTATTATCTGGGGTTTTCGCAATGCGTTAATTTGGATAATTGTAACCGGCGCGGTTTTCGATCTGATAACATATGGAGTAATGGGAAAGCAAGTTATTATTCTGGTGGTCGTGGCATATTTTGTCAGCTTTTTTTCCAAAAGATTTTTGGTGGAAAATAGAGGACTGGGAATCCTCGCTATTATTATTTTGGTTTCAGTGGCTACGCTGATCTTTAAAGGTTTGTTTTTTGCAATTGAAGGCAACGGAAAACTCATTTCCGGTTCAACATTTTTTTTATCGGCCGGAAAAGAATCGTTTTTCAATCTGATAATATTTTTCATCATTTTTAATTTTTTGAAAAAAAGAAACAGGTCATCACTCGGAAAACTTTCTTTCGAAAAATAGTGAATAAAAAATATGATGCAGAGAAAAATGAAAAAAATGAGTCGAAGCGGAGGGATGGAAATCGAAGACCATATTTTTTCGGTGACAGAAAATGAATCGGCGAAAATAGAAATGCCATTCGAAAAGAAAAAACTGAAATTTTTTTGGTGGATAATTTTGGTTTTTCTGATTTTTCTGGCCTCACGAGTTTTTTATCTGAACATCATCAGAGGTTCTTTCTATCAAGATTTGGCCAAAAGAAACAGTATCCGTTCCATTGTGATGAAAGCTCCTCGCGGAAAAATTTTCGACATTAAAGGCAGTGCCTTGGTCAGCAATATTCCCAGTTTGGACGCCGTTTTTATTCCGGCTGATCTGCCCAAAGATGAGGAAATCAAAAAAAGAATGATAGAAAAGCTTTCCAATATTTTGGGCATCAATAGCGGAGAAATTATCGCAAAAATCGAAAGTGTGGAATCATATTCGTTCAACTCGGTATTGCTCAAGGAAAATATTTCACAGGATGAATCATTGGTTTTGATGGAAAGCAGCAAGGAATTCCCCGGCATTATTATTGAAAAAACTGCTATTAGGGATTATGCCGACAGTTCTATTTTTTCCCATATTTTGGGTTATGTTGGAAAAGTAGAGAAAAAAGAATTGGAATCCAATGCGGGATATTTATTCACGGACTATATCGGCAAACAAGGAATCGAAAAATCCTATGAAAAATATTTGCGCGGTGTTAACGGGGCAGTGCAAGTGGAGGTTGATTCTTTGGGTAATATCAAAAAAGAAAGAGGCATTATCGATTCCAAACAAGGCAGTGATTTGGTTTTGAATATTGATGCGGATCTGCAAAAAAAAATAACCGATAGTCTAACTGCGATGTTGGAAAAAACCAAAACCAACACGGCGGCCGCTATTGCTATTGATCCCAGGGATGGTTCAATCCTGTCTTTGGTGAGTCTGCCAAGTTATGACAATAATCTTTTTTCCCAAAAAATTTCCCAAGATGATTATTTGAAACTTATCAAAGATCCCGACAAACCTCTTTTCAATCGGGCGATTGCGGGAGAATATCCGCCCGGTTCCACTATCAAGCCTCTCATTGCTTCAGCCGCTCTTGAAGAAGGAACGATTGATGAGAACACCACTGTTTCTGATTCTGGATCAATCAGTATTGGAAATTTTGTTTTTCGCGATTGGAAAACGCATGGACTAACAGATGTCAGAAAAGCGATTGCAGAATCTTGTGATGTTTTTTTCTATTCTGTGGGAGGCGGTTATGGAAATATTCCGGGGCTTGGTATGAGTCGAATGAAAAAATATGATAATCTTTTTGGTTTAGGAAAAATTACCGGTATAGATATCACCGGAGAAGCGGATGGATTGATTCCTGATGAAAAATGGAAACTGGAAACTATCGGGGAAAAATGGTTTGTGGGAAATAGTTATCATGCCGCTATCGGGCAAGGCTATGTGACGGCTACGCCTTTGCAACTCATAAATTATATTGCGGCGATTGCCAACGGTGGAACAGTTTATGAACCGCATATTGTCAATCAAATCAGAAAAAATGACAAAGAAACTATTTCTATTAGCCAAAAAATTATCAACGAAAAATTTATTTCTCCCGCTACTTTGAAAATTGTTCAAGAAGGAATGCGGCAAACAGTTACGAGTGGAACAGCGCAGACATTGAAAAGTTTGCCGGTTGAAGTGGCGGGCAAAACCGGCACAGCGCAATTCGGTTCGGAAAATCGGACTCACGCTTGGTTTGTTTCCTATGCGCCCTATGTCAATCCGAAAATTGCGATGGTGGTTTTGGTGGAAGGCGGGGGAGAAGGACATTCCAGCGCCCTTCCGGTCACGCAAGAAGTTTTGGATTGGTATTTCAGGAATCAATGATAATATTTTTTTAGTGGTATAATGGAAATGTAGATTAATTGAAACAAAAATACTATGGCGGAAATAAAAGAATCAAAGTCGCTGGATAATAAGGTGGAAGAAAAAGAGATTCCAAAAGAAATCGAAAGGAAATATTTGGTCGCGAAGCTTCCGGAAAATCTTGATACATATCCAAAAAAAGAAATTGTGCAGGGTTATCTTGCTATTGCTTCTGATGGGACAGAAGTGCGTCTACGGAAAAAAGGAGATAAATATTATCAAACAGTAAAAATCGGATCTGGCAAAACGCGCGGAGAATTCGAAACTGAAATAACTGGAGAACAGTTTGAAAAACTTTGGCAGGCTACTGAGGGGAAAAGAATCGAAAAAATTCGCTATGAAATTCCCCAAGGAGACAATATAATTGAGCTTGATATTTATCAGGGCGATCTCATTGGATTGGTAAGTGTGGAGGTCGAATTTAAATCAGAATTCGACAGCGAAAAATTTTCCGCTCCCGAATGGTTTGGAGGCGAAGTGACGGAAGATTCCAGATATAAAAATAAAAATTTGGCGCTTCATGGAATTCCCAAAGAGGAAAAAATAAAAAAATCAGAAGAAAAAGAATCATTAGGCATTCCTGAATATTCACTGGAAAAAGGCGTGGGAATCTTGGTTGATATGATAAAGGAAAAAATAAGCGAAGCTGGGGATTCTTCCGTGGTTGTTGAAATTGCCGGAGGATCTGCTTCGGGAAAAACCAGCGCAGTGGCAAAAAAAGTTTGCGATGTTTTTAGCAGTGAGGCAGTGCTCATTTCAATGGATGACTATTATAGAGGAAAGGCATTTATAGAATCCGAAAAAGAAAAAGGAAATATTTTGAATTGGGATCAGCCGGAAGCGCTGAATATCGCCTTGCTTAGCGAGCACATCCGGGAATTGAAAAACGGAAATAGCATTGAAAAACCTGTTTATGATTTCAAAACCGGAGAACCATCGGGAACTGAAGAAATAAAACCGAAAAAAATTATTATTATCGAAGGACTTTTTGCGCTCAATGAGATGGTTAAAGATCAAGGAGATGTGCGGGGATTTGTGGATATCGGTATGCATGGAAGAATTCTTCGAAGAATTCTTCGGGATGTGGAACGAACCGGCCAGAAACCGGAAGATATTTTGAATTATTTTTCCGATATTGTCGAACCGATGCATGAAAAATATATTGAAACAACCAAAAAAAATTCCGACATCGTCATCAAAAACGAATATAGTCCTGAAATTGAAGCGGAACGTTCTGGAATGCACGAGATTCAACTGAAATTCAGAGGAACTATTGACCAGAATTTTCTCAGGCAATTGGGCGCAGAAAAATTAGGAATAGCAAAACAAATAGATGTCTATTATAATCCAAAAGACAGGAATCTTGTCGATACGGGAGAAATTTTGAGAATTCGCGAAGAAGAAGGACATCAGATTTTGACGTATAAGGGTCCGAAAAAACAATCGGAATTCAGGGATCGTCCGAAATTTGAATTTGAAATAGATAAAGAAGTCGCCGATAAATTTATTGCATTATATGGGGATAAAGTAAAAGTAATTTCCAAGGAACGGGCGCTTTATCAATTGAACGGGGTGGTATTTTCTCTTGATTCCGTCATTCGTGAAGAGGGTGGAGAAAAAAAGGATCTTGGAAAATTTATTGAATTCAGGTCAACTGATCAGACTGATGGAGAAAATAAAATTAAAGAAGTAGTTTCAAAAATTAACCTAGAAATGGAAAACGGAATAAAAGAATCTTATTTTGATATGTAATTAAATATTTATTAGCATATGAACAAATCAAATCTCATTTTTTTGGACACGGAAACAACAGGCACTGGACCAAAGGATCGTTTGTGCCAAGTGGCATATAAATTCAACGGCGAAGAATTTGAATCGCTTTTCAAACCGCCGCTGCCGATTGAAATTGACGCGATGGCGGTCGCTCACATTACCAACAAAATGGTGGCGGACAAAGAACCGTTTGAGAAATCAAAAATGAAAAAACATCTGGAAGAAATTTTGGCGGAAAATATTTTGGTGGCGCATAACGCCAAGTTTGATGTGGAAATGTTGCAAAGAGAAAATTTGGTCGTGCCAAAAATTATTGATACTTACAAAATCGCTCATCATTTGGATACGGAAGAAAAAATTCCCAAATACGGTCTGCAATATTTGAGATATTTTCATGAGTTAGAAGTAGAAGACGCTTCAGCGCACAGCGCTTTGGGAGACGTGAAAGTTTTGGAAAAAGTTTTTGAAGTGCTTTTTTCGCAAATGGAAAAATTATTGGGGGATGAAGAAAAAGTTTTGGAAAAAATGATGGAAGTTTCGGCCAGTCCGATATTGTTTCGAAAATTTAATTTTGGAAAATATATCGGCCAACCAGTGAGCGAGGTGGCGAAAACGGACAAAAATTATCTGCTTTGGTTTTTCAACCAAAAAATAATGGAACGAGAACGCGGAGAAGGGAATGATGAAAACTGGATTTATACAATAGACTTTTATCTCAATCCAAAAAAGAAATGACATATTTTGTTTATATCCTTGAATGCGCGGACAAAACTCTATACACCGGCATCACCACTGATCTGAAACGCCGAGTCGCTGAACATAACGACAGCAAACTGGGCGCGAAATATACTTCCGCTCGCCGGCCAGTCAAATTAGTATTCTCCAAAAAATTCAAAAACCGATCCTTGGCTTCAAAAGCTGAAGCTCAAATCAAAAAACTAAAAAAATCCGAAAAATTAAAACTAATAAACTGAAGTTATCCACAGGTCAGAATATTGCAGTTATTCTTAATAAGTGATATAATATCACTATAATCACTTAAAATAAAAAGTCATGGTTAAAAATAAAAAAATTATAGTTCAAGGTGTTGAAATCGCCATCATTTCTAAAGAGGAAAGCGATTATATTTCTCTTACTGACATGATAAAAGCAAAGGATGGCGATTTTTTTATATCTGATTGGCTCAGAAATAGAAACACCGTCGAATTCCTTGGTATTTGGGAAAAGATAAATAATCCAAATTTTAATTATGGCGAATTTGCCATAATTAAAAGTCAGGCAGAAAATTTCTCAAACTGAACGGCTCTTGAAACTCAATGAAATTGCTATTATTCAAATGAAATCACTGATAGGAAATCCAGGTATAAAAAAATTGGAAAAAAAATAAATTGGGAAAATTTGTCCGCCGGTTGGCGGATTAGGATTTTGGGGGTAGGATAAAGATTGGGAAAATAAAGGGAAAAAAATATAATAAGTATTATGGAAACTACAAAAATAGCTCTATTTAAAGGAAAAGAAATTAGAAAAACAATTCATAATAACGAATGGTGGTTTGTTATTAATGACATCATTGAGGCTCTAACGGATTCTGCTGATTCAGCGCAATATTTTAAGCGAATGAAACAAAGGGATCAGGAATTAGCAGAATTAATTGATAAAGGAGGGGTACAATTTGTACCACCCCTTATGCTTGAGGTAAAAACCGCTGGTGGCAGGCAAAAAATGTATTGTTGGAATACGGAAGGTATTTTTCGGCTTATTCAGTCAGTACCTTCACCCAAAGCGGAGCCATTGAAGAGATGGCTGGCAAAAGTTGGTTATGAACGAGTGCAAGAGATTGAAAATCCAGAACTCGCAACAAAAAGGACAAGAATGCTGTATAAACTCAAAGGTTATTCAGAAGATTGGATTGAAAAAAGAATGCGTGGAATTGCAATTCGTGAAGAACTGACTGATGAATGGCAAAAGCGTGGCGCTGGGGAGCAAAGAGATTATGAAATTTTAACCGCGGAAATATCCAAAGCAACTTTTGGTGTTATACCAAGTGAATATAAAAAGCTCAAGGGTCTTAAAAGGGAGAACTTGCGCGACCATATGGATGATTTTGAACTTATTTTTAATATGCTTGGCGAACGCGCCACAACCGAAATTCATCGCAATGAAAATTCCAAAGGAGTCGCGAAATTAAAAAGCGACGCAAAAGCCGGCGGTGATATTGCTGGCGGAGCGAGGAAGAAATTAGAAAAACGGCTAGGCCGATCGGTTGTGACAAAGAAAAATTTCCTGCCTCTTCGTCAGGCAAGTATCAAAAATTCCGAAGTAAAAAAACTTTTGAAAAATAAGAAATAATTTTGGAAAACCATTTTTTACCATTATACCTAATAAGGTAGTGAGGGAGAGAGAGGTAAATTTATGAAAAAAGTAAAGCGGTTTAAACCGATTTACTAATTAGCGGGTTGTGATGAAAGATTGGGAAATGATTTTTGAAAATTTGGGCGGAAATTTTGTAATTTTTGTCCGCCTTGAGGAGGGCGGTTTTTTGTTGCTAAAAAGGCTCAAAAAGGATAAGATGGAAAAGGGAATAATGAATTAATTCAGTAATAAATTATTTTTAAAATTCACCCTGTTAAATAATTTTGTCCGGCAAAATTAAGATTTGAAAAGAAACGAGCAAGTTTACAGGGGGTGATTAAATATTAAGAAAAATAAGTTGTGGCTATAAAAAATAGACTCAAATCTTATTTAACGGGGTAAATGGCACGCAGAAAATTAAGCGAAAACAATATTAGAAAATTAACGCGTTCGGGTGGTGGCAAATCCATTGGGCTAACGCTTCCGAAGGAAATGGTGGATTCTCTTGGCTGGCGCGAAAAACAAAGGGTGGTCGTCAAAAGGGTCAAGGGCGGATTAAACATCCGGGATTATCGGAGTAAAAAATGAAAAATATGCCTTTATCATGGAATGAAATCAAATCAAGAGCCATTGAATTTTCCAAAGAATGGGAAAATGAAAGCTCTGAAGACGCAGAAGCCAAATCTTTTTGGGATGGTTTTTTTAATGTTTTTGGTCTGACTCGAAGGCGTTTGGCAAATTTTGAATTTGAAGTAAAAAAGCGAGGCGGTAATAGCGGGTTTATTGATTTGTTTTGGCCTGGCATGTTGATTGTTGAGCATAAATCACGCGGTCGCAGTTTGGAAAAAGCATATGCCCAAGCTATGGATTATTTCCCCGGACTTTCAGAAAAAGATTTGCCAAAGTATATTTTAGTTTCCGATTTTGAAAATATTAAATTATATGATCTGGAAGAAAAAACTGAACAAGAATTTTCCTTAAAAGATTTGCATAAAAAAGCGCACCTGTTTGGATTTATTGCTGGCTATAAAAAGCAGGAATATAAAGAGGAGGACGAAGTAAATATCAAGGCGGCGGAGCTAATGGGTAAGCTCTATGACACGATGTTGGAAGCGGGCTATGCTGGGCATGAGCTTAATGTCCTTCTGGTGCGGATTCTTTTTTGTCTATTTGCCGATGATGCTCGCATTTTTAATCAGAATCAGTTCAGAAGATATATCGAAACTCGAACCAAGGAAGACGGAAGTGATTTGGGGATGCATTTGGGAATGATATTTCAAACTCTCAACACTCCAAAAGACAAGAGGCAAGCTACACTGGACGAGGAGCTCAAAGAATTTGAATATGTGAATGGCGGACTGTTTGCTGAAAATCTGATTATTCCTGCTTTTGATTCCAAAATGAGGGCGCGTTTGGCTGAAGCTTGTGAGTTTAATTGGTCTAAAATTTCTCCAGCCATCTTCGGATCACTTTTTCAATCTGTGATGGACAAGGACGCTCGCCGGCATTTGGGAGCGCACTATACTTCGGAAAAAAATATCTTGAAACTAATTAAGCCTTTATTTTTAGACGAGCTCGCGGAAGAATTAAAAGCTTGTGGAAAAAATATTTCAAAATTGAACGAATTTCATCAAAAGCTATCCTCTTTAAAGTTTTTAGATCCTGCCTGCGGATGTGGAAATTTTTTGATCATTGCCTATAGGGAGTTGAGAGTTATTGAGTTGGAAATATTAAAAAAGCATTATGGAGAAAATATGCTTCTGCCGTTCGATATTAAGGGATTGATTAAGATTAAACCGGAGCAATTTTTTGGCATTGAAATTGACGAGTTTCCGGCACGGATTGCTCAAACCGCAATGTGGCTTATGGATCATCAGATGAATGAAATGGCCGGTAAAATATTTGGTAAAAATATTATAGATCTTCCTCTTGGAAAAGGTGCGACGATTTTTGTCGGCAATGCTTTGCAAAAAGATTGGGAGGAAGTCGTTCCGAAAAACGAATTATTATATATTCTTGGAAATCCGCCGTTTATTGGATCAAAGATGATGAGCAAAGAACAGCGAGAAGATATCATGTCGGTTTTTGGAAAAGTGCAAGGTGTGGGAGTTTTGGATTATGTTTCCGGTTGGTATGTGAAGGCGGCGAAATATATCCAAGGCACGCAAATAAAATGTGCTTTCGTTTCGACAAACTCAATCACACAGGGCGAGCAAGTGGGAATTTTGTGGGGTGAACTTTTAAAAAATTATGGCATTAAAATTCACTTTGCGCACAAAACTTTCAAATGGAGCAACGAAGCACGAGGCAAAGCGGCGGTCTTTTGTGTGATTGTCGGTTTTGCTAATTTTAATACGGACAGAAAATTTATTTTTGAATATGAGAATGTTAAAGGTGAATCGCATGAAATAAAAGTAAAAAATATAAATCCATATTTAGTGCCGGCGGATGATGTTTTTATTCAAAAAAGAAGTAAGCCAATTTGTGATGTTCCGAGAGTGGAATACGGAAATATGCCTATTGATGATGGAAATTTTCTGATGACCAATGAAGAAAAGAATGCTTTTTTGATTGATGAACCTGGCGCGGTAGAATTTATTAAACCGTTTTTAAGCGCAAGAGAATTTTTGCATAATGTTCGAAGATGGTGTTTATGGCTCGTAGATATTGAGCCAAACAAGCTAACTTCGCTTGTTCAGGTTTATCAAAGAGTAGAAAAAGTTAAAAATTTTAGACTAGCCAGCAAGAGAAAAGACACAAGAGATTTGGCAAAATTTCCAAGTAGCTTTGGTTTTATATCTCAACCAAATTCAGATTTTGTTTTAATTCCAAGACATTCATCTGAAAATAGAAAATATATACCAATGGGATTTTTTTCAAAGGATAATATCGTTGCTGACTCATGTAGTTTTATCGCTAATGCTAGCCCATATCATTTCGGGGTATTGGAGAGCGAGATGCACACATGCTGGGTCAGGCATGTTTGCGGAAGAATAAAATCCGATTATCGTTATTCCGGAGCAATTGTTTATAATAATTTTCCATGGCCGGAAAATTCAAGCGCAGAAAAAGTGAAAGCGATTGAGACGGCGGCTCAAGATGTTTTAGGTGTGCGCGCAAAATATCCAAACAGCTCATTGGCCGACTTGTATGATCCGCTCACAATGCCGGCCGATTTGGTAAAAGCGCATCAAAACTTGGATAGGGCGGTAGACAGCGCCTATGGCAAACGCACCTTCAATTCTTCGGCGGAAAGGATGGAGTTTTTGTTTGGGTTGTATGAGAGCTATGCTCAATAGGGGCACTATAAGGTAGTGATAGATTTAAAATATGCTGTATAAAAAAGGCTTTAAAGCCTTTTTTATGTAGGTTGTTGACATCGAAAAGATAATATGCTAGAATCTGCACATAGGGTTTATAATAAATTAATTAAAAATTATGAGCTATGAATTTATAAAATTTCAGGGGAGAAATCTCAGACAAGAAGATCGCATAACTCTAACAAAATCCAATTCTTTGGGGTTTCCTAAGAAGTTCTATGAGGACAATGATATTAAAAAATATTCACACGCTGTATTGTATTGGGATGCAAAAAATAAAGCCATAGGAGTAAGATTTACAAACGATAAAACTGAAAAAAGTGCCTTTTCAGTGATGAAAAATACAGCTGGATATGGAGGAGGCATTGTCGTTCGTAGTTTTTTTAAGATTAATGGAATTGATCCTAAGATTTACCATGGTAGATATGAATGGAAAAAAGAAAATATAGAAGGAATAGGCGAGATGTTTATAATTGAATTAAAGGAGTATGCGGAGAAAAAGTAATTTTTCCATAAAAAGCAAAAAACACCCCCACGCCAATGGAAAGTGTTTCGCTAAAAAAGCGATAAAGCTTTTTGTGTATTTAACTTATCATATATAATTTTTTAACGCAAATGTAAAAATATGAAACAAAAAACCAGAGATGTTGTCAAAAATGATGAAAATAGAAATTTAAAAATTCAAGTGAGTGCTATGAGAGAGGTGTGCCATTTTGACAATTGCGCAATAAGTATTGCGCCTAGTATTTTAGAAAATAAACTAAAGAAAATATGGGATCCAATTAAAAGTTTCACTAGTCTTGGTGCATCCTTTACTTTTGGAGTTACATTGCTGGCCGTGTTACTCACAGCAGACTTTAAAAGTATGGGATTTTCTGGAGATACTTGGCGGGCATTTTTCCTTGTGCTCATGGTTTTTTCAGCTTTATTTTTTATCGGAGACCTTGTTTTGTTGGTTTGGAAATGGAGAGTGGGTAATTTGGTAACAGTAGAAAAATTTGTAGAAAAGTTGAAAAAAGATAATAACGAATAGCTATGGAAAATTGGAGGCGAATTTTTCCTAAAGCTAAAATTAAATTGAAATAAAGTTTAATTCAGCCGAAAGACTGACTAGAAAAATAAAAACAAATGTCTGTGAGGATTACTTGCATTAACAAAGACAACGGCGATCACTATGATCAGCATCTTGCCATAACGCATTTGGGGTGGCTTGAGGATGGAACTGAAAAAAGAGGGAAAGCCACTCGACTTCAGATCGTTGAATTCATAGAGAATGGCAATTATGCTTATGTAGAAGATAATTATGGAAACATTGCTAAACTTATTGTCAAAGTTTCATATGCGGGAAATAAATATGTGAAGACTGTGTCGGATGGAAAAGAAACTAATAATCTCTTGGCTTTGTCAGAGTGTTAAAAAAGAGGCTCGCGAATGAAAATTTGCGAGCCCTTTCTCCAAATAAATTATAGCATTAAAAATTAAAATTTTAAAATTATGGAACGATACAGAGACTTGGATGGCGATTCAAATGTATTGGAATACGAATTAGGTAACGACTATATAAAGGTCAGATTTGCTGACGGAAGCGTTTATTTATATACTTACCTTAGCACCGGAAGTCAAAATGTTGAGGAAATGAAAAGACTTGCCGTTGTTGGCGAGGGACTGAATAAGTTCATAAGTAAATTTGTGAGGAAAAATTATGCCTCCAAGTTAGTCTAGTACTAAATGAAAAACATAACCGCCTCAAAACTGTATGACTACATCAAATGTCCGCACAAAGTGTGGCGGGATGCGTATGGTCCGCAGGAGGAGAAAATCCAGGAGACTAATCCGTTCGTGCAGATGCTGTGGGAGCGCGGAGTGGCGCACGAGAAAAATGTGGTTGCTGAAATGGGAGAATATCTTGATTTGAGCTTGGGATCGTTTGAAGAAAGATTTGAGAAAACAATTGAGGCGATCAAGAACGGAACTCCTTTGATTTATCAGGGAGTTTTAAAATTCGAAAATTATCTTGGCATTCCGGATTTGCTCAAGCGGATGCCGGATGGAAAGTATGTCCCAGTTGACATCAAATCTGGCAGTGGGGTTGAGGGGGCAGATGAAGAATTTGAAGAAGAAGGAAAGCCCAAAAAACATTACGCAGTTCAGATTTGTTTCTATATTGAACTTCTGAAAAAATTGGGATTGCCAAATACGGGGACTGGAAAAATCATTGATATTCACAAGCAGGAAATGGAATATGATTTGGATGCGCCGATGGGCAAAAGGAACCCGATGAATTGGTGGGAATTTTATGAGCGAATTAAAAACAACACTCAAGTTCTTTTGGCAAACGAAGATCAAAATAAGCCGGCCATGGCTAGCTCTTGTAAATTATGTCCGTGGCATGACAGTTGTAAAAAATGGTGCAAGGAAAATGAAGATCTGAGTAATATTTTTTCTCTCGGCAGAGCCAAGCGGGATACTATTAATGAGGATTTATGTATGAATGAAGTTGGAGAAATATGTGAAATTGACATGGCGGATATTTTGACTAAGAAAAAGAAAGACAAGAATTTTTTGAAAGGCGTGGCTGAGAAAACATTGAGCAAGATTATCGCACGGGCAGATATTTTACATAACAAGAAAGATCCTGTTCTGTATAAAAATATTGAATTTCCCAAGGTTGCCTATGAATTGTTTTTTGATATTGAAGATGATCCGACGCAAGAATTTGTGTATATGCACGGAGTTTATGAAAGAAGTCCGTCCGGGGAAAGATTTATTGATTTCACGGCCAAGGATAAGACAATAGAAGCGGAAGAGAAAGCCTTTGGAGATTTTTGGAAATATGTCAGATCTTTGCCAAAAGGCGATTTTTCAGCTTATTATTATTCTCCTCATGAGCGGACGACTTATCGCAAAATGCAAAAACAATATCCGGAGGCAGTTTCCGCCGAAGAAGTTGAGAGTTTTTTCGCCAGTCCCAATGTGATTGATCTATATAATGATATAATTCTGAAACACACTGATTGGCCGCTAGGCAGTTATTCGCTTAAAGAAATTGCCCAATTTCTGGGTTTCAAATGGCGGGATGAAACGCCATCCGGCGCGCTTTCCATCCAATGGTTCAATGAATATTTGGAAACAAAGGATCCTAAAAAATTGGAAAGAATTTTGCTGTATAACGAAGATGACTGCAAGGCGACGATGATTATGAAAGATGCGCTAGAAAAAATGAATAAATAAATTACTGAATTAATTCAGTAATAAATAAAAATTCTATGACTCTAAAAACAAAAAAACCTTATTTCATCATCGCTGGAATTTTGATTTTGCTGATCGGAATTGGTATTGGGTTTTGGTTGGGAAAGGTGAAATACTCCGTACCTATCGGCTCGCCTCGCTCTAGCTTTGGCGAAGCAGGCAGGCAGGCGCAGAATAAAAACATTACTTCGCCAAGCGGAAATGAAAAAACTTTTGTCGGTGATTTCAGGGTCACGCGCGTGGTGGATGGCGACACGATTGAAATTGAGGGCGGGGAGCGGGTGAGATACATCGGGATTGATACGCCGGAAACAGTAGATCCTAGAAAACCAGTCCAATGTTTCGGCAAAGAAGCCTCCGCTAAAAATAAAGAATTAGTAGAAGGCAAAACAGTGCGATTGGAAAAAGACACGACTGATCGTGATAAATATAATCGTTTGTTGCGTTATATTTATGTCGGAGATACTTTTATAAACTTGGAATTGGTAAAACAAGGCTTTGCGTATTCATATTCCTATCCGCCGGACATCCAATTTCAAAAAGAAATTTTGACGGCGCAACAGGAGGCGGAAAAAAACAAGACCGGACTGTGGAACGCGTGCCCGGTGAAAGCGGAAAAATCCGCCACCGTTCCTCAAGCGGAAACGACGAAAACCGAAAATTCCGGCGCGTGCAACATCAAAGGCAATATTTCCACCAGCGGAGAAAAAATCTATCATCTGCCCGGTTGCGGGTCATATGCCAAGACCACTATCGAGGAAAGCCGTGGCGAAAAAATGTTCTGTTCGGAAGCCGAAGCCCAGGCCGCCGGCTGGCGCAAAGCTTTGAATTGTCAATAAGATAGGAAAAATCGTGATATTTAATGCAAATTTAAGGTCTATTGACATAACTTTTCAGATATGATACACTATTGTTATGTTTATGAAAAGTAAAAAAAATCTCTTGGAACAACTGAAGAA